>OLNO01002338.1_pt1 | contig 12962 bp, 12 predicted proteins | sample 1672861 | NCBI WGS metagenome assembly OLNO01 (sample SAMEA3136731, study PRJEB25190) | human gut metagenome | reverse complement strand
GCGGCAATGGTTGCTTCTCTGGCAGCAGGATGCGGAAACGGGGGCTCATCTGATGAAGGCGGCAGCAGCGGTGATCCGGTTACAATCAGTTATGCGTGCTGGGATTCCAATCAGGCGAAACTGATTCAGACAATTGCAGATGAATTTGAAGATGAAAATCCGAATATCAAGATCGATATTCAGGTAACAGGCTGGGACGATTACTGGACTGCACTTGAGGCGGCCGGTACAGGCGGATCTCTTCCGGATACATTCTGGATGCATTCCAATAACATTTACTATTACGGCTCCAATGACCAGCTTCTGGATCTTACAGACTATATCGAAGAAAGTGATGAGATCGACCTGGCCAATTATCCCGAGGGGCTGACTCAGATTTATAATATTGAGGGGGCGCAGTACGCGATTCCGAAAGACTACGATACAATTGCACTCTGGTATAATAAGACCCTGTTTGATGAAGCGGGATTGTCCTATCCGGATGAGACATGGACATGGGACGATCTGAGAGCGGCTGCGGAAAAGCTGACCAAGGATGACGGATCCCAGTATGGATTCTGCGCAGGCCTTCATAATCAGGAAGGGTATTATAACTTTGTATATCAGAACGGCGGCGAGATCATTACAGAAGATAAGACAAAGTCGGGATATGATGAGGAAAAGACTATAGAAGGAATTCAGGAGTACTTCAGTTATGTATGGGACGGTCTTTCGCCGGCGATCTATGATGACCAGGCAAGAGCAGAAGCCATTCAGAACGGCCTCTGCGCAATGGGATTATTCGGATCCTGGAACCTGTCGAGCTTTGCCTCTACAGACTTTATGACAGAGAACTTTGACTGCGCTGTACTTCCTTCCTCCAATGACGGCGGACGGGCATCTATCTTTAACGGACTTGGAAATGCGATTGCCGCAACAACAAAACATCCGGATGAGGCATGGAAATGGGTGGAATACTTAAGCAGCAAAGAAGGACAGGAGAGACAGGCAGAACTTGGTATCGCGATTTCCGCTTATAACGGAACTGCTGATAAGTTTTCTGAAGCTTACCCGATGTTCAATACACAGTGCTATATTGACATGGTGGATTATGCTCAGATCCGTCCGTACTCCAATCAGACAAGTGTATGGGAAGACAAGGCATATGAGACGCTGAGAAGCGCATATGCAGGAGATGAAGATCTTACGCAGGCCTGCAAAAACACAGCAGCGATGATGAATGAGGCTCTGGCAGCAGAGGGAAAATAATCCGATTACAAAACCATAGAGGCTCGCCGAATTCGGTATAATTTTTATGGTATTTTTGGTTAATGGTCATATCTAATTATACCATGGATTACGGACTCTTCGGGGTCCGTTTTCTGTTTTTAGACATGAAAATGGAGCGCTGCTCCATAGATGAATTACTCATCTATTTTGCAACGCCCCCTTTTGACAGGAGAGAGTAGCGTGAAAAAGAAAATAAGTAAAAAAACATGGAGTGAGTGGAAATGGGCCTGGTTCATGATCGCTCCGACAATGATCGGCCTTATTGTGCTGAACATCATTCCGATTTTTCAGACATTATATCTGAGTTTCTTTAAGAGCGGAGCATTCGGAAAAGGGAATATTTTTGTAGGTCTTGAAAATTATGTGACCCTGATTCATGACCCGCAGGTGTGGTATGCTGTGAGGAATACACTGGTATATACCTGTATTGTTGTTCCTGTTACAACGGTGATTGCGCTGCTGCTTGCGGTAGCGCTGAATGGGAAAATGAAAGGAAAGGGAATATACCGGACCATTTATTTTATTCCCATGGTTGCGGCGCCGGCGGCGGTGACAATGGTATGGAAGTGGCTTTATAACAATCAGTACGGCCTGATCAATCATTTTCTGAACAGCATAGGCCTGGACAGTGTCAACTGGATTGACGATCCGAAAGTTGCCATGATATCCATTGCGATTATCGGAATCTGGAGCAACATCGGATACAGTATGGTTCTTCTTCTTGCCGGTCTGCAGGAGATACCGAGAGATTACTATGAGGCGTCCAATATTGACGGGGCAAGCCCTGTAAAGCAGTTTTTCTCTATTACAGTGCCGCTGGTATCCCCTACACTGTTCTTTGTTCTTGTTACAAGTATTATTACTGCAATGCAGATGTTTGATGTAGTTTATATGATGCTGGACGTAACCAGTCCTTCGTATGACAGCACGGTAACACTTGTGTACCTTTTCTACAACAACTCATTTAAGTATTCGAACAAAGGATATGGTTCTGCGATTGTAATGCTGCTTCTGGTGATTATTATGATTATTACAGTAATCCAGCAGAAACTGCAGAAAAAATGGGTGAACTACATGTAAGGAGATGGAACAAAGATGAAGAAGAAAAGAACGATTTCCAGAATAATATTACATATTATTCTTATTATCGGGGCATGTATTATGATTCTGCCCTTCCTGTGGATGATCCTGACGTCACTGAAGACGGTCAGCGAGTCCACATCCATGAACCCGTTTATCTTTTTCCCGGAAACTCTGCAGTGGGAGAACTATCTTAATGTTATAAAGCAGAATGACTTTATCCGGCTGTACTTTAATACGTTTGCCATGATGTTCTTCCGTGTACTCTGCGGCGTTCTGTTCAGCGCAATGGCTGCATATGCATTTGCCCGTCTGGAATTCCCGGGGAAAAAGGCAGGGTTTGGTCTGGTACTCTTTCAGATGATGGTGCCGACCCAGATCTTTATTATTCCCCAGTATCTGATGGTAGACAAACTGGGTCTTAGGAATACCATATTTGCTCTGGTATTTCCGGGACTGGTCAGCGCATTCGGAACGTTTCTTCTGCGGCAGTTTTTTATGGGACTTCCGAAAGAGCTGGAAGAATCCGCCAGACTGGACGGCTGCAATATCTGGCAGACATTCTGGAAGGTAATGCTGCCCCTTACAAAGTCGGGTCTGGTGGCGCTGGGAATTTTTACCGCGCTGTTCTCGTTTAAAGATCTGATGTGGCCGCTGATTGTAAATACAAACTCAGACGCCGCTACACTGTCATCGGCGCTCTCTAAGATATCCAGCGCGTATTCGGTAAATTATCCGGAACTGATGGCCGCGGCAGTGCTGGCAATCTGGCCGATGATGCTGGTTTATATCATTTTCCAGAGACAGTTTATTGAAGGAATTGCAACGTCAGGAGGAAAATTATAAATGCCTGTTTGTTACTCAGAAAAATCCAGGGAAATACATATTTTTAATGATTTCATCAGCTATATTATTCAGATCCTTGACAACGGGGAACTCTGTAACCTTTATTATGGGAAAAAGATCGGACATAAGGATGACTTTTCCTATCTGCTGGAAGGCAGACTGCGGTCGCTGGCCGTATATACAAAAGAAAAGGATTACTTTATGAGTCCTCAGTATACCCGCATGGAATATCCCTGTACCGGCACCGGGGATTTCTGTGAGCCTGCATTTGAAGTCCGCCAGGAAAACGGCAGCTGTGCTATGCGTATGAAGTATCAGCGCCACAATGTGTTTGCCGGAAAAAGAAAGCTGAAAGGACTTCCTGCGACTTATGTTGAAGATGAAGAGGAAGCGGAGACAGTAGAAATTCTTATGGAAGACAGCCTGACCGGGCTGAAATGTATTCTGTCGTATACGGTTTTCCGGGATTACCCTGCACTGGCCAGAAGTGTAAAGTTTATGAATCAGGGAAATGAGACGGTTACTCTGGAAAGAGTGCTGAGCGCCAGTATTGATCTGGCGGATTCGGACTATAAAATGCTCAGCCTTACCGGCGCCTGGGCAAGGGAACGGTCCGTCAGAATCAGAAAACTGGAACATGGCCTTCAGGGAACGGGAAGCAGAAAGGGATGCAGCAGTTCCGAGTTTAATCCGTTTCTGGCTCTGGCGCGGCCGGATACGACGGAGCAGCAGGGAACAGCTATGGGATTCAGTCTGGTCTACAGCGGGAATCACCTGGAACAGGTTGATGTGGATACCTGCGATATGGCGCGGGTTCAGATCGGGATCCATCCGGACGGGTTTTCCTGGGAGCTGAAGCCGGGAGAAGAATTCCAGAGTCCGGAAGCAGTAATGGTTTACTCGGAAAAAGGGTTTAACGGAATGAGCCAGACATATCATTCTCTGTACAGAAGCAGGCTTGCAAGAGGGTACTGGAGAGACCGGCCCCGCCCGATTCTGATCAATAACTGGGAGGCGACGGGACCGGATTTTACAGAGGAAAGTATTCTTCAGATTGCGAAAACCGCAAAAGAACTGGGAATTGAGATGTTTGTACTGGACGACGGATGGTTCGGGAAACGGAATAATGATTCCGCCGGTCTTGGGGACTGGAATATAGTTAATAAAGATAAGCTTCCGGGAGGTATAACCGGCCTGGCGGCAAAGATTAATGAAATGGGAATGAAATTCGGGCTGTGGATAGAACCGGAGATGGTAAATAAGGATTCCGAACTTTTCCGCAGCCATCCGGACTGGATTATTCAGACTCCGGGCAGAACTCCATTGCCTTCCAGAAATCAGTATGTGCTTGATTTTTCCCGCCCCGAAGTGGCGGACTATATCTGCAGTATAATTGAAGATCTTCTGGGAAAAGCGGATATTTCCTATGTAAAATGGGACATGAACCGGTACATAACCGAGTGTTATTCGAAGGCGGCAGCGCCGGGAGAGCAGGGAAAGGTATTCCACCGGTATATTCTTGGCGTATATCGGATGTATGAAAGACTGACTTCTGAATTTCCCCATGTGCTTTTTGAATCATGTGCAAGCGGCGGCGCCCGTTTTGACCCGGGCATGCTTTACTATGCGCCGCAGGTCTGGACCAGTGATGATACAGATGCTATGGAAAGAGTAAAGATTCAGTACGGCACGTCCTATGTGTACCCTCTTTCAAGTATGGGAAGCCATGTGTCAGCAGTGCCGAATCAGCAGGTGGGACGGACTACACCCCTGGAAACAAGGGCAAATGTGGCTTTTTTCGGAACATTCGGCTATGAGCTGGATCTGAACCGTCTGTCAGAAGGGGAACGGCAGATGGTGGAAACTCAGGTGGCATTTATGAAAAAGCACCGCAGGCTGATCCAGCAGGGCAGATTTTACAGGCTGAAAAGTCCTTTTGCAGACAGCGAGAGTGCCTGGATTGTTGTCTCGGAAGACCGGAGAGAAGCGCTGGCAGGATATTACAGAATGGCGAAGACACCCAATGGACCCTGGAAAAGACTGTATCTGGCTGGCCTTGAAAAGTCGGGAAAATATATGATTGAGGGAAAAGAGGAGCAGATATTCGGCGGGGATGAGCTGATGAATGCAGGGATGGTTATCTCGGATCAGGATCTCTGCGCAGACGGCGGAGACTACAGTTCAGCTGTCTTCTATCTGCGGCAGATCTGAAAGGTATTTAATATAAGGTGTTTCATGACAGGTGTAAAGAAGAAAAACTCTCTGAATGGAATCTGCAGGATGCAGCATTCAGAGAGTTTTTTATGATTATTTGCTGTTCAGGTAATCTGTGCGGTACTGTGACGGGGAAATGCCGGTTTCCTTTTTAAATACTTTTGAAAAGGCAAAGGGATCATTGTACCCTACCGAGTAGGCGATGTGCTGAATCGGAAGATCCGGGTCTTTCAGCAGCTGTTTCGCCTTTTTAACCCGATAGAAAATCAGGTATTCCTGGGGAGTATAATTTGTGGCATGTTTGAATATCTTGCAGAGATAGGATCGGTCAAGGCCGCAGAAATCCGCGATCTCCTGGATTTTTATGGGCTCCTGGTAGCGGTTGGATATAAAGCGGATCACATCCCGGATATAACGGAGCGCTTTGTCGGTTTCCTTTACGCCGGGCGCGTTTGCTGTTGTATCGCAGAGAAGCTGAAAAAGCCGGTATGTATTCCCGATACATTCATATTCCAGCGAATTGTGCTTCAGAAAGTCCTGCATACACTGGCGGATTTCATCAGCGCGGCAGGAAGGGGCAAATACAGGATGACTGCTGGTAATACCGGCTTTATACAGCAGTTCGGAAGTTTTCTGTCCGTTGAAATGGATCCAGATGTAATTCCAGGGGGTATCGGTGCTTGCCGCATAGTAGGCTACCAGCTTCGGCGGAATAACAAAAGCCTGCCCTGCGGAAACAGGGAATTCCTGATCCTGCAGGTACAAAGTGCCCGTCCCCTCCAGAATATAATGAAGGACATAATTATTACGGATAATGGGGCCGAAACTGTACCCGGAAGGGCATTTCTGGCATCCTATTTCGTACAGGTTCAGGTCATCGTAGGAGTCGTAATTTACAAAATAGCATTCATCGTAATGTCTGGTTCCCAAAGTACTCGCCTCTTTTATTCATGTATTTTCTGAATCGTTTTCTCAATTTGGTGAAGTATTGCAGAATTCCCGCTGCCGATATATAGAAAATAGAACGAAAAATCTTTTCTTGTATCCTTTTAAGTCTACACTATTCATGCGGGAAAAGCAACTTTACTTGTATAAAAAAATATAGTAAAATTTTCAATTGGAAATTGTTTTCAGATTATAAAAATACCCGGAAAAAGAGGAGCTGTTTTATGAAAATTTTACTGGCAGCCATCAATGCGAAATATATTCATTCCAATCCCGCTGTGTACAGCCTGCGGGCCTACGCATGCAGGTATAAAGAGGATATCGGAATTGCGGAATATACAATAAATCAGACCGTAGACGAGATCCTGATGGATATTTACAGACGCCGTCCGGATATTCTGTGTATCTCCTGCTATCTGTGGAATATCCGTTACGTGGAACAGGTAATCCGGGAGATCCCGAAGATTCTGCCGGAGATTACGATCTGGCTCGGAGGTCCGGAGGTTTCTTTTGACGGAAGAGAGAGGCTGGAGTCCTGTCCGTGCCTGACCGGCATTATGTGCGGAGAAGGAGAGGAGACGTTTCTTGAACTGATGGATTATTATCACGGTCAGACAGAGCCGGGGATGACGCTGGAGCAGATCAGGGGGATTGTGTATCGGGATGAACCGGGAAACATCCATATCAATCCGCCCCGGCCGGTGATGGATTTAAGCAGAGTGCCCTTTGTTTACAGCCATATTGAAGATTTCAGAAACCGGATTATCTACTATGAGTCCAGCCGGGGGTGTCCTTTTTCCTGCAGCTACTGTCTGTCTTCCATAGATAAATGTCTTCGTTTCCGCGATATCGGACTGGTAAAAAAGGAACTGCAGTTTTTTATCGATCACGAAGTGCCCCAGGTGAAGTTCGTAGACCGGACCTTTAACTGCAGACATGACCATGCCATGGCAGTGTGGAGTTATATTAAAGAACATGACAGAGGAATTACAAATTTTCATTTTGAGGTGGCGGCGGATCTCTTAAATGAAGAGGAGATCCGGCTGATTCAGGGAATGCGCCCGGGGCTTATACAGCTTGAAATCGGCGTTCAGTCGGCCAATGAGCAGACGATCCGGGAGATCAGAAGAAAGATGGACCTGGAAAAAGTGGGCCAGGTTACTGCCCGGATCCGGGAAGGCGGCAATGTACACCAGCATCTCGACCTGATCGCGGGACTTCCGTATGAGAATTATGAAAGTTTTATCCGTTCATTTAACCGGGTGTATGCCATGAAGCCGGATCAGCTTCAGCTTGGTTTCCTCAAAGTGCTGAAAGGATCTCTTATGCACGATAAAGCCCGGGAATACGGCCTGATCTCCCAGGAACGTTCTCCCTACGAAGTCCTTTCTACAAAATGGCTTTCCTACGGAGATATTATCCGGCTTAAGCAGGTGGAGGAGATGGTGGAAATCTACTATAACAGCGCCCAGTTCAGATATACGATGGCGCATCTGGAGCGGGAGTTTTCTTCTCCCTTTGCCATGTATGAGGCGCTGGCTCTGTATTATGAGGCGGAAGGCCTGTCAAAAGTCAGCCATTCCAGGCTGGCCAGGTATGAGATCCTGTACCGGTTTATCCGGGCGCGGCAGGTGAAAAATACGGAAGAATATCTGGAGTGGTTGACATTGGACCTGTATTTGAGGGATAATGTGAAAAACCGCCCGGATTTTCTGGGAGAAAGCCGGGTGTCCAGAGAAGAAGCCTCTGCATTTTATAAAAAGGAAGCGGAGGAATTCCGTTATCTGAAGGGGTATGAGGGCTATGACAGGAATCAGCTCCGCAAGATGACGCATCTGGAGAGAGTGCGGGGGAAGCTGCTGCTGTTTGACTACCGGAGCCGGAACAGGCTGACCAATGACGCGTCAGTGTTCTGTGTGGACGGCCCGGCGCTGACGGCGGATGATGGAGAGGAGACGGAGAAGAAATGAATTTCTATGATAAAAAAATCAGACGTATCATATCTATTATCATTATAGCGATTGTGGCGGCAATGATTATTACGATGGTGGTGCCGTATATCGTATAAAATACAGAGAAGAACGATATATTTTATACAGGAGCGCAGGACGCGGACCAGGGGGCCGGCCGGGTGCGGGATTCAGAAACAGGGCGGAGCTGACGGAAATGGAAAAGAAGAGACAGAAAACAAAGAGACGCGCTGCAGCAGTGCGCAGAAGGACTGTAATTCTGGGGATTTTTGTGGCCGCGGCGGCGTTTCTGATTATCATTGTCATAAACAGCCTGCTTCGGCGGACCGTTGAAAAATATGATCCGGATATTATTATTAACGGTGTTTATATCGGAGAGACAGATGTATCCGGTATGACGGCGGAGGAGGCGCAGACAGCGGTTACTGAGGCGTCCGGGAAGGTGTCCGGCGGCCTGATTGTTTTTACTCTGGAAGACGGGAGGGAAGCAAGGGCGACCCTTAAAGAACTGGGACTCTCGGTAAAAGACCTGGAGAAAATCACAGAGCAGGCGGCGGACTACGGAAAAAAGGGAAGCCTTGTAGAGTGTTATAAAATCCTGAAAGCTTCGGAAAAAGGCAGACAGAAAAGATATCCGGTCCGGTACCAGATCACAGAGGAGTCGGCCGGAGAGGTTCTTGCAGCCCGTATGAACAACATCCTGGAGACGCCGGAAAATGCGGCGATTATTCAGAAAGACGGCGCGGCGGTTATACAGGAAGATGTGCCTGGAGAAGCGTTGAATCTGAAAAAGACAGTGGCGGCGGTAAACGATCTGCTCGGCAGCGGCTGGGATAAAAAAGGCGGGCAGGTGCAGGCTGTGCTGGAGGAAGCGCAGGCGGAGATCCGGACGGAAGATCTGGAGGAGATTACCGATGTGCTGGGAAGTTACAGCACCAGCTATGCAGGAAGCCCGGAGGGGCGGAAGAAAAATATTGAATCCGGGGCGGCACATTTAAGCGGCATACTGCTTCAGCCCGGCGAGGAAGTTTCAGCCAGTGAGCTGACGGCTCCCTATACGGAAGAAAACGGATACGCCCCTGCGCCTTCCTATGCAGGAAACGAAGTGGTAGAATCCATGGGCGGAGGGATCTGTCAGGTGACGACCACTCTGTATAATGCGCTTCTCTATGCGGAACTTGAGATTACAGAGCGGTGCGAGCATTCTATGATGGTTTCTTATGTGGATCCTTCCAGAGATGCGGCCATAGCAGAAGGCGTAAAAGATCTGAAGTTTAAAAATAATCTGGAAAATCCGGTATATATCGGAGCGTCGGCGGAGGAAGGGACGCTTACATTTTATGTATATGGAAAAGAGTACCGGCCTTCCGGGCGGAGTGTGGAATATGAGAGTGAAACTCTGGAGACCATAGAGCCGGAGAACACCGCTTATGTGGCAGTGGAAGAAAGTATAGGGACTATGTACACGGAGAGCGAGGGGACGGCCGGGCATACCGCCCAGCTGTGGAAGATCGTAACGGAAAACGGAGAAGAGACCAGCCGGGAGGCGGTTAATTACAGTTATTATCTGGCCACGGACAGAGTCGTGGCAGTGGGCACGGCGTCAGATGACGCGGAGGAGACCGCGCAGATGGAAGCGGCAGTAAATACTCAGGATGAAGAGACGATAACAGCGGTGATGAATCAGATTACAGAGAACCGCAGCCGGAAGGATGACAGCGGGACGACGTCCGGGGAAGAGACAGACGGAAGCGGAGGAACAGAGGAGGAGACAGATGAAACCGGGTAATATTACACAGACGGCCTGGAACCGGTCTGTGAAGAAACAACTTCATACAGAAATGCGGTATTCGGTTTTCCGTCCGTCTCCGGAAGAAAACTGTTCCGGGCTGCATGGGGCTTCAGAAGGAGCTGCCGTGTGGAGCAGCGCTTCTGTTACGGGGGATTCTCCCCGGACGGTCTGGTATGCGGCTCTTCAGGCGGCGGGAAATCTGGCGGCCCGGGGTGTGGCGCCGCAGGGAGTGTCGTTTCGGATTCTGTTTCCGGAGGAAACGGAAGAAGAGATGCTTGCGGCGGCAGCAGGCGAGGCGCAGGAAGTGTGCGGCCGGATGGGAACCGATCTTACCTGTCTGCAGGGAGAGGTGAATCCGGCGGTCCGGCGGATGGTCGTGCTGGCGGATGCCGCCGGCATGGCTGACGGCAGAGAATTTACGGGAATTATGAGCCCCGGGCAGGAGATCCTGCTCTGCGGGTATACCGGCCTGGAAGGCATGCTGCGCATTCTCGATGAGGCAGAAGAAGAGCTGGCGGGAAGATTTGTTCCTTCTTTTCTCGGACAGGCCAGAGCGCTTCGGGAGGATCTGGTGATGCCGGAGCAGATGCTTGCCGGATGCCGGACAGAAGCGTCCGGCGGCGGAAGACTGATTTCCGCCGCCCGTCAGATCGGCAGCGGCGGCATACTGGCTGCACTGTGGGAGATGGCGGAGATATCGGGAACGGGCCTGGAAGTAAGCATGGAAGCTATGGCGCTGAAACAGGAAACCGTGGAGATCTGTGAATATTTTCAGATTAATCCCTATCAGATGACTTCGGCGGGAAGCTATCTGATCGCCACAGAACATGCAGAAGAACTGATGGGTGTTCTGGAGAAGGCGGGCGCGCGAGCCGGAAGGCTTGGGATTGCCAAAGCGCAGAATGCGCGGGTGATCACAAGCGGAGAAGAGACAAGATATCTGGACCGGCCTGCTCCGGACAGCCTGGTGTGCTGGCAGCGGGAACGGCCTTTTGGAAATAAATGACAGAATATATTTCATAAACAGGAGGAAATGGTATGAGTGAGAGAAAAGAAACTCTGAGAATGGAAATATTGAAAGATATTGAAAAGAACAGCCGGGTGAATCTGGGCGAGCTTGCAGTTATGCTGGGAGTGGAAGAGACAGATGTGGCAAATGAGATGGCGGAGATGGAGAAAGAGAAAATCATCTGCGGTTATCATACACTGATTGACTGGGACAAGGCAGGCGTTGAGATGGTGACAGCGCTGATCGAGGTCCGCGTAACACCTCAGAGAGACCGGGGATTCGACCGGATTGCAGAGAGGATCTACAACTATCCGGAAGTGTATGCGGTATATCTGATTTCCGGAAGCTACGACCTGCTTGTGACAATCGAGGGCAAGACGCTGAAGGAGGTTTCCCGGTTTGTATCTGAAAAACTTTCTCCTATCGATGAAGTGCTGAGCACTGCAACACACTTTATTCTGAAAAAATATAAAGACCACGGAACCATTATGGCAGAAAAAGAAAAAGATGAAAGGATGCTGATGACACCATGAGAAACCCATTATCAAAAGTAATTACAGAAATTGAACCATCCGGTATCCGTAAGTTTTTTGACATTGTAAGTGAAATGAAGGATGCAATTTCTCTTGGTGTTGGTGAGCCGGATTTTGACACACCATGGCATATTCGTGATGAGGGTATCTATTCGTTGGAAAAAGGTAGAACTTTCTATACATCAAATGCAGGTTTAAAAGAATTAAAAATTGAGATTTCCAATTTCCTGAACCGGAAATACGGTCTGGATTATGATTATAACCATGAGATCATGGTTACTGTCGGCGGAAGCGAGGCCATCGATATTGCAATGCGTGCCATGCTGGATCCGGGGGATGAAGTATTGATTCCACAGCCAAGCTATGTATCGTATCTGCCATGTGCAAGACTGGCAGGCGGTGTTCCGGTGGTCATTGAACTGAAAGCAGAAAATCAGTTCCGACTGACCAGAGATGAACTGGAAGCAGCGATCACACCGAAGACAAAGATTCTTGTACTTCCATTTCCGAATAATCCGACAGGTGCGGTTATGGAGCGCAGTGATCTGGAAGAATTGGTGGATGTCATTGTTGCAAACGATCTGTATGTTATTACGGATGAAATCTACTCTGAACTGACTTATACAGAGGAAGGTCATGTGTCCATTGCTGCAATGCCCGGAATGAGGGACCGTACCATTTATATCAATGGTCTGTCCAAATCCCACGCGATGACAGGATGGCGTATCGGATATGCTTGCGGACCGCAGGTAATCTTAAAGCAGATGCTGAAGATCCATCAGTTTGCTATTATGTGTGCACCGACAACCAGCCAGTATGCAGGTGTTTCCGCACTGAAAAACGGGGATGAGGATGTGGCACATATGCGTGACGAATACAACGGCCGTCGTCGTTATCTTGTGCATCGTTTCAAAGAGATGGGACTTGAGTGTTTTGAGCCGTTTGGTGCATTTTATGCATTTCCATGTATTAAGGAATTTGGTATGACTTCTGACGAGTTTGCCACCAGATTTTTGCAGGAAGAAAAAGTTGCAGTCGTTCCCGGAACCGCTTTCGGCGCATGCGGCGAAGGATTTCTGCGAATTTCTTATGCATATTCACTGGAAGCGTTGAAAGAAGCATTAGACCGCATGGAGCGTTTTGTACAGAAGCTTCGTGCAGAGAAAAAGGAAGCATAGATTATGGCAAAGTTAAATATCGTGCTGTATGAGCCGGAGATTCCGGCAAATACCGGAAATATCGGGCGTACCTGTGTGGCAACAGGTACCCGCCTGCATCTGATCGAACCTCTGGGATTTCGTTTG
>OLNO01002335.1_pt1 | contig 12981 bp, 10 predicted proteins | sample 1672861 | NCBI WGS metagenome assembly OLNO01 (sample SAMEA3136731, study PRJEB25190) | human gut metagenome | reverse complement strand
GGCCCGGTGCGACTTCCTTAAACTCGGGAAGCTTCTCAGAGCAGATGCCCTGCGCGATCGGGCAGCGCGTGTGGAAACGGCAGCCGGTCGGCGGATCCAGCGGCGACGGCGGGTCGCCAGCGAGGATGATGCGCTTGCGGGTCTTCTGGATATCAGGATCGGGAACCGGCACGGCAGACAGCAGCGACTGCGTGTACGGATGGTGAGGCTCGCTGTAGAGCGTCTTCCAGTCCGAAACCTCGACCATCTTACCCAGATACATAACGGCAACGCGATCGGAGATGTGCTGCACGACGGACAAGTCGTGGGCGATAAACAGATATGCGGTACCGAACTTGTCCTGGAGCTCCTTCAGTAGGTTCAGAACCTGGGCCTGAATGGACACATCCAGAGCGGAAACCGGCTCGTCGCAGATAATCAGCTTGGGCTTCAGCGCAAAAGCGCGGGCAATGCCGACACGCTGACGCTGACCGCCGGAGAACTCATGCGGATAGCGGTTGATGTGCTCGGGGTTCAGTCCAACGACGTCGAGAAGCTCGCGGACGCGCTCAATGCGCTCCTCCTTGGTACCCACGCCATGAATGGTCATGGGCTCGGAGACGATCTCGCCGATGGTCATGCGGGGATTCAGCGAAGCATAGGGATCCTGGAAGATAAACTGCATCTCGCGACGCATGTCCTTGATCTCATGCTTGCTCATCTCGGCAACATCTTTACCCTGGAAGAACACCTTACCGGCGGTCGGCTTGGTCAGGCGCATGATGGTACGGCCCGTGGTGGACTTACCGCAACCAGACTCGCCGACTAGGCCAAAGGTCTCGCCAGGATAAATCTCAAAAGAGATGTCGTTTACAGCAGAGACGACGCGCTTGGAAAAACGCTTGGCGAACATGCCGGACTCAGCGGGGAACTCCTTAGAGAGGTGCTCGACCTTCAGCAGCGGAGTACGCTCGTTGGTATCTGCCATTACGCCTCGCCTCCCTTCTTGGAATCCATGCGCGTACGGGACGTCTCAGGAGCGTTCTTGAGGAACTCGGGGTCACCGGAATAGTGGCACGCAGAATAGTGACCGGACTCGGTGACAACACGCTCGGGGCGCTGCTTGCGGCACTTATCGGTTGCATAAGGGCAACGAGGCGAGAACACGCAGCCCTCGGGCAGGTTCATTAGCGAAGGCGGATTGCCGTGAATCGGCGTAAGCGGCTTCTTCTCATCGATGGCCTGCTCCGGGATGGAGCGGATAAGGCCCCAGGTGTAGGGGTGGCGGCTCTCGTAGAAGATTTCCTCGGCAGTACCGAACTCGACGGGACGGCCGGCGTACATAACCATGATCTTGTCGGCCATATCAGCGACAACACCCAGGTCATGGGTAATCATGATGATGGCGTTGCCGTTCTTCTCCTGCATTTCCTGCATAAGCTCAATAATCTGAGCCTGGATGGTAACGTCCAGGGCAGTCGTGGGCTCATCGGCAATCAGAATATCGGGATCGCAGGCAAGAGCCATGGCAATCATGACGCGCTGACGCATACCGCCAGAGAACTGGTGCGGATACTCATTGACGCGCTTCTCGGGTTCAGGAATGCCAACGAGGTCCAAAAGCTCGGTGGCGCGCTTGAGCGCCTCCTGCTTGGAGTAACCGCGATGCAGACGAAGGCCCTCGCCCACCTGCTTGCCGATCTTATAGACCGGGTTCAAGGAGGTCATAGGATCCTGGAAGATCATCGCGATATCGTTACCGCGAATGTGCTGCATCTCTTCCTCGGTCATCTCAAGGATAGAACGACCGCGATAGCGAACGTCGCCGCCCTCAATCTTTCCCGGAGGCATCGAGATAAGACCCATGATGGTCATGGCGGTCACGGACTTGCCAGAGCCGGACTCGCCGACGACGCCCAGGGTCTCGCCGCGATCGAGCGTGTAGGAGACACCGTCGACAGCGCGAACAATGCCATCCTCGGTGTGGAAATACATCTTAAGGTCATCGACCTCGAGCAGATGCTGGCCCTCGGGAACCGGCTGGTCCTTCAGGTCCACATAGTTCTTGTTCTTCTTCATCCTTATGCGTCCTTCATCTTGACGTCGAGGGCGTCGCGCAGACCGTCACCCAGCAGGGTGAAGGCGAGCACCGTCGAGAGAATTGCCAGACCGGGCATGATCATCATCCAGGGAGCGGTCAGAAGATACTGCTGACCGTCCTGAATCATGGAGCCCCACGAAGGCGTAGGCGGAATAACGCCCATGCCGAGGAAGGACAGAGCGGACTCGGTCAGAATGGCGCCACCAATGTTCATGGTCGCGTAGACCACGATGGAGGCGACGGAGTTCGGGAAGATGTGACGCACGACGATACGAGCATCGGATGCACCCATCGCGCGTGCAGCGTCAACATAGTCGTTTTCCTTGACCGTCAAGATTGCAGAGCGGAAGACGCGCGCAATCGAAGGCCAGCCGAGAATACCGATGGCGATAAAGACGTTCTGAAGACCACGGCCGATAACGGCGATCATGGCGACAACGAACAGCACGTACGGGAACGCCAGGAAGATGTCCGCACAGCGCATGATGATCGTATCCCAGATGCCGCCGTAGAAACCCGCCAGAGCACCCATGACCAGACCGATCAGCGTGGAGATCGCGGTGGCCATAATGCCGACGGACAGCGAAACACGTGCACCGTAGATAACGCGGACGAGAATGTCACGACCTAGGGCGTCGGTGCCAAACGGGTGCTCGGCACACGGAGCCAGCAGCGACGTCTGAGCCATGGTGGTCGAGTCGGAAGCCGTCGGCGAACCGAGCCAGGGCTTAGCCCACAGATCTGCGGTCAGGGCAACCACAACGACGATGATGATCCAGCAGACACCGATAACGGCGAGCTTGTTCTTACGGAGACGCTTAAAAGCGTCGCCCCACAGCGTGCGGGACTTGGCGGGAGCAGATGCGGCCTTGGTGGCGGTAGCCTGCTCCTGAGACTGAGAATCAGTTTCCTGCATGAGACGTACCTCCCTTAGGCCTTATCCGACGGACCGCCAAGGCGGATGCGCGGGTCGAGGAATGCATAGCTAATGTCGACGAGCAGGTTGATCACCATGACGACGACGACGATGAGCGTAACGCCGCCCATAACGATGGGCCAGTCACGCATGCTAATGGCGCGATAGACCTCATAGCCGATACCGGGCCAGTTAAAGACCGTCTCGGTCAGGATGGCGCCCGAAAGCATGCCGCCAAAGTCGACACCAATATAGGTAACGACGGGGATGAGTGCATTCTTAAGCGCATGCTTGATGATGATCGCGCGATTGGAGAGACCCTTGGCCTTTGCCGTACGGATGTAATCCTGGTTCATGACGTCAAGCAGCTGCGAACGCATAATGCGGGCGGCATAAGCGGTCGAAACCGAAGCCAGCGTAATGGTCGGAAGCACATAGTGCATCCAATCCTGATACTGAGAGCTGGAACCGCCGGCACCCGAGATCGGCATGGAGAATGCACCGCCCGTGGCGTCCTTGAGAATGACGCCAAAGAACAGCTGCAGCAACATACCGAGCCAGAAAGCCGGGACGGCAACGAGAATCGACGTGGTGAGCGTTACCAAAATATCCCAGAAGGAATAACGCTTAACCGCCGAAATGATACCCGCACCGATACCCATGATTGCCTCGAGCACGATGGCGCACGCGGCAAGTTTGACCGTATACGGATACTTCTGGGCAAAGATTTCCGTAACCGGCAGCTTGCGCTGATACGAATTGCCCAGATCGCCATGAAGCAGGCCGTTCATGTAATACAAGTAACGGTCCACGAGCGACGTTTGAACGGGGTCGCCGTTCTCGTCAAGGATCGCGTTGCCGTCCTCGTCCGACTGGACCAGGTGATAGCGGACGCGAAGCTGAAGCTCCACCTCGGGGGACAGAGCCTTGTCTCCACCGATCAGCTTGATCGGATCTCCCGGCACGATATTCTGGAGGGCGAACAGAATCAGCGTAACGCCCAAAAACACCGGGATGAACTGAAGCACACGTTTAACGATGTACTTACCCATACCACTCCCCTATCTAGGGATTAACCTAAATGGGATGCCGATCGCCAGACCGGCATCCCAAAATTACCATCAGCCAGTTTACCCCAGGTTAGGGAGAACTGTATGTTTCCCATGAGGTCTACGTAAATACTTGACCCTCACGGAAGCTGCAAACTCTTAGGCGAGCTCAGCGGTACCCAGCTCGGCATGCTTCTGCGGATCGACATAGAGGTGCTTGATGCGATCGGAGCCGACGATGGTGTGCGTGTAGAACATAATCGGGATGACCGGGCAGTCGGCAGCGACCATTGCGTCGGCCTCCTGCATCTTAGCGACGCGCTCCTCGTCGTCAACAATAGTACGAGCCTCGTCGACCTTGGCGTCGAACTCGGGGTTGTTGTAACCGGAGCGGTTATCGCCACCGAGGGAGTCGGAGTGGAACAGCGGATACAGGAAGTTGTCCATGATCGGGTAGTCGGCAATCCAACCCAGACGACCGAACTGATAGTTAAAGTTCTGATACTGCTCGAGCAGGGCAGACCACTCAGGGGTATCGGAGACAGCGGTAACGCCAACCTTGGCGAGGTCGCCGATGATGGACTCCATGATCTCCTTGTGACCGCCGTCCTGGTTGTAGGAAAGGGTCACGCTAATGCCACGATCCCCGTTAGCGCCAGCGGGAGCAACCTTGTCGAGGTACTCGTTAGCCTTGTCGACATCGTAGGCGCAGAACTCCCATGCGCCCTCCTTGTAGCCATCGATGCCCGGAGGAACAATGCCGTCGGCAGGGGTACGGGTACCCTTATAGATGGTCTTGCAGATGGCCTCACGGTTGATGGCCAGGGAGATGCCCCTGCGCAGGTCGGCGTTGTTGAACGGCTCGGCCGTGGTGTTGCAGGTCAGATAGTACGTGGAAGGCTCGGCGCCGAGCAGCATGCGCTCGCCGTCACCCATGGTGTAGCCGTCCTTGGACACGCCGCGATCCTTCTTGGCGGCATCGATCTGAGCGACGGGAACGTCGCAGACATCGAGGTTACCGGCCTGGAACTCCTTGTAAGCAGTCTCCATGTCCTTGATGACCTGGAAGTGGATGCCATCGATCTTGGCCTTGTCGCCATAGTAATCGTCGAACTTCTTGAGGTTGATCTCCTGACCATCCTCCCACTTGCCGTCCATCATGAACGGGCCGTTACCGACCGGTGCAAGATAGAAGCTCTTGACATCGGACTCGGCGCACTCGGGAACCGGGGCCAGAGCCGGGTGAGAGGCGACGAAGGGGAAGTCGGCGTAAGCGGAAGACAGCTTGACGACGAGGGTCTCATCGTCGGGGCAAGTAACACCGCTGAGCTCGGTAGCGTTACCGGCAAGCAGGTCGTCATAGCCCTCGACCATAGAAAGGTGATAGGAGACCTCGGAAGGGCCGTACTCGGTAGCGATGGCCGACTTGGTGTTGACCAGACGCTCCCAACCGAGCTTGAAGGACTTGGAGGTAACGTCGTCACCGTTGTGGAACTTGGCCTTCTTGATCTTGAAGGTGAACTCGGTGGCGTCGTCGTTGGCCTCAAAGGACTCGCAAGCCAGCGGAACGATCTCGCCCTTCTCGGCGTCATAAGAGGTCAGAGCATCAAAGAGCTGGTACTCGACCTGAGTGCCCTGGTCCTCCTGGACGTTATAGGGGTCGATGCAGACCGGGTTGTTGATGTAGAAGTTCAGCGTCGAACCGGACTCAGAACCGGAAGCGTCGCCGCCCTTCTTGCCGCATGCGGCAAGAAAAGCCATGGAGCTCGCAGCAAGGGTACCGCCGACAAAGGCGCGACGACCCATAACGGGCTGGTGGAACATAGAATCAGCCATGCCATCCTCCTTATGAGATAGGACAAAGTAAGTTCGGTCGGGCAACGTCAAGACAGCCCAATCGAACCATTCAAACGCGGTCCGCCGTTTTGGCTGGTTATACAAAGCGGACCAACGTATTGCAATACAGTAGCGCATTTTATGCACGATTTGGGGCTAATTCCGGTTAACGGTCGAGATTTTCTTTAGTTGGGCGAAGTATATGAGGATATTTTGACTCTGTTACAAATATGTAAACAAAATGGGTCCCGCACTTGCGGGACCCTTTTCAAGTATTTATGCGGTTCGTGATTAGTAGCCCACGATGCCCTGCGGGAAGAAGAACATGCACAGCACGACGCACACGGCAAACACGACAGCCATGATGACGGTCAGGCGGTCAAGGTTCTGCTCCATAACGCCCGTGGCAGAGCTGGAGTTATACAGCGAGCTGGCAATCATATCCGAAACGCCGGTACCCTTACCGGAATGCATCAGGACGAGAATCGTCAGCGCCACGGCAGAAACAGCCCAAACGACAAACAGAAGAATCTGGAACGGACCCATAGATAAGCTCCTTAATAGAACAGTTCAAACTCCAGTACTGTACCACAATCCCCCGCTCTCCCCTACCTGCCACTCAAGGACGGGGTGGAAATGGCAGAAATACCAAAAAGGGGGTTGTCCGGTTGTGGACAACCCCCTTGCTAGAAAACGGTATTTGTTTTCTATTAGGCCTCGGTAGTGAGCACGCGGCCCGTCATCTCGGCGGAAGGCTCAATACCAGCCATGGTGAGCATGGTCGGAGCGATATCGGAAAGACGGCCGTCCTCGATACCGGTGAGCTTGGCCTTCTCATCAACGATGATGAACGGCACGCGGTTGGTGGTGTGAGCCGTAAACGGATGCTTGGAGCCGTCGGAAGCAACGTCAAACATGTGATCGGCGTTGCCGTGGTCGGCGGTAATCAGTGCAAAGCCGCCCTTGGCGAGAATCGCCGGGACAACCTTGGACAGGGCATCGTCAACAGCCTCAACGGCCTTAACGGCAGCGTCGAAGACACCGGTGTGACCAACCATGTCGCAGTTCGCGAAGTTCACGATGTAGAAATCAGCGCGATCCTCGTTGATGGCGGCGACGAGCTTCTCGGTAACCTCGGGAGCGCTCATCTCGGGCTGCAGATCGTAGGTAGCAACCTTGGGGGAAGCGACGAGCACGCGCTCCTCGCCCTCCTTGGGCTCCTCGATGCCACCGTTGAGGAAGAACGTCACGTGGGCGTACTTCTCGGTCTCGGCAGTGTGCAGCTGCTTCAGGCCATTGGCGGCGATAACGTCGGCCAGGACGTTCTCGGGGAACGTCTTGGGGAAGGCGACCTCGACGTCAAACGTCGGATCATACTCGGTCATCGTCACAAAGTGCGAAAGCTTGATCTGCTCGCGCTCAAAGCCGTCGAACTCCTTGTCCGTGAACACGCGGGTCATCTGACGAGCACGGTCGGGACGGAAGTTGAAGAAGATGGCCGCGTCGCCCTCGTGAATGCCCTCGTTGTGGGCAGCGAAGGGCTCGACGAACTCGTCGCCGCGCGGGTCCTTCTCGTAGTAGGCCTTGATACCGGCAACGGGGTCGGTATCAGCATCGGACGCGTTGACCATGACGTCGTAGGCGCGCTGGATGCGCTCCCAACGATTATCGCGGTCCATGGCCCAATAACGGCCCGAGACGGTGGCAACGCGAGCGTCGCAACCGGTCTCCTCGGAGATCTTAGCCAGGAAAGCGCAGAACTCACTCATGTAACCGGCACCGGACTGCGGGTCAACGTCGCGACCATCCATGAAGGCGTGGACGCGAACGGTCTTGACACCGTGCTCGGCAGCCATCTTGACCAGAGCCTCGACGTGGTTCATGTGAGAATGAACACCGCCAGGGCTCATAAGGCCCATGAGGTGGAGAGTCTTACCGTCAGCCTTGACATCGTCCATAGCCTTGACGAAAACCTCGTTCTTGGCGATGGAACCGTCCTTGATGGCATTGTTGATGCGCGAAAGCTCCTGGAACACGATGCGGCCGGCACCGATGTTGAGGTGACCCACCTCGGAGTTACCCATCTGGCCGTCGGGAAGGCCCACGTCCTCGCCCGAAGCACCGAGCGTGGTGTGGGGGTACTTCTCGTACAGGCCATCAAGGAAGGGCGTCTTGGCAGCGGCGACGGCGTTCTCGCCATCGGCCGGAGCAAGGCCGCAGCCATCCATGATAATCAGGAGTGCGGGAAGATGACGTTGTGCCATATGTCCTACTCGCCTGCCTTGACGACCATAGAGGCGAAGTCGGCAGCCTTGAGCGAAGCGCCGCCCACGAGGGCGCCGTCAACGTCGGGCTTGGCGACGAGCTCGGCGATGTTGCCGGGCTTGGCGGAACCGCCATACAGCACGCGGATGCCGTTAGCGAGCTCCTCGCCGAACATCTCCTTGAGGGTCTCACGGATAGCACCGCAGACCTCCTGAGCGTCCTCGGCGGTAGCGGTCTTGCCGGTGCCGATGGCCCAGATGGGCTCGTAGGCGACGACGACCTGCTTGGGGCAGGTGATCTCAAGACCAGCAAGGCCAGCCTTGACCTGGTTCACGACGTGCTCGACATAGGTGCCAGCCTCGCGGACCTCGAGGGACTCGCCGCAGCAGAAGACGGGAACAAGGCCGGCGGCAACGAGAGCCTTAGCCTTCTTGTTCTGGTCCTCGTCGGTCTCGTGGAAGTAGTCGCGACGCTCGGAGTGACCGATGATGCAGTAGGTGCAGCCAGCGGACTTGAGCATGTCGCAAGAGGACTCACCGGTGAAGGCACCCTTGGCCTCCCAGTACACGTTCTGTGCACCGAGGGCAATGGGGGCAGCCTGAATACGGTCATGAACCGTGGTGATGTCGATGGTCGGAGGGCAGACGAGCACCTCGACGCCGGCCGGAACCTCGGGCAGAGCCTGAGCCAGCTCGTCGGCGAGCTTGGCGGCCTCGGCGACGTCGTTGTTCATCTTCCAGTTACCAGCGATAAGAAGGGTGCGATTAGGCATCGAGAAGCGCCTCCACTCCGGGCAGGGCCTTACCCTCGACGAGCTCCATGGAAGCGCCACCACCGGTGGAGATCCAGCTCATCTTGTCGGCCAGGTTGAACTTGTTGACAGCTGCGACAGAGTCGCCACCGCCGATGATCGAGGTGCAGTCGGCATCGGCGACAGCCTCGGCGATAGCCTGGGTGCCGTGAGCGAAGTTGTCGAACTCGAAGACGCCCATGGGACCATTCCAGAACACAGTCTTGGCGCCCTTGACGGCCTCGGCGTAAAGCTCCTCGGTCTTGGGGCCGATGTCCATACCCTCACGATCGTCGGGGATAGCGTCGGAAGCGACAACCTCGGGGACAGCGTCCTCGCCAAAGTGATCGGCAACGCGGTTGTCGATGGGGAGCAGGATCTTGACGCCCTTCTCCTCGGCCTTCTTGAGCATCTCGCCAGCGCGCTCGACCCAGTCCTCTTCCTTGAGGGACTGACCGACGGACAGGCCCTGAGCCAGGAAGAAGGTGTAGGCCATACCGCCACCGATGATCAGGGTGTCAGCAGAGTCGATGAGGTGATCGAGAACGCCGATCTTGGAGGAAACCTTGGAACCGCCGACGATGGCGACGAAGGGGCGCTCGGGCTCGGCGAAGATGCCGGTCAGCGTGTCGACCTCCTTCTCGAGCAGGAAGCCGGCGACGGCAGGCAGGTAAGCGGCGGGGCCCACGACGGAACCCTGGGCGCGGTGAGCGGTGCCGAAGGCATCGAGAACGAAGACGTCACCATAGGAAGCGAGCTTCTTGGCGATCTCGGGATCGTTCTTCTTCTCACGCTTATCGAAGCGGACGTTCTCGAGAACGAGGACCTTGCCCGGCTCGACGGCGGCAACAGCCTCAGCAGCCTTCTCGCCGTAGGTGTCGGCGACAAAGGCAACGTCGAGACCAGAGAGCTCGGCGAGCTTCTTGGCGACAGGCTCAAGGGAGAGCTCGGGCTGGAAGCCGGTGCCCTCGGGACGGCCGAGGTGGCTCATGAGGATGACGCGAGCGTTGTGCTCAACGAGATAGTTGATGGTGGGCAGGGCAGCCTTGATACGGGTGGTGTCGCCAACGACGCCATCCTTGATAGGCACGTTGAAGTCAACGCGGACGAGAACGCGCTTGCCGTCGACATCGATGTCGCGAACGGTCTTCTTGGTAAAGGCCATGTTTGCTTCTACCTTTCGTACGTGTCTGCCTCCCATTACGGCAGACGATTTCTTATAAAAAGGGCGCGACCCTAGGGTGTAAGCCCTATAAGGCCGCGCCCTTCTTTAGACGCTCAACGAGCTATTCGCTAAAAGCTAAATTAAGCAACGAACTTCTCGAAGTACTTGATGGTGCGGACCATCTGAGAGGTGTAGGAGTTCTCGTTGTCGTACCAAGAGGTGACCTGAACGAGGGTCTGACCGTTGCCGAGGTCAGAGCACATGGTCTGAGTGGCGTCGAAGATGGAGCCGTGGGTCTCGCCGATGATGTCGGTGGAGACGATGTCGTCCTCGTTGTAGCCGAAGGTCTCGGAGATGGTGGCAGCGTAGGCCTTCATAGCGGCGTTGACCTCGTCGACGGTGACCTTCTTGTCAACGACAGCGTAGAGGTTGGTGATGGAGCCGGTCGGCGTCGGGACGCGCTGGGCGGCACCGATGAGCTTACCGTTGAGCTCGGGGAGAACCAGGCCGATAGCCTTGGCAGCACCGGTGGTGTTGGGGACGATGTTAACGGCGCAGGCGCGGCTACGACGCTTGTTGCCCTTGCGCTGCGGGCCGTCGAGCGGCATCTGGTCGCCAGTCCAGGCGTGAATGGTGGTCATGATGCCGGACACGATGGGAGCGAAGTCGTTCAGACCCTTGGCCATCGGGGCGAGGCAGTTGGTGGTGCAGGAAGCAGCGGAGATGATGTTGTCCTCAGCGGTCAGCGTCTCATGGTTGACGTTGTACACGATGGTGGGCAGATCGCTGCCAGCCGGAGCGGAGATGACGACCTTCTTGGCGCCAGCGTCGATGTGGGCCTGGCTCTTGGCCTTGGAGGTGTAGAAGCCGGTGCACTCCAGCACAACGTCCACGCCAATTTCGCCCCAGGGCAGGTCCTTGGCGTCCTTCTCGGCATAGATTTTGATGGTCTTGCCGTCCACGGTGATGGAATCCTCACCAGCGGTGACCTTGTCAGCCAGGGCATAGCGGCCCTGGGCAGAGTCGTACTTCAGCAGATGGGCCAGCATAGCGGGGCTGGTCAGGTCGTTGATAGCCACAACCTCGTAGCCCTCAGCGCCGAACATCTGACGGAAAGCCAGACGGCCGATGCGGCCGAAACCATTGATAGCAACTTTAACAGACATTGGTAAAACCTCCTGAATGTGTAATGGGTTTTAAGCTTCTTCTATTCTAAATCATTTTTCGGAATATTACAAGAGTTTGACAGAAAAATAACGCCATTTTCTTCCGTTTTTTACCCTGGCAGCAAAAAGGGCCCCGTTTCCAGGGCCTTCCGGGTGCGTATTAAGAGACTTTAAAGCGCTTGGCGCTGTGCCGGGCCACAGGGTGCTCGGTGCCGCCCTTGGGGGTGCGCCGCAGGCTGTACTTGCGGAAGGACACCAGAAACACCAGCAAAAACAGCTGCACCACCATGCTGGCCAGCTGCACCGCCGGGGGCATCTCCCCGGTGTAGGTGCGGCCCAGCAGCAGCAGCGCCAGGTTGGAGAGAGAGTAGGTAAGCCCCAGCACCACGGCGAAAATGCCGGCCACAAAGGCCCGCTTGGCGGCGCCCTCCTCGTCCACGCCGGCAAAGAGCTTGCACAGGTAGAACAGGCACAGCAGCGTGGCCACGCCCCCCAGCACGGCGAAGAAGTTTTCCACAAAGCTGGAGGACTTGGCGTAAAACACGTACACCAAAATCAGGTAGGCCACGCCCCACAGCACCCCCACCAGGCAGAGCATCCGGGCTTTCTCCAGGCTGTTTTTCCCGGTGAAAAACCCCACGGAGAGGAACAGCTGCACCAGCCCAAAGAGCAGGCAGCACCCCAAAAACAGCCCGTGGAGGGCCACATACTCCCCGCCGGCGGCGAGCTGGAGGCGCAAATCCATCCACTGCAGCGCCCCCGAGAGCAGCAGCACCGCCCCCGAGAGCACCGCCGTCACCCCGGCCACCACGTTCTTCCGGGGGACATAGGGCCCAAAGTACCGCCGGGAGCGGAAGCACATCCAAGAGGCCAGCAGACCGGTGGCCAGGGGCAGGCCCAGGGAAATCCAGGCCATCACGCCGCCGTCGGTATAGAAGCCGGTGTCGTAATCGAAGAAGTAAAGCATCTGCACCACGCGCAGCAGCACCCCGGCGGCAAAGCCCACACAGGTGACTTTCAGCGCGTTGCCCACATTTACAAGTTTCATGGTGTCAATCCTTTTCTTGCCAAAAATCCCACCCCAGCACGCCAGGGCCCCTGCATTATACCACACTTTCGCGGATTTTCCAAGGGAGAATAGGAAACCGCCCACAGCGGCCTCGCACCCGCGCTACCACTTGAAATGAAAACTTGAGGGAGTTGCCAAAAAAGCTAGGTTTTATGCGGGTTTCCGAACTCCCTCACATGGGGGAGTTGCAGCGTCCCTAGAAGGAAGCGCCGCCATTTTCCAGGGCAACTCCCTCACCTGGGGGAGTTGCCAAACCCGCATGGAGCCTGGGTTTCCGGCCAACTCCCCCATTTTCCCATCTCCGGCCCTGGGGCAACTTGGGCCTGACCACTTGAAATGAAAAAGTGAACGAATGAAGAAAAAAGCTAGGTTTTATCGAGTGTTTTTCATTCGTTCAGGTGAACGAGAGAAAAACTTTTTCGCTTTTCACACGCTTACCCCCGTTTTCATTCGTTCACGTGTACAAGTGAAAAGAGCCGCAGAAACACTGGGTTTTTGGCTCATTCGTTCACTTTCCTCTCTCCGGCCCTGGGGCAACTTGTCCCCTATGACTTGAAATGAAAAAATGAGCATCTAAAGAAAAAAGCTAGGAAACATGCGGCTTTCATAAGATGCTCACATGAGCACCTTAACAAAACGCCGCCC
>OLNO01002327.1_pt1 | contig 13003 bp, 5 predicted proteins | sample 1672861 | NCBI WGS metagenome assembly OLNO01 (sample SAMEA3136731, study PRJEB25190) | human gut metagenome | reverse complement strand
TGCCCTTCTTCAGCCAGAACGGCGAAAAGTGGATCATGACCACCCCGTATTTCCAAGTTGCGCTGAACCGTGAATTGGAGCAGGACACCGCGCGTCGCAGTAATGCCATGAAGGTGCTGAACGTCATGCTCTCCGAGGAGGCGCAGAGCCGCATTATCTCCGATGGACAGGACCTGCTGAGCTACAGCCAGAACGTCCCCCTGCGCATGACCGAATATCTGAAGGACGTGCGCACCGTGGTGGAAGAAAACCACATGTATATCCGCATTGCCTCCAACGATTTCTTTGCCATTTCCAAGGATGTGGTCTCCAAAATGATCGCGGGCGAGTACACGGCACAGCAGGCTTATCGTGCGTTCAATGCCCAGCTTCTTGCCGAAGATACGCCTGCCGATGACGAGATCGTGCTGACCTCCGGGAAGGGCTATTCCAACGTGTTCCACGCAGACGGCGGCAACGCCGCCTTCTCTGTTATGGCAAACACGCTGCGCGGCGTTTATGGTACCGATGTGCTGCTTGCCACTGCAAACAGCTTTACCGGCAGTGTGCTGCAGGCGGACTATACCCAAAAGATGGCGGCTTCCATGATCATGCCCAACGGTCTGATGTCCCGCCAGCGCACCATGACTGGTGCTGAGCTGAAGGAAACCGTCCGCGCCTTTGTGGAAGGCTGGGAGGGCGGCTTTGTGCCCTTCAACCGTGGTTCTCTGCCGGTGGTCGGCGGCATTGCCTTGGAGGTAAAAGAAGAAAACGGCAGCTATACCCTGACCGGCATCACCCGCAACGGGCAGCCGCTGCGGGATGACGACACCGTTACCGTGACCTGTCTGGCAACGGAAAAGCAGATGGCAGCGCTGCCTGCGAGCGAAAGCGGAACGTCTGCGGGCGAAGATACATGGGTGAAAAACACATGGCGCGATCATGTTTCCGGCGGCGGCGCAGCGCTTGCAGAGCCGGAAAACTACATAACGTTGAGGTGAGCGGAATGGCAGACGAAAAGCGTAAACCCAAACGGAGCTGCCATTTCCGGCAAAGGTGGCTGTCTGCCGCTGCCGCGATCCTTCTTCTGGTTTTGCTGGCAGTCGGTTTTGGCGTCCGGTACATCTCGTTTGTGTCCCAGACCATCTATCAGGAAAGCACCTCGCATCTGGAGGAAGTGCTGCATAAATCCAACAATATGCTGAAGGAGATGGTGCGCAAAAACCTGACCTACCTGCATCTGTACAACGGCTTTCTGGCAAGCACCTCGGATGAGGCAGAGATCCAGGCGTATATCGAGGCGGCGCAGCAGGACACCGGCTTTGTCGGCTTTTACTTCCTTTCCTACGACGGCAACTATATGACGGTGACCGGGGAAACGGGCTACCTTGGCTTGCAGGCGAATCTGGACGAAAAGCTCTCTAAGGGCGAGGATATCGTTATGAATGCGGTGCTGCCCGGCAAGCCGCAGATGCTGGTGTTTGCCAGCCCCAAAACGCAGGGCAGCTACCGGGGCTTTGCCTATGATGCCATTGCCATTGCCTACTACAATGATGCGGTGCTGAAGTTGCTGGACAACTCTGCTTTTCAGGGCAATGCCAGCAACTATGTGATCTACCCGGATGGGCGAGTGGTGATCGACAATTCCGTAAACCGCAAGGAAACGGTCTATAACTTCATTGCGATGCTGCGCGACTATTCTGATCTATCCGAGGGACAGATCCTTGCTCTTTCGGATGCCTTTGCGCAGGGCAGCAGCGGAAACCTGAGGGTAAAGCTGGGCGACACCAGTTATTATCTGGTCTACGAGGGCACGGCGGTCCAGAGCTGGACGATGCTGGGGCTTGTGCCGGTCAGGGTCGTCAATGCCAGTCTGGATAAGCTGTGGTTCCGCACGGCGCAGATCGTAGCGGGCATCACCGTAGGCATGGCCGTGCTGGTCATTCTGCTCATTGTGCGCAGAAGCCATACGACCCTGCGCCGGAAGAATACCGAGATCTCGTACCGGGACGAGCTGTTCAAAAAGCTCTCGCTGAACGTGGACGACGTTTTCCTGATGCTGGATGCAGAGACCGCCAAGGTGGATTATGTCAGCCCGAATATCGAGCGGCTGCTGGGCATCCCGTGGAAAGAAGTCCGGCAGGATGCCCGTGTTCTGGCAGCGTTGCACCCGAAGGACTCCCCGGATCGCGATAAAAACTATCTGGAAGGGCTTCTCAGCGGGCAGCAGCGCGAATGGGATGATGAGTATGTGCATCTGGAAACCGGGGAGCGGCGCTGGTTCCACATCGTTGCCATGGGCAGCGAGGTGGAGGGCAGAACCAAGCACATCCTTGTCATATCCGACCGCACCGCCGACAAACAGGTAAATCAGGCGCTTTCCGATGCCGTTGCTGCCGCCGAGACCGCCAACCGCGCCAAGAGCACCTTCCTTTCCAATATGTCCCACGATATCCGCACCCCCATGAACGCTATCATCGGCTTTACCACGCTGGCACTCAGCAACATTGACGATAAAGACCGGGTGAAGGATTATCTTACCAAGACCCTTGCATCCAGCAACCATCTGCTCTCCCTCATCAACGATGTGCTGGATATGAGCCGCATTGAAAGCGGAAAGCTCCATCTGGAGGAGGTGGAGGTCAACCTTTCGGATGTGCTGCACGATCTGAAAACCATCGTCAGCGGGCAAATTTATGCAAAGCAGCTGGAGCTTTACATGGACGCCATGGATGTGACCGACGAGGATGTTTATTGCGACAAGACCCGGCTGAACCAGATCTTGCTGAACCTGCTGTCCAACGCCATCAAGTTTACCCCGGCGGGCGGCACGGTCTCGGTGCGGGTGCGGCAGCTTGCCGGTAAGGTGCGCGGCTGCGGGCAGTACGAGTTCCGCATCAAGGACAACGGCATTGGTATGAGCCAGGAGTTCGCGCAAAAGATCTTTGAACCCTTCGAGCGGGAGCGCACCTCCACGGTAAGCCGGATACAGGGTACCGGCCTTGGCATGGCCATTACCAAAAATATCGTGGATATGATGGGCGGCACCATCAAGGTGCAGACAGCGCAGGGCAAGGGCAGCGAGTTTATCATCTGCCTGCCCATGCGCACACAGGCAGAGCACCGCCCGGTGGAAAAGATCACCGAGCTGGAAGGCCTGAAGGCGCTGGTGGTGGATGATGACTTCAACACCTGCGACAGCGTGACAAAGATGCTGGTCAAGGTGGGGATGCGCGCCGAGTGGACCCTTTCCGGCAAGGAGGCGGTGCTGCGCGCGCGGCAGTCCATTGAGATGAGCGATGTCTACCACGCCTATATCATCGACTGGCGTCTGCCGGACATGAACGGCATTGAGGTCACCCGTCAGATCCGCAGCCTGCACGATGATACACCTATTATTATCCTGACCGCCTACGACTGGTCGGATATTGAGGTGGAGGCAAAGGCAGCCGGTGTGACCGCCTTCTGCTCCAAGCCTATGTTCATGTCCGACCTGCGCGAGACCCTGATGAGCGCCCTCGGGCAGAACCAGACAGATGCGGCGCAGGAACTTTTGCCCCAAAAGAATGCCGACTTCAAGGGCAGGCGCATCCTGCTGGTGGAGGACAACGAGCTGAACCGCGAGATCGCGCAGGAAATTCTGCGCGAGTACGGCTTCCGGGTCGATACGGCAGAAAACGGTGCAGTGGCGGTGGAAAAGGTCTGCACGGCAGCGCCGGGCAGCTATGATCTGGTGCTGATGGATGTGCAGATGCCGGTGATGGATGGCTATACTGCCACCCGGAAGATCCGTGCACTGGACGACCCGGCTCGGGCAAAGATCCCGATCCTTGCCATGACCGCCAACGCATTCGACGAGGATCGCTGCAACGCGCTGGAAAGCGGCATGAATGGCTTTTTGTCCAAACCCATCGTGATCAGCGACCTGGTGCAGGAGCTGCACAAGATCCTGTGAACCAGACGCCTGTCATGCAAAACAAATAAAGCACCCGCAGCATTCGCTTCCTGAGGTCAAGAGCCTCTGCGAAGCCTGCTGCGGGTGCTTTTGCTTTTGTCGGATGGTGTTATGATTTCAGTACATCTGCAAGAACCTGCAGCAGGTGCGGAATATCCAACGGCTTTGCAATGTGGCCGTCCATCCCGGCCTTCAATGCACTCTGGCGGTCTTCTTCAAAGGCATTTGCTGTCATTGCAAAAATGGGAATGCCTGCCTTTGCAGCATCCGGCAGGGCACGGATCTGCCGTGTCGCCTCGTAGCCGTCCATCTTGGGCATCTGGATATCCATTAAAATCAGGTCGTACTGCCAGGGGGCCGCCTGCTTCATCTTCCGGACGGCGATCTCGCCATCCTCAGCAGTGTCCACCGCAAAGCCCGCTTCCTTCAGGATCTCCTGCGCAAGCTCACGGTTCAAGGCATTGTCCTCCACCAGCAAAAGTTTCTTTCCCTTGAAACCGGAGGCATTTGGCTGCGATGGTTCGTGGATAGGCTCTGCACCAAACGGTTCTGCCAGCACTCTGCGCAATTGGGAAAGGAATAGCGGCTTTTCGCAGAAAGCGGTCACGCCGGCAGCGCGGGCTTCCTCTTCGATATCTGCCCAGTCGTAGGCCGTCAGAATGATGATGGGGCAGCTTTTCCCAATCACCTTGCGGATCTGCCGCACGACCTCGATGCCGTTCATATCGGGAATCAGCCAGTCGATAATGTAGACGCTGAATTCATCGCCCTGTTCCATGGCGTACCGGGTGCGGATCACCGCTTCCCGGCCGGAGATCGTCCACTCCGGTCGCATCCCGATCTTAGACAGCATGGTGCTGACACTCAGGCAGGTGTCGGTATCGTCATCCGCTACCAATGCGCGCAGCCCTTCCAGCTGCGGGATCTGCTTGGGCTCCACCCTTTGTCCGCTGAGTGCGAAACAGAGATCTACGATGAATTCGCTGCCCTTGCCCGGCTCGCTCTCAATGGCAATGGTGCCGCCCATCAAGTCCACAATGTTCTTGGTGATGGACATGCCCAGGCCGGTGCCCTGAATGCCGCTGACTGTGGAGCTTTTCTCTCGGCTGAACGCCTCAAAGATGTGTTTCTGGAACTCTTTGCTCATGCCAATGCCATTGTCCTTGATGCGGAACTCATAGCAGCCACGGCCCTTGGGCGCACCGTTCTTCTGGGCAATGCGGATGCTGATCGTACCGCCTGTGGGAGTGAACTTGATGGCGTTGGACAAAATGTTCAGCAAGATCTGGTTCAGCCGCAGCGGGTCGGTGATGATGTCCTCATTCTCCACATCCATGGTATCGATGAAAAGCGACAGCCGCTTTGCCGAAACATTGGGTTGAATGATGGAGCGAACATCGTGGACGAGGTCCGGCAGATGCACCGCTTTTTCATCGATCTTTACTTTTCCACTCTCGATGCGGCTCATATCCAGCACATCATTGATGAGGGAAAGCAGATGCTGGCTGGAGGTCGAGATCTTTTTCAGGTAGTCCAGTACCTGTTCTTTATTATCAATATGGGTCGCAGCCAGCGAGGTGAAGCCAATGATGGCGTTCATGGGGGTACGGATATCGTGGCTCATATTGAACAGGAACTCCCGCTTGGCCCGGTTTGCCGCCCCTTCGTGCTGGAGTGCGATCTCCAGTTTGCGATTTTGTTCCTCCAGCTGAGCCTGGTACTTCTTCTCCTGTTCTTTTTTCTGCTGCTCCATCTCCTGCACGGAACGTCTGCGCAGCACCTGAAGGATCATTACAAGCAGGATATAACTGACCAGTGCTATCAGGATCAACGGAAGGGATTCCCGGAAGACCGATCTTTCGTCTGTATACGCATAGAGATCAAACGATCTTCCATGGCAGTACATTCCAAAATAGCAGCCGGAGCCGTTCCAACCGCGGGTATGGGTCAGCGTTTCGGCGGTCACGACTTTGCGGATCCCCTGCACCAGCGGACTGTCCGCAGCATCCTGCCCGATCAGCTCCGGGCGGTTAGAGGCAATGACCTGATCGTCCTGCACGATGAACAATGTGCCGCTGGTCTCAGCCGAGTAGCCGTCCAGTATACTCTGGATGGACAGGGCCGTTCCCTCTACGAATTCTGCCGGGGTATAACGGTAGGCAAGCAGGATCACATCTTTGTCTTCTGCCCGATATGCCGCAACATCCACGGCAGACCCATCTTCCAGCAGGACCCGCTTCAGGTAAGTCTTTTGCGGGTAAGAGAAAACGTCCAGAACGGTGTCATTTTTGAGCTGTTCTCCAAACCGGGCGTAGCCGATGCCGTTCGTTGTGGATTCGCACAGGAGCGTACCGTCCGGGGCCAGAACCGAGATCCCTGTGAGCCAAAGCGTCTCTGTCTGCTTTTTCAGGCACTGAGGATCGGAAAAATCGAGCGCAGGGTCCTGTGCCAGCTGATGCACCGCTACCGCTGCGCGGCGGAGCGCTTTGGCAACAACGGTATCATTGTACTTTTCAAAGCTGGTGGACTGCGATTTGACAAAATCAAGAGTCTGGCAGAAATGTTCCTCCGTTGCGCGCAGTGCCCGCCAACCGGAGAGAAAAACGATGCCGACCATAAAAAGCACGCCAATGATCAGATGGATTCCCCATCTCCATGTATCCGGAAGGGTTCTGTTTTTATGTGCCAATGGTGTCCACCTCCAGATACTGCGAAGCATGCTCAAGAAATCGGCCAAGGATCTGCTCCAGTGTGCCGTCTGTGCGCATCTGCGCAAGAACAGCGTTTAGCTGGCTGTCCAGCCCACGGCTGTCATTTTTTGCAAAGGCGATGCCCAGGCCGGTGACCAGCAGCGGTTCTTCGAGGATGCGGAACTCCACAAAATTGTCCTTCATGTATTGCAGGATGGCCGTTTCATGGGCAGCGATGGCATCCACATAGCCGCAGGCCAGCATCGCATACTGCACGCTGCGGTCTTCGATGCTGAACACCTCGACTCCCTGCGGGATGCACGGATCAGAGCCGCTGAGGAAGATCTCCTCCGGCTTGCCGGTGCTCTGCACGGCGACGGTCTTTCCGGCAAGGTCGCCGAGTGTCCGGATGCTGCTGTCGGCATCCACTGCAACCACCTGACGGCTCACCATGTAGGGCCCCGCCCAGCGGTATATCTCCTCGCGCCCATCCATGGAAAAGCAGCCCCAGATGCAGTCGATGGTACCGCTTTCCACCAGATTTGTTTTTTGCTCCCAATCGATCGGTTCAAACCGGGCAGCGTACCCCATGCGGCGGAATGCTTCGGTGGCGATCTCCACGTCGATCCCGGCGGGAATGCCGTCATTGTTCAGATAAATATAGGGCGGATAGGTATCGCTTCCCACAATGATCTGCGGAAGATTGCTGTCCATAGCGTCCGTTCCGCCGCAGGAAGTCAGACTGCCAACGGCAGCAGATGCCGCCAGCAGCGTGCAGCCGCGCAGAAATGCACGGCGTGAGATTCTGTGTTTCATTCAGACTTTTCGTTCTCCTGTCTCTATTGCTTCCGCTGCTCAGTTATGCTGCTGTAATTCTTCTTTCAGGTCGGCCTGGATATCCGTCAGGCATTGCAGCAGCAGCGGGTTAAACGCTCCACACTCACCGTTCAGGATCATCTGCACGGCTTTTTCGTGGGAGAAGGCTTTTTTATAGCAGCGCTCGCTGGTCAATGCATCGTATACGTCGGCCAGCGAGACCAGTTGTGCGCTGATGGGGATCTCATCGCCCTTCAATCCATCCGGGTAGCCGCGCCCATCCCAGCGTTCGTGGTGCCAGCGGGCGATCTCATAGGCGGTTTGCAGCAAAGGCTGCTTGCCAAAATTATCCAGATTTTGCAGCATCTCGGCTCCCAGCATGCTGTGGGTCTTGATGACTTCAAATTCCTCTGGGGTCAGTTTGCCGGGCTTGTTGAGGATCTTGTCGTCAATGCCGATCTTGCCAATGTCGTGCAGGGCAGAGGCCAGCGGGATCAAATCCTGCTGTTCGGCAGAGATCGAGTACTTGTCACTGACCTCCAATAGACAGTGGAGCAGCGTTTCTGTGATGATACGGATGTGCCGCACATGGAGACCACTTTCACCGTTGCGGAATTCTACGATATGACTCAGAACACCCACCAGCATATCCGTATTGTTTTCACGGGCACGGATCTGGTCAGAAACCATCTGCACCAGCCGCCGCTGCTTGGCGTACAGCTTGATGGTATTGGTCACGCGGCGGTACACGATGCGCGCATCAAAGGGGCGATTGACATAATCACTTGCACCCAGTTCGTAGGAACGCCGGATCGCCGCATCAGAGTCCTCGCTGGAGATCATAATGACCGGGGTATCCTCGATGGTGTGGTTGGCATTCATGGCTTTCAGCACTTCAAATCCGTCCATAACGGGCATATTGATGTCCAGCAGAACCAGTGCAATGTTTCCGGCTTCCTCCTGCAATTTTTCAATGCATTCTTTTCCGTTTTCTGCTTCCAGAACGTGGTAACTATCTCCTAAAATCTCTGCCAGCATCATGCGGTTCATTTTAGAGTCGTCCACAAGCAGGACCTGGGATTTTTCCTGCAAAAGCGTTTCCGGTGCGGCCAGGCTGCGCCCCGGAATCTCCACCATGACGGCATTCTTGCGGCACTTTGCCTGATACATCAGCCAATCTGCACGGCGAACAATGTTTTCCATGGGGTCGGCAATGGTCTGTATCGTTCCGCCGATGCTCAGCGAGATGCGGAAATGCGAATAGCCGGGTACAGATGCCATCTGTGCGGCCGTGTGGATCTGTTCCAGTTTGGTCTGCAAAAAATCTCCCGGAATGCTGGGTAAGACCAGCAGAAACTCGTCTCCTCCGTAACGGATGAGCAGATCCGACTCCCGGATACAGGATTGAATGGCTTTTGTCGCCGTTTTCAGTGCCATATCTCCTGCGTAATGCCCGTATGCATCGTTGCATATCTTGAAATCATCCACATCCAGCAATGCGATTCCTGCCGGGCCGATGGACTTACGGACAACTTCTTCGTAATAGCGGCGGTTGTACGCACCTGTCAGAGAATCCCGATAAAGTTCTTCTTTGAATGCTCGCTCCTGTGTGGCATGCAGCTGGTTTGTTTCGTCCAGCTGGGCTTTCTGACTCTTGATCAACTGTTTCAGCGTTTGCTCCGCTGCAGTAAGAGCGGCTTCCTGTTGATGAATTTTTTTCAACAGCTGCTGCTCACGCGTTTTGTAATATTCTTCGATCTCGGAAAGTGTATTCACGTTCTGACCTTCTTCCACATCATGCGTGTGTTAATTGTCTGCGAAAGCGTGATGTGCCGCTATTTATTTTCGGGGGGGGGGTAACACGGAAGCGCTTCACCGTCTGCTCCAGAGCGCTGATGTCCACGGGCTTGGACAGATGTTCGTCCATGCCGGCTTCCCTGCTCTTCTGCATATCCTCAAGGAAGGCATTGGCGGTCATGGCAAGGATGGGGATGGTGCGTCCCAGCGGGTTTTCGCCATTGCGGATGCGGCGGGTGGCTTCCAAACCGTCCATCACCGGCATCTGCACGTCCATCAAAATCATGTCGTAATCGCCGGGCTTTACGCTGGCAAAGGCATCCACGATCTCCTGACCGTTGGAGCAGATAGTGCAGCTGGCTCCCCTGGTCTCCAGCAGCATCTGCAGAATTTCAGCGTTGATGGCGTTATCCTCGGCGCAGAGGAACTTCATGCCGCACAGGGGCGAAGCAGTATCCTCTTCCTCCGGGAGCGCCTGCGCCTTTTGCACCGTGTCCGCTTTGGTATCAATGGGGAATTCCAGCACCACCTCAAAGCGAGTGCCCTTGCCGGTGGCACTCTCCACGCTGATGGTGCCGCCCATCAGGTCTACGATGCTCTTGGTGATAGCCATGCCAAGGCCGGTGCCCTGCACCTTGCTGACGGTGGAAGTGCATTCCCGCTCAAAGGGTTCAAAAATGTGCTTCTGGAACTCCTCGCTCATGCCGATGCCGTTATCCTGCACCACAAAGCGGTACCGGGCGTAGTGCTCGTTCCGGGGCAGCTCTTCCACCTCCAACCGGATGTGCCCGCCGGTGGGCGTATACTTGACCGCGTTGGAGAGGATGTTCATCAGCACCTGATTCAAACGGTTGGGGTCGGCCAGCACGTTTTCGTGCTGCAGATTGGTGCTTACCGTAAAGCTCTGACTGCGCTGACCTGCCTGCTGCCGGATGATGCTGTCCAGCTGACTGATCTGCTGGGGCAGATTCATTTTTTCCACATTCAGGGTGGTCTTGCCGCTCTCGATGCGGCTCATATCCAGAATATTGTTGATGATGCCCAGCAGCAGCTGACCGGAGGTTTCCAGCTTGCCCAGATGCTCGGCAAGCTTTTCCGGCTCGTGCAGCTCGTTTTTCATCAGAGTGGTGATGCCGATAATGGCGTTCATGGGGGTGCGGATATCGTGGCTCATGTTGGAGAGGAAGTCCGTCTTGGCTTTGCTGGCGCGCTCGGCGGACTGTAACGCCTCTGCGGCAGCATCCTGCGCCCGCCGCATCTCGTCGTTTGCCTGCGTCAACTGGATGTTATACTGCTCCAGACGGAGGCTCGTCTCTTTTTCAGCCTGTAGTTCCCGCTGCTGCTTTTCCCGCAAAAGGAACCAGCCAGCAATGACTGCCATGATCGAAAACGCCGTCGCAAAGCCTACAATAACGACCGTAACGATATTGACCAGCTTCTGCGTATTCACGGCCACATATTTTGCCGGAACAAGGAACGCCAGCGTCCACTGGGCGTTTTCCATCTGCTTCAGGGCGTAGTAATACTCAGTCCCGTCCAGCACGGCGTTGGAATAACAGGAGCCTGTGCGGGCAAGCCGCTCCTTTGCTGCTGCAAAGGAAGAACCGTGCAGATAGGACATTTGAGAGAGCACGGTGTATACGTTATGCCCCTTCAGCAGCTCGGTATCATTGGCGTTGAACAGCTTGAAACCGTCGTTGTCCAGCACATAGACGCTGTTGTTATTTTCGTAGGCATCACAGCGGAAATAATCGTTCAGCTGGGTCATGCTCTGCGAAATGCCAAAGTAGCGCAGGGTGATCTCTTTCTCTCCGCTTTGCAGTGTGATGGGGGTGGAGAGCTGTTCCAGAAACACCATCCGGGAGTCGTCCTCGGTCAGCGCGTTGGAAACATAGCTGACCCGTTCCGGTGCGCTTTCCAGATAGGTTATTCCTCGCAGCAGCCCCGTGCGGCCATGCGCGGTATAATAATGTCCGGCAGCATCCACGGCGATCAGTTCGATCTGTTTTTCATGGTAATTGGAAAGCTCCGACAGCTTTTTCAGATAGCGGTAGAGATCGGTATCGGTTTCCAGCGGGGTGTTGTACAAATAATTACACTGCACATTCACCTCGTCCCAGTGGTTGTCGATCACATCTTCCAGACTATGGAACATCTGGTGGGTGACCTCTTCCATCTGGCTCAGCCGCTCGTGGTAGACAAGGTTTTGGATGTAGGTCTGGCTCATGACAAAAAGGGTCAGGATCAACACGATGATGACAAAGCCGAAGCCCACAAACAGCTTTTTATAGATCTTGTTGTTCACATCCAGTATCTCCTGTCCGTTTTATTCAACTCCATGCGGTGTCTGCCCGGCTGATGGTGGTGTAAGCACCAAAGAAGGTTTTTGCGGCATCCATGCCCACCACGCCGCTGTCTGTCACCGTTGCTTCGGCAGCCAGCCGGTCGCTCACACCGCAGATGGCAACCTGATAGGTTTTGCCCGCCTCCGGCTGCACCGGGCTGACCAGCACATAGGGGTAGCCCTTGCCGTTGCCGTAGGCATCGTAACCAGAAGCCAGCAGGTCGCTGATCTGCTGCCCGGTCAGGGCAACGGTCTGAATGGTGCGGTTCCAGCCGGTGGGCAGGATGACCGAAAGGTCGTAATCCGTAATGCCCTTGGCGTACAGCTTGGCGGCTACGCCGTAGTGGTTCTGCTCGGTGGGGTTGCCGGGAATCCATGTGCTCAGCGAGACCAGCGCAAGGTCGCTGCCGGTAGCCTGTGCAAAGCAGCGACCCACCAGCATGGCGCAGTCCTCCTGCGAAAGCTCCTCCGTAACGGTAGTGATGATATCCGGGGTGTTGTTCACCACACTATCCTGATCCTCGTCCAGCTGACGGATCACATCCTCCATGGTGGCATTGCCCTTCATGAAGTCCAGCATTTTAAGGCCAGTGGTCACGATGGTGTTTTCCCAGCCGGAATAGATAAAGGGCGCGGTGTTGCCTGCGTTCAGGGCATCGGCAACATCGGCGTAGTAGGTGTCATCTGCCTTTGCACCCTTGAAGGGCAACAGGCTGCTTTTCAGCGCCGTTGCGGGCTGCAGAGCGCTGGTGCCCGCAACGGTGGAAAGCACGCGCATCACCTTGAGCGCATCCTCCAGCTTCTGGGGGTTCTGCTTCAGCTTTTTATTCAGACCGTAGAAGCGGTTCACATTCAGCACAAAAACGTTCTGGGTGCCGTCCTCCGAGAGAAACGGCATCAGCCCGAATTTATCGGCGTTGCCGTCTGCCTCCACAATGCCGTTGGTGTTTCCGATCAAAAACAGGGTGTTCCCCTCGGCCATCCTCTGCAGGGTCACATTGTCGTCAAGAGCATCGCCGGAGTCGTTCAGCATCCCGATGTCCTTCCACTTTTTGACATACGCCATTGCCTGCATCATGCCGGGGGTGTTGCTGACGTTTGCCTTGCCGGAAAGATAATCCTTCTGCCACAGTCTGCCGTCCAGCGTGCCGAGGAAATCGGCATCTGCAATGTTGCACAGATACTGGAAACCGTATCCTGGATACTGGATCTGCGACAGGCAGAGATCGACCCCGGCTTCCTTGGCTTTTGCAGCCAGCACTTCCAGCTCAGCGAAAGAATTGGGCAGTTCCCAGCCGTGTTCCCGCAGCAGGGTCTTGTTGTAGGTGATGCCGTAGCAGTTGTAAACCGAGGGCAGCAGATAGATAGCACCGTTGTCGAACACGTCCTGCAGACGGGACTCCACATAGTTATCCGTAAAAT
>OLNO01002324.1_pt1 | contig 13015 bp, 13 predicted proteins | sample 1672861 | NCBI WGS metagenome assembly OLNO01 (sample SAMEA3136731, study PRJEB25190) | human gut metagenome | reverse complement strand
TTTGTTTGGTGGACTCACCCGAAGCCTGGACACTCCGGCATCTCGCCCCTACAAATAAACCCCCGGCACAAAGCCGCCACAAACCGCTTGAAAGAGCGGGGTGGTAAACGGATGCCACCCCGCCTCGGAAAAGGGCACACAGGGCCGCACAGGGGGCAACGGCGGGGAATGCAAAGCTGCCGGCACCCTGCGGTGCCGACAGCTGGCGTGAAGCGGTCTTTAACTGATCTGTGGTCCGTTGCTTTGGCCTGCGATCACATGGGCGATCTCGTCCAGTTCTGCGCTGAGTTCGTCCATGGACATGAACATCCGGCCATCCTCCAGTTCCGCCTGCGGCACGGTCAGGCCATGCAGCTCATCGGCTGCCTCTGCCGCCTTTTCCAGCAGGGCCCGCCGGCTCTCCACATTTTCTGTCACCGCAGCTTTTGAGAAAGCGTTCCAGATCTGATCCATCTTTTGGGCGGCATTGCCGCCACAGTGAAGCAGGCAGTCCTCCATGCCGCACATATCGGTGATCGTTCTGGCCAATTCCAGCAGCTTTGCGCGGGTCTCCTGTGCGCTGTTTTCTGCGGCGATTCGGAAAAACTCCATCACTGCATCGATCTGTCCATCGATATCAACTGTGCGGACGAGCTGCGGGATGGGGATCAGGTGTGCAGCACATTCGGTCGTACCTGTCGTCCTCCTGAAGTTCTCAATCTCCTGGTCGATCCACCGCAGATGCGTTTCAGCGCTTTCTTCTGTACCGGCTGCGGCGGCCAGCATGCTCAATTCCCCGCGCATTTCCAGAGCCAACGCATCGTCGTCCAGCGCCTCAAGGAGTGAGACGGTTTCATGGGCGATAAGGTTGTAGAGATCTGTGATTGTAACCTGTCTTCCCTGTGTTTTCATTTGGTAAGCTCCTTTCCATTTTGTGACGGGTTTATGGCTTTCAACAACACAATGCCAGTTTTTCAGGGAGAAATCCATTCACCATTGCCAACGAAAAACAGATAAAAAACTGTGTAGGATGGATAAAATGGAACCATTTTCTCTGCTTATAATGCCGCCTTCGCTCACGAAGGGCAGCACAGGGGGCGACCGCAGGAAAATAGGAGAGGAGCCATCCTCAGCGGGTGGCTCCTCAGAGTCGTTCATCATTCAAGCTGGCCTTGTCCGCAGATCGAGTCCATGGAAGTCCATAATCTCCTGGGCGAGTTTATAAACAGTCTGTCGGTCTTCCAAGCTATCCAGTCGCACTGCGGTATCGAAAAGCCCCCATAGGATATTTAGGATTTGCTCCTCTGTCAGTATCCAGGTTTCGCTTTCGCCTCCACCTGCCGCGGTATATTTCAGACACGCCTGCGCTGCCACCGCTTCATCGGGGAGATTCCACGCCTTCCCAATAAGTGTGAGTCCGTTTCGGTAGAGCTGGATCATGCTGTCCTGCTCCTCTGGGATATCGGGCAGATCACCATTCTCTACCGCCTCTCTCCGCATGGCCATCAGGCACTGGGTCTCCTCCTCAACTCTGTGAATGAGTTCGCTGGGAATCAGGTTTTGCTTCTGGATCGTCATATAATTTTCCTCCTTGCCAGATTTTTGGCTTGTTGCCAAACACACAATGGCGCAAAGCTGGCGGAAAATCCATTCACAAATTCCAACAAAGAATTGTTGCTTTATTGGGGATAGCAGCTAAAAAACTGTGCTGGATGTCAAAAGGCCTTCGTCTATAGCTGAATCTCCAGCCCCTCTTTCAGCTGTTCCCGGAGGAGTGAGGCCCTTGTTTCCTCCAAGCTCTGGCCGTTCTGCTGGCGGCAGTATGCATCCATCTTATCCAACATCAGGGCTTGTTCCACTGGAGTCAGCGGATAGGAAAACGCAAACTCATGTCCGTCAGAGCAGACAAGGTACACAGCCAGTTTGTTATCCAGATGGCCAGTCTTCCAATCAAAACTGGCATATATATTCAGCCAGTCATCGTTGGAAGTAGAAGTGACATTGGTTCCAAATACCGCGTCAGGGTTGAAGTTCACGGGAATATAAAAACTCAGCTTCCCATTGTGTTCCGTGATCTCATCGGCAAAGGATACTGCATCCAGGGGCAGTTTCTGGCTTCCTCCGGTCAGTGTCGGGATTTCACCATTTCGCTCTAAATCCACCTGGGCGTAGTAATCATTCAATGTTTTTCCGGTATGCTGTTGGCAGAACTGTTCCATCATTTTGAGGAGAACTATTCGCTCCTCCTCCACCAACGGATAGAAAAAGTCGTGCCGTATCACCCCGCCTTGCTCACGAAGGGTCAGGTCAAGAGTGTCACCGATACCCTGGCGGGCGGCATCATAGCCGCAGGTGATGTCCAGAGAATTCTCCGGCTTTGAGCAGTCCACCATCAGATTCAGCACCTCTTTCTGCACCCCATAGCTGCTGAGATCCAACCGAAACTTCAGTTCCCTGCCTACGGGAAAAGGTCCGTCAATACAGAGCACATCTCCTGCCTCCAAGGGACGCAGCCCCCCAATCTCAGCAGGGGCAAAGCTCTCCGGCCCGATTTGCTTTCCATCCAAGTGGTTGATAAACTTTTCCCACTGGTCTTTCAGTGACACACGGGAGCCGCGTGTGGCGTAATAAACGGCGGCTGAGACATCCTTGATCTTAAAGGTCTGCCAGCCATCCATAATGCGCAGGCCGGAGATCCAGCCGGCGTCCAGATCGATTTCAAATGCCCCCGAAACCTTTCCGGTGTTCTCCATGCGCAGGGCAGTCAGCTCATCAAACCGTTCCCTGGTGATGGGCTTCGCTTTATAAAAGCAGCCCATAAAACCTCCGCACACCGTGGTATCTCCGCCCCGTACATAGCGCCGGAGCCGGATGGCCACATCGAGGAATTCCTCGCCGCCCGTCGAGGCAAACAGCCTGTCTTGTCCATGCTCCCGGACATGAAACACTGCATAGACTTTTTCCTCCTCCACCGCCTGCGCCGTCTCCAGTTCCTCCTTTGTGATGGTACTTTCAATCTGCACCCACTGATCGAATGGAACCGTTTCGGAGTACAGCTTCATCAGATAGTCCTGCAGATGCTGTTCAATATCCGTGCCCCGAGCCTTCAGCGCCTTCTCCAGCGCATCCCAACGCCGCTCATCCAGCCAGACCTCGGCAGAAAGAGAATTGGCCATTACTCGCCCTCCTTGTTCACATCCAGAGCGGATATTTTGGCGGTGCGGTTGGGTCGGGGTCGGGGGGACTCCTCCGACTCAGCCATGCTTTCAATATACTCCCTGGTCTGAGAAGGCACATATTTCCTGTAGAGCTTCTCCATGAACGCATCCAGTTCCAACTCTAAAGAGGTACCGTTTTTTCCCACATAGAACTGGACGGATTTGAGTTTTTCCTGCTCAAATGAAACCGTGACTGTGGCTTTTTTCATCGTGATCCCTCCATTACAGAAACAGTTCCATGGCATGTTCTGCCCTGGAACTGTTGGCAAGTGTTTCATCGTATTGTGCCAGAAGCTGTGAATTGACGCCGTCCAGAACCAGCTTCACTCCATAGGGGCCGGGGCGGATGGCGGCAACCCTGGCGTTCAGAAGCTCCGAGAATTCTTCCTTCCCCTGGGCGGTCAGCCGGGAAAGGTCTGCCGCTGGCACCCAGCCAACATCTTCGGCGGCATGAACTAAATAGACATCATGATCCGGCAGTCCGAGTGTCAACAGATCCCGCAGATGGACAACGGGGTCTTCCGCCAGCGCCTGGAGCTGCTGTTCCTGCACAGGCTCTGGTGGAAAATACACTCTGGTTTCACTGCCATCTCTACAGAAATAATCGACCTTTCTCCACTCGCCGCCATGGGAAACCTGCAGCTCCCCGAGATGGCTGTATCTCCAGTTCCGATGATTTTCCTTGCACCACTGGACTACATGGTCGCTGACGCTGCCGGACTTCCAATCAAATGTAAAGAGGGTTTCGCCTCTCTGCCGGAGCAGATCTGTCCACTGCATCCGGTCCGTGAAGCCTATACTGCGGGCAACAAACGCCTCGCACATCCGAATAGCCCAGTCGGACGGCTCCGCCTGATGCTCATGCTTTTTTCTGAACTCCTCCAGCTGGCCGAGCAGCTCCAGCTGTTCTTTTGTGATTTCCATGCCGCGCTCCTCTCTCTGCATATTGCAAAATTCCTGCTCCTCTGTCAGCAATGGGTTGGGGCCAAAGGCTTCTGTCAGGCCGTCGTAGATGCTCTCCGTATCCCATTCGCCAGCAGCAGCCAGCTGGCCAGCGATCTCCCGCAGGTTCGTTTCGTGGGCGAACATCTCATCGCCAGAAATAAACCAGGGCCAGATTTTTGAGGTTTCCTGCTCAAAGCGAATGTAGTCCACAATGTCCTGGTATGCGTCGCTGCAGTCTGGCTCATAGCGGTGGGGGAGATCAAATCCCATGGCCTCGATCTCCTGATTGTTCAGTCCCAGTTCATTGTGAAGCACCTCGTAGAGTTCTTCACTCCCATCATGCTCCGCAAGGAAAGCTATGAGCCTATTCTGGATTTTCGTGGCTGTCGTTGGGAAATGGTCAGCCAGAGTCTCCAGACTCTCCCGTAGGCTGTCGGCCCGGTGGTCATACTCCACCCGTATCCGCCCACTGTCCAGGTCAATGAGTATCCGCTGTTCCGCAGCCCCGCCATGCCCGAGGTCATGGCTCAGGGCATCTGCTTCATCCGCCAATACCTGCCGGAACGGGACGCCAAGCTCTGTCCCCGCACGGTTCAGCGCTTCCGCGAAACCTCCGCCTGTATGCTTCATGTTTGCGGCGGCCTGTGCCAGCAGAGCGTGCAAATCTCTAATCCCGTCTGTATTTTCACATACCAGAGCGCTTTGACGCCCCTGTTCCACGACCTGATATAGTACCGCCATCGCATCTCCCTCCTGTTATTTTTGCGTTTCCTCCGGTTTTACATGGAAAGGCTCTGCTCCTGGCCCATCTCCATATCCCACATTATCTCGGCCTCGCGTAGATAGTGTTCAGCCAGCTCTTTGTCCTCACTAAAATAGGGCACGACGCCGCGGAATCCATAGTGCTCCTCGCCAACTGTCGGGTTATACCGCCCGAGCACATAATGAAGCGGGACATTTTCCATTGTGAAAAATGTCCCGCGCACCGAGCAGGTCTTGTCCTTTTCATCCACATGCTCTATCACTCCGCCGCGCAGAGCGAAGTCACCGGGGCCGCCATATGGCTCGGTGGCAACGAACAGCACCCTTTCTCCAGCCGTCAATTCCTTAGCCAGCAGGCAGTCCCGCATACGGGAAATGACTTCATCGCGGGAGGTGAAGCTCCCGTCCCCCTGGATTTCATCGCTCTCCAGTTCGAGGGCAGCAAGAGCCTGCCGGTACACAGAGTGAAGCCGTTCGTCTGGCACATCGGGGTCAAGGCAGTAACCGGAGGCCCCCGGAACCAGGCGGGTGATACGCTCCCCATCTGGGATCTGATGCAGTTCTTCATAGACGGAGATCATATTTGCCAGTTTTCCTGACTCTGGAAAACTGGCAGGCTGTGATTCATCCACTTCGAGCTGCTCGTCCACATATTCATCGTGAAGAGCGAAGCCAAGGCATCCGATCTCATCGTTGCGGATTCCAAGTGTGTTATGAAGGATATCATAGAGGCTGCTGTCATCGAAATACTCTGCCATATAGTTCAGGATGTCTGATATGATTTCCTCCTTCCGTTCTGCGGAAAGAGAGCGGGCAGGCTGCTCCGGCGCCAGGTTTTTACAGTAGTCCAGGTAATAGCAGACATCAAAGCACTCGTCCGTCAGGGTGACCTCCGCCGCCTCCGGCCGATGCTCCAGTTTTTCAAGGAGCATAGCGTCGAAGCCGTTTCCTTCCTCTATCACCAGTCCCATCTGCTCATAGAGTTCGCTGAAATAGTAACACCAGTTGCCCTCGTTGGTGTTCTCCGTACCCTCTCGGATGATCTTTTCCACCGCCTGCTCCAGAACGGAATCGACCACTGCTCTCGCGCCGGGCAGGTAGGCGAAATGTTCTCCCGCATCATAGGCAAAGACTCCATCTTCAAGGCCCTCTCCCAAAATGAGAACGCCCCGATAGATTCGTTTGCCTTCCTCCTCATAATAGGGCGGCTGTATATCCCTGCATTTTTCTTTCTGAGGCCAATTCAGAAAGGCTTGGAAGTCGCTGGCCGGTAGGGTGAATAATTGAGCCGCCTCGCATTCAGAGATGCGGAACTGGCCTGCTTTGGCCGGCAATTGAAGTTTCAACCGCAAAAATATCAACCTCCAGTCGTTGGTAAATAGTAGCGGGGATTGGTGCGCTCCCCGTTGACGCGCACCTCAAAGTGGAGGTGCGGGCCGGTAGATCGTCCAGTGGAACCGGAGAGAGCAATAATGTCCCCGGCCTCCACGGTCTGGCCCACCTGAGCCAGCAGGCGGGAGTTGTGTCCGTAGAGAGTGGAGAGACCGTTGCCGTGGTCGATCATCACATAGTAACCATAGCTGCTGTTATATTGGGAAACTGTGACCGTCCCAGGCAGAGCGGCCCGGATAGGAGTGCCTGTGGGTACTGCCAGATCCATTCCAGTGTGTCCCCGCGTTTCGCCGGTGAAGGGGTCGCTGCGGTACCCAAATTCCGAGGTAACCACGGACTCCCAGCCTGCTCCGATGGGAGAGCAGAAGCCATCCACCCCAATGAATGGGACATCAGCCCCAGGGAACCAGCCGCCGCTTCCTCCGCTGGGACTGCCGTAGAGGATGAGGTTATAGATGCTGTCGGCGTTGGCCTGATGGTCTGCGGTGATCTCGACCCCCATGGCATTGCTGATCCGCTCATAAATTTCAGCCAGGTCTTCAATAGGAACGGCCACCATGTAGGTTTCTGTGGTCTCCACCTCATTGCCTTCTTCGTCGGTGGTGGTAACCGTTCGGGTTCGCTCCTCATAATCCACGAAACAGTCTGCAAACTCATGGATGCCATCTGTATCTGGCTGTTCTGCGGCGAAATACAGAGCATAAAAAATGGCCTTGATGCGGGTATCGTCAAGGCTTTCTCCATCTTCGCACTGACTGTTGATCTCTACGATCACTTCATCCAGCTGGGCAAAGCTGTTCCGCATATCCTCAATGTATCTCCGGTATTCCGGTGTGGCGCTGGCGGAAATGGAGCCGCCGTGGAAGCACAGCTCCACGGCGGACACATTGTGCTGCGAGGTACCGGAAAGGATGGCACAGAGCAGAACCACCAGCACGATCAGCGGGGAAAGGATGGCCACAATGACCCAGCCCACCTTTTTGCGGGCCTCCTCATTGGAAAGAATTGCTATCGCCGCTTTGACGGCCGCTGCAACGGTGGTACTCATAGGCTCATACCTTTCATGGGCGAATCCTCTGGCTGCGTACTGTTCTGCAGTTCAGACCAGTACGCGGCCAGCTCCTCCATGGTTTCCGTGTACCCATCGCCTTTGGGCCGATGCTCCGCCCACAGCTGGTACTGCTCCAGATCGATCCCCCGGTCCAGCAGGAGCTTGGCGGCTCCGACCGCCTGATTGCTGACACAGGCATAGAGCGCGTCGTAGTTGTCCGGCTCCACCGGCATCCCGTGTTCCAGCAGCCTCTCTGCCATCCACTCCTGATGCTGGCCCGTGAGGGTGCGCAGGATGCTGGCCACCTCATCGCCCGGTCGGACGCCCTTGTCCACCAGATCCACTGCGGTCTGGAAGTCCAGCTTTTCGGCAACCCAGCGGAGAAGCTTCGGGGGCGCGGAAGCAATCTGCTCCGGCGTGCATTGGGCGATCAGGTCTTTGGCGATGTTTCGGCAGTCATTTGTATAGGCATAGAGGATCACCTCACCGTGGAGAGATGGGAGCGGCTCCGAAAAGCGGCCTTCCGACTCCTTCACCAATGTTTGTACCCGCCAGCTGTCTCCCGTTTCCACCGCCCGCTTACAGGCGGCGAGATATGCCTCCGGGGAAAACCGTTCTACCGCCGCGAGAAGCATCAGGGTCATATTTCCACCTACGGTTCCGGGGCGTCCCGCCACCTCGATCAGCAGGTCATCCGTCTGGCCTGATGCCCTGGGATAGAGGTTTTTGAAGGCGTCAAATTCTCCGTCCCGAATGGCCAGCACGGTTTTATCGTAGTCGCTGATGTGCAGAGGGTACCGTCCCACCTCATCCATATAGGCGGTGATGCTCCCGGTCATCCGGCGCAGGAGCTGCTCTGTCTGGGACATGGCCTGTTCCTGCCGCTCCCGCTGTTCCGCCAAAGCCTGGATGATGGTGCGCTGTTCCTCGGGATTCAGATGGACAATCATGTCCGACGGTTCTGCCCGTTCCCCCAGACGGAGGTACCGGGCATAGGTTCCGCGGTCCCCGTGGAATGCCTTGGTAATGGCGGAAGAGATGAGGAACATCCGGTCCAGAGCCGCGCCGGTTTCGTCCAGCGTCTTTCCGGTAATGAAACTCCTGGTAACCGGCCGGTTGTTTTCATACCACTTCAGGTACACATCTAAATAGACGCCCTCGCTGCCGCCGTAGTCGGTGGTACAGAAGATGTCGGCGTCTTTGGGGATCTCCCGGCCATTTTCCCATTCCCGGTCCATGAGAAAATACTCGTTCGGCAGGTACCCCATACCCTCCAGGCGGTGCTTTAACTCCTCGAAGACCTCCTGAGCGGTGCGCTGTCCGGCATACTGCGCCCGTCGGGGATCTCCCGGTAACGGCTCCCACTGTTCCAATTCAATTTTTTTCATTCGAATTTCCTTCCTCTTTTATAGATCTGCTGCTGGCAGTTCACCTTTCATACAGCAGGAACAGGGCAGATCCTCATCTGAAAAAGCGCCCGGAATCGCCAACTGATTTTCATCCGCGCAGATAAAATCCCGCCAGGCCCAGTTCCGACCCAACCCCCGCACTGATGTGAGGTTTGGCATGGCTGTGTCTTCAATCGCCAAAGCCCGCTGCAGCAGATCCGGGTAGCGGTGGTACAATGTCCGAATTTCCCACCGCTTCATGCTGGGGCAGAAGAAGCAGGAAGACTTGCCCGGCAGGGGAAGGCCGGCATCCCGGATCGCCTGGATGCAGTCCTTTCGGCTCCAGCACCACTCCATCAGGGGATATTCCTTCTGGTATTTTTTATCCTGAAGGTCATGAGGAAGGGCTTTGAGCAGACGGCGCTCCTCCCCGGTGTCGTATCCAATGAACTTGACAACCTTTTCTCCTTTCTCCCAGGCATCAATGCAAGGCTGGTAATGCCTGCAGAACTTTTCCTGCGGGGCAACCTTGTGCTTGAGGGAGCATTTTTTGTACCCATAAGCAATAGAGGGCAGCGTTCCTGAGCGGAGGCACTCCTGCTCCAGCGTCAGCCTCTGGCCGTTCTTCTCGGTGTACCACACCCGCGTGATCGCCGGCATCCCATGGTTCTCCAGCCAGCGGCTCATGGTGTCCAGGTAGGCATAGGTATGCGGCTGCTCGGCTCCGGGATCGGCAAAAAGGATCAGGTCGACTGGGACATGGTGCTGCCACAGTCCTACCAGCATCGCCGTACTGTCCGTTCCACCTCCATACCCAACCACATTCATCGCCCGCCCGCTGTGCCGAACAGCGCCTCCTTATAGGCAGGAGCGTGAACCTCCAGCAGGTACCGCTCGTTGCCGCATTTGAACAGGCACACACCCCGTTGGGGGAATCGGATGAGGTTGTATTCCGCCTCCTCCAGCTGGAGCAGATCCATATAAAACCGCTTGTCAATGGAGCCGCAGTTAAAGATGAACTGATGTGGCGGAATGGCAAACAGGGGCTTGGTCAGTTCCCGGATGCCCTCCCGGTCGAAGTCCTCCAGATTTTGCGAGGCCATAATGAGGTTGGAGTCCTTTTTTCGGACGCGCTTGAGGGTGTTGCGGATATACTCGATGATAGTGGTACCCACAGACACATTATCTGAAAGCCATACATACAGCTCATCCAGCGCCGCCGTGGTATTGCCAATGGTCAGCAGGCGGTCGGACATATAGGAGAGGATGTTGAAGAGCATGGCCCCCCGCACATTCTTGCTGGCCTGCAAGAGCCCCTTAACGCCGAAAACAATAAAGCGGGAGGAGGTCACATTGGTGTGCCCATTGAAGAATTGTGCTTCGGCGCCCTGGCACATGGAGTGGAGACCCAGCAGAATCTCCTGCAGCAGTTCCTTTGTGTACAGCTGGTGCTGGGTTTCATCGTACTCCCGGTACTCCTGCTCAATGAGTTCATAGAGGTCAGAGAGGATGGGATAGTCCTGGGGCTTGAGGCCGGCGAAGTTGGTATTGTCGTAGATACCCCATCTGGCGTACAGCTTGCCCACCATGATCTCGATGGTGTCGATGTGCCGGTCAGAAAAATCCTTGTAGGCCCGGAAGAAGTCCTTGAGGAAGGAGATGTGCTGGGAGAGCCGGGTGGACTTGCGGAACGCCTCCGGCGCGTCCCTGTCCTCCGGACCGCTGCCGTCATCCCAGCACTTGGGTTCCAGCGGATTGATGCGGTACACGCCGCCCATCAGATCCATAAAACAGCCGCCCACCGTCTCGCACATATCCTTTTGTTCGTGTTCCACATCCAGAGAGATCACAGACTTGCCCGCCTCGAGGAAGTTGAGCAGGAGCAGCTTGAGCAAATAGCTCTTGCCCTGGCCGGAGTTGCCCAAGATCAGAATGTTGGCAGAGGTCTTGTCATCGTCCCGCTTATCAAAGTCCACAAGGATATTGGCCCCGTACTTGTCCTTGCCGATGTAGAATCCGTGAGAATCGGTCTTGCCGCTATAGTTGAAGGGGTACAGGTTGGCCACGCTGGATGCGGGCAGAACTCGTTCAAATTGGGCGCCGAAGGCGTTGCGTCCGGCCGGCATAACAGAAACAAAGCCCTCCTGCTGACGGAGCATGAGCCGGTCCACATTGAGCTTGGAACGCACCAGCTCGGTGAGCACATCGGTTTGGAGCAGTTTGAGGGCATCGTAGTCTGGAGCGGTTAATTCCAGAAATACTGCACAATGCAGGAGGGGTTCCCGGTTTCGGTGCATGGAAGAGACCAGCGTGACCACATCCTGCAGGTTGGCCTCAGCGGTGACGGTCTGCTGGAGATCCTCTGTGCTGGAGCGGGACATCCGGTGCTTGTTGGCGGCGTTATGGATGATCCGGCGCTCCTCGCTGGGTGTGACCTGCCGGGTGTAGATGCGGATGGTGACCCCGTCCATCTCGCCCAGATGCCGCAGGATTGCCTGTTCATCGGTGGAGGTGGGGTACTCCCGAAGCGCCCACACACAGCGGCAGGTGTTGCCGCACAGGTAGTGGTCCACTTTGAAGTCGATGACCGAGGGGGCGATCATGTCGAGGAAATCCTTGATATACGGCTCCTCGGACGCGGGCTGGGGAGAATTCTTCTTTCTGTTTTTCGGCAATGAAAAAACCTCCTGTCCTGGCCGGCAGGAGATCCTTCATTGTGCTGTTCTTTTTCCTTCCTGATATGGCCCGGAAGTTCTCCTGACGGCCATATCAATTGAATTGCGGGTCACGGGTCAGTCATTCAGAATGATCCAGCGTTCCCCATCATAATCCTCATATTTTTCCGTGGTAGCATTCTGTTCGAAGTACACGCCCAGCATGCGCTTGAGGTCCTCACCATTGGCAAGACTTGCCTTGAAGCCCTGGTCCTCAAGACTTTTCTGGATGCGGGAGAGATGGGTGTGCATCTCCATTCCCGTTTCCTCCCGCAGCCGAACCAGCACGAAGAACTCACGGGCGGTCGCCATTTGGATCTGCAGGCGGTCCAGAGATTTGGCGTCCGCCTCCAGCAGCCGGCTGATGACCGGCAGATCCTCCTCAGCGGCCCGCTGGCGGTAGTGCCGTTTATTGTCCTCAAAGCTCTCTTTGGAGTTGAGGGCCAGCATCTCGATCTCGGCCTGCCCTTTTAGTACCGTCATAAGGGCATAGATGCGGCTGCTTACGGCATCCGGAGGCTGAACCGAGAGATTGGTGGGCTTGATTGCAAAGAAGGCCAGCCGCCCATGGCTGGTCTGCAAGCCGCTATCGGTGATCTTGTCGATCCCGATGAGCTGCCGGGTGGTTTGTCTGGCTTTTGCTTCTTTTTTTCTGCTCATTTTCTATCACTCCTGTCCCTTGTTGGATTACACAGCCCCCAGGTATAGGTCTGCTGGCCAATAAGAAAATACCGGGTTGCGTAGCGCAGGAAGTCCAGAATGCTGGTATCCTCCAGCCGGATGGAGAGAAAAGCGTAGGCCGCGGTGATTACCACCGGGGGCAGGAAGCCAAGCTGGGCCATAGCGAATACAGAAATCAGCGCGCCCACACCGATGACTGCAATGTCCCGTAGCTCCCACAACCATAGGACGGCTTTGGATTTCAGATTATCGGGATAAATGTACATGTTTCACCTCACATCGTCATGCTCATTCCAACCCCCTGTTCATCCTGATCGGGGCCGAATTCCTGATCTTGTACTTCGTCTGGGCTTTGTTCCATCAACCAAGATTGGAGTTCCTGTGCCACCACCCCCACAACGAAGGCTCGTTTGGATACGCCATTATGCGCCTCCACATACTGCTCAACACGGTGGAAAAGAGATTCAGGCATAGCAATGGCCAGCGTCCGTTCTTTCTTGTTGTCCTGAAGGGCCGCACTCTGGAGCGGTTCCTCGCCATGTTCCCACTGATCCAGTGCCTGATTCAAAAGGCTCTGGACCAGTGCCTTTTGGGTGAGGGGCGCATGAGCATCCAGGTAGGACTTCAGCCGCTGAAACATGTCATCTGAGATTTGAACGGCCAGGGTGCGCTGCTCCGGCTTCGCTGTGGCAGGCTGGTCCAGATAGGCGGTGAGTATCTTGGTGAGGTACTCGCCGTTTGTCATTTCAGGAGCCTTGCCCTCCATCAGCCGCTTGTGGAGCGACTCAGGAATCAAGCCGCAGAGGTTTTTCATTGGTTCCATGATTGCGTCTCCTTGTATTATAGAGTAGTAGTTATTAGAGCCCCTCTCCAAGGGCTGTGCTA
>OLNO01002319.1_pt1 | contig 13034 bp, 13 predicted proteins | sample 1672861 | NCBI WGS metagenome assembly OLNO01 (sample SAMEA3136731, study PRJEB25190) | human gut metagenome | reverse complement strand
ATGTGTAACGCCTCCAGTTTTTATACAATTTCATTTTATCTGTATATATTGTATAGTCGGGGGCGTCTATAGGCAAATGCTTAGTTTACATGGCAAGTTATGCCCGGGAGGTATGATTATGATTTTTCCTCTTTCCTGAGAATATATGCTTCTACGGTCTTTACAAAAGTCTCCGCATGTTCCAGTTGTATTGAGGATTCTTCTTTTGAGGCCAGGAAAAAATCACTATAGTCGCATTTTTCCCTGATACGATAAGCACCATCAATAATCTTATATATTCCTCGATCAAATTCACCGGTATGCACATAATACTGATTAAAATGAGCAATCACAGAACTGTGTTTGGAGGCATCAAACCCATCCAGAATATTCACCGCACGTATACTATGAAAAATTGCATAATATGACCGATTGATTGCTGCCTTGAACAGTCCGGATTCATGATTCACATGAGCGGCCTGCAAATCTTCTTTTGCCCGTTCCAACCGGTATTTGCACAGGGTTTCTCTCTCATGCTGCATAGACCACGACTCCTTCCCGGTCCACATTCCGATAGAACGGGGATATTGTCTTCCAATCCTGATACTCCTGATATTTTACATCAATGATGGAAAACACTTTCATATACTTCAGGGCGAGATCTGTAGACACATCACTGAGTCTTTCATCGTATTCTCGCAGCTGTGCATCCGTGCCATCTACTAAAACCATAATATCCACATCGGAATCTTCCGTCTGGGTTCCTCTGGCGACAGAGCCGTATAAGATTACCGCCTTCAGCCGATTTCCATACACGCCGTGAAGAAGTTCCGCCATTTCCTGTAAAATCTTTCTTAACTTTTCATCCTTGATCTTTTCCATATGCTCAGACCTCCCGGATAAATAATTTCAAAATAAGGCTCTTTCTCTCTGTTTCTTTTAGTATACCACACAACCTCATGCTTATCTATCAGAAACAGTAAATCCAATCTCCAGCAGCTCCTGCGCAATTTCCTTACTCTTCACCCTCATCAGATTATCCTCTTCCTTAGCATTGGACAGCAGATTCACACTGCCATACCAGACAATCTCCTTGTCAATAACAGCAAAATGCTCGTGTATTTTCGGCTTTTCCATCACGGCTACACCCAGCTCCGTCAGTTCTGCAAGCAGTTCTTTTGTCTTTTCAATCCGTTCTTTCGGGTAACCATCTGCCGGCAGAGTCAGAAGTGTGATCTTTACCCCTGAGTCATGGCATTCTCCCAGACCTTTTAGCATCCTGCGTATACTTCTTGCACCGACACCGGGACTGGAGAGCACGATTTCAGCATTAGCTTCCGCTAAATCTCTCTCAAATACAGACATATAGGAATCACTGTCAAATATAGCATTTGTTTCCTGCTTTTTCTCTGTCGTATTCATAATGATCTCATAACCAATCTTCTTATACGCCCGCAATCTTTTATAATACATTTTATCCAGGACGCGGATATGCGTATCCACATAATCATATATGATCACATCCTGTTTTCCTTCATAATCCCTGTGGAGCCTTCCTGAATACTGTTCCACGTTCCCCTGCCATGCGATGGGTGTTGCCAGTATCAGCGTATCAAGTCTTGGATAGTTAAACCCTTCGCCGATATACTGTCCGATTGCCACAAGAATCATTGATTCGTTTACCGGAACATTTTTCATTTTCTCACGAATCTGTTCATTTTCTTTTCTGCTTCTTCCTCCTTTGAGCAGAAATACATGGTCCGCCTTATCTTGAAGCATAGCAAGCAATGTATCTGCATGATCTTTAAATTTTGTCAGCACAAGTGGAGTCCTGCCCTGTTTCAGGCATTCTTCTACATCAGATACGATCTGCCTGTTTCTCACATCACTGCTGCGCACTGCGGCATATGCTTCATTAATCTTCCAGTCTTGTCCTGTTGTATTGATCAGCCTTGTAAATCTGGGGTATACATAATGTTCGATTCCCTGAAGCTTTACTTTATCTTTAGCACTGAAGCGATATCTGACCGGCCCGATCTGCATAAATATTTTTTGTTCCTGTCCGTCATCCCGTTTGGGCGTTGCGGTCAGTCCGTAAACATATCTGGCAGAGACTTCTTTTACTACCGCCTCTGCTGTATCCGATGCACAGTGATGGCATTCGTCTATGAGTACAAGGCCATAATCCTTCACAACTGCATCTATATTTCCAGGCTTGCCAAGAGATGATATCATCACTACATCAATAACTCCCGTCATCGAATCATGACCGGCATATCGGGTTCCAATCACGCTTTTCCTTCGTTTTATGCGTCCTGTCGGCGTCTTATACTCGGGCGGTTCTTCGTTAATATCCAGAAACTTCTGAAGGTCTTCCACCCAGTTATTCATAATTTCTTTATTATGTACCAATACAAGGGCATTAGTCTTTCTTTCCGCGATCAGATATGCTCCTACTGCTGTTTTTCCGAACGCTGTCGCTGCATGCAGGATTCCATTCTCATACTGCAGCATTCGTTCTGCCGCTTTTCTCTGCTCAGGATAAAGTTCCCCGGCAAAATCCACATGGATATTTCTTCCTGTTTGTCTCTCGTCGCTGACTTCATAGGGTATTCCTGCTTCTCCCAGTTTTTCCGTAAGTTTTTCCTGCAGTCCTTTCGGGATGCAGATATAATCATCAAATTCTTCAGCGCATGCAACAATTCTGGGATTATCCCGAGTGGAGAATCCCATTGCGAGATTTTTATAATACTGAGGATTGCTGTACGCAGCCATGCGGCGCAAAGTATTCTGTATTCTCGGCTGAAGATTGTCCTTATCAATATAAATTCCATTGGCAAGGACAATCTTAAACTGTCCGGAAACATCTTCCGGATGAAACTGAATCTTTTTCTTCTTCCATGGCTTTGATTTTTTACCTGATTTCCAGCTTGTAACCTGCTGACTCTGGCCGTTCGTCTCAGTTTGCCCTGCTGGCAGACTTTCTATGTTTGCCTCTGATTTTCCTTCTTTTTCCTCCCCACCTTTATTCTCTAGATCTGCAAGTGCGCCTAAGACTCCAGTCTCTGACCACTCATTTATCTTTTTTTCGATAAATTCTTTCGAAAGCTTTTTTACATTCTGCAGCTGCTGCCACTGATTCGGATATGCATTCCAATCCTGATCTATAAACGCACTGTTTCCATTCTTCAATGCCTGTCCCTGCAGAGGAAGTGCAATCAAATTTCCGAGCCCGCCCAAAGGCATATGATCCTGAGCTGGAAGCATCCTGTCATAAGTACGAAAGCTTTTCTGATTAACAGATTCTGCTCCTTTTGTCAAAAGCGCTGTGCCGAACAGTCTTGCCGTTCTTGCCGGAACAGATTCCTGAAAAAACATCCAGATATGCGCTCCCTTACCAGAACGGGAACGCTCTGTCAGGATATCCACTCCATAAATCCGGCAGATTTCCCGCAAAGCATTCACTTCCTCTCTCCAGAGTTCATCTGTGTTAGCAAAATCATCTCCGTTTGTATTATCATCATGATTGTCAAAATCAAATACGAGGAAATTGCAGGTCTCATCGGGCAGCATCGGATATACCCCGATCACATCAGAGCAGTCCTCCCGCAGTCCAAGTAAATGCTGCATAATCGCCTTTCCGGTAAGTTCTTTATAACGCTGTTCAGGACAGTCCGAACATTTCATTTTCTTTTTTTCATATTTGGGACAGATGCCCGGTTTCCAATAATTCCAGCATTGAGTATAATACCCCGTCTTTCCGGTTTTTGGATTCGGCTTTCCGGCTCTTTTACTGTATACATCTTTTCGACCTTTGAAAAAGGAATAGAAATACTGGGCATGTTTCTGAGTGATCGGTTCAGGAATAATACGCTTTCCCTGTTCGGTCTCTGCATCTTTCACAGCTAAATCTGACTGAACAGCCACATTTTCTTGCGTTTTCTTTTCATATGGAATACCTGCTTCGGATAAGAGTGCATGAAGTCGTTGGATTTCTTCATTTAATGCAATAATTCTCTCTTTCTGCTCCTGAATGATCTTATCTTTTCTGTCCATATTTTTACCTTTCATAAAATCAAGAAAAATATCACGTTGCATTTGTAATTCGATTTTACAGCGCTGTATATAGAAAGGCAATTAAAATGATTAAAAAAGCCGGCATCCGGATCCTGCTCCTTCAGCCAGCTTCACATCTATCTCAACACCATACACACTTTTCTTTCTCAACTGTGTACACTGTACTATATTAACCTATATTTCCAACGCTATACACACGATACACACTCAAAATCTTAGTACATTTTACGGCAGCCCGGCTCAAAAGTCACGTTGCCTATTCCGACTCTCTCTGTAGTAAGCATCTTCAGATAGCTCTGTCCGATGAAATACTGGGCGAATGCTGTGTTCGGCTCGCCGACCTCAAATACATTTCCGCCGCCTAAGTCCTGTTTCATTTTCTCTGTATCCATGTGTAACGCCTCCAGTTTTTATACAATTTCATTTTATCTGTATATATTGTATAATCGGGGGCGTCTATAGGCAAATGCTTAGTTTACATGGTGGAGTATGCCGGGAGGTATGATTGTGAAACATCATTTACCCTATTCCCCCTTATTTTGCAACACATAATAAGTTCCCTTTGATTTTCCTTCTTTCTTGAACACTTCTAAATTAGTTAATTCTCTTAATATCTTGAGTGCCCTTGACTCTTTTATATCCAGAAGTTTCTGCGCTTCTTTATTAGTTATCATTCCGTTATTTTCAACATATTCTATGATCTTTTTTTGGTTTGCATTTAACTTTTCATATACTTTTCCCGTACTTTTCCCGTACTTTTCCCGTACTTTTCCCGTACTTTCACCTGATTTGCCATCTATATCTGCATATTCCGGACTTCCGGCATCATATCTAGGTTTAACCTGTCCAAAATCAAAAGAATAGTCATCATCCAACGGAACTATAATTCTGAAAATATCTCCTTCGATAAACTCCGGATCTTCACCGGAATAATATTTGCTGTATTTGAATAAATTTCTCACACCGGATCCCAGCTGATCTGCATATCCAATATTTCTGAAGAATGCGGCAATGATCGGATTCTTTGGGAATGGTTCCATATTATCCGGTGTTATAACCGCATCCTGAGAAGCCCTGTTGGCATTTTCTACATACATACGATCTTTTTCAATTACAAATTTTGCCTGGTACGGACTTGTATATTCACGATGGATCAATGTATTTGCAATCATCTCACGGGTGATGATATTCCTCAGACTTTTTCGCTGGTCATCCTCCATAAAAAATTTATCCGGTAAATGCTTTCGCGCAAACTCCATCAGAAGTTCATAACTTTCTATCAGATTTGTCTGTACAATTTCTCTGTCATCATAGCGATCTACATTAATACGCCGAAGCAGAGCGTCTGTTACATAAGCAGGTGCAATATCCAGAATCACATCATCTTTTCCCAGCAGCATAACTGCTGCCAGATTAAATCCATGTTTGCCTGTCACACGGTCTATGGTATATAGTCTTGCACTTTTCAACAGTTCTTCATCTGTCATACTGTTCCATGGATGTCCCTGCACACTACTTTGATTCTGCGCCATAACACGAAGTTTTGGAAGCATATCAAGCCTCAAATCTGATTTTTCCACATAAGGATAAACTTTACGTTCTGTAAATATTTCCTGTTTACGGATATACATTTGCGCTATTTGAGCAGTCGCAGTCACTTTTATATCTGCATCATCTACCCGATCATAAATCACTTTCTTATAGCTGTATACCTCCGCACCTGGAGAGACATGTATGTGAATAATCGTTTTACTTTCGTACTGTATTATTTCAGGTGATAAATACACTGTCGGCGTAAATAATGCAGGATTACTGATACAGCTTATAAAATTCTTTACCATATCAGGAGCAGCCTTTTCAGGGACACCAAGTACTGTTCCATCATCCAGCACACCTAAAAAAATATCTCCGCCAAATCGATTCAAAAATGAGCAGACTGTCTCGTAAACGTCACTTTCAATCCCATTCCCGCAGCGTTTAAATTCTACTGCGATGGTTTCTCCTATATCCAAAATTGTTTTGATTTTTTTTGAATCCATACTTCGCCTCCGACCAGAAATCTGCTTTCTCCTGCTGCATTCTAATATAACATATAACTATGACTTTATCCAACATAGCAATGTGACAGATTTTTACCTCTGCATATTTTTATTGGAGCATCACAAGTATTTTCCATGTCAAAAAAATCCTCTCTCAACACTAAAAAAGCAATTTGTGGCATCAAATGACTACCCGTTCTACTGTCAAATATGCAGAGTTTCTTCGTTCCAGAGACTGAAATGCTTAACTTGGAAAACACAGCCAACGGAAATCTTTAATTATTAAATTTGCCTATACTGGAACTGCACGACTTATAGAAATATCATATGAAAGTGGGTTCAAAGCCCCCCGAAGATATAACTGAACTGACAGAATACATTTTATCAAAAGCTTTAGAAAAAATGTAGATTCATAACTTAAGTAAATAAAAGCCGGCATCCAGATCAACTCCTTCAACCAGCTTCACATCTATCTCAACACCATACACACTTTTCTTCCTCAACATGGTAAGTTATGCCCGGGAGGTATAGCGTGCTGCTTTTCTCCATATGTATCAGCCCACTCCGAAATCCGTTATCTCGTACAGAACCTCAACATCCGGATCGTCCAGAAGCCAGCGGTATTCTTCCATAAACCATCTGACCAGTTCCTCATCCCGCCGGACAGGGGTGGAATTGTTATTAAATACATTGACCGTCCCATGTTTAAAATACTTTTTCATAGCTGCTATATCATTCCGGATCATTTCCTTGGTCTGCCCCTTGATTCCCACCATCAGGCAGATAGAGTCAAACAACGCCGCCACCTCCTGAGGCGTCCGGAAATCCGCATGTTTATTGAGAACCTTTTCCCGGAAATCGTTGTCAAATGTCTCTACTCCGATTTTGTAAGTGACAGGAATGCCGAAAAACTCTCTCATCTCATCCAGCCGTTTCCGGTAAATCCAGTGGCTTTCAAAAATCAGTCTGCGGATATTTTTCTCATGCACAATTTTCCGTATATCTTCCAGGGTGGCTCGGGGGAGTTCAAAACAGCTCCCCGAATTGATCACTTCCAGCACCCCCGTTTCCCCGGTAACCCGGGAGAGCACCTGCCGGTTCTGCTCTGCCATCTCTTTCTCATCTCTGCCGTTATCTTCGATATAATCACAAAAAGAGCATTTGCCCCAGGCACACGGGAACGCCCTCAGAAGTACAATCTCCCTCCTGTTTTTTTCCAGAATCACACTGTATCTTTCCATTTTCCTATTTCCCTCCCTTCATCCTTCGGCGCAGTTCTCCGGAAACCAGCGGAAGGACCGCGCTCACCGCAAAAATCGAAATACAGCGGTCGATATAGTCCGTCAGAAACTGCACGGCGAAAATACTCCCGGCAAGCCCCAGGGGCGTCCGGGCAAGCAGCTGTACGATCACCGTCGAGCCGGAAGATGTCACGCCGCCGAAGAGGGCCGCATTGATTGCCGCGCTCATAACCGTTCCCGGTACAGATACCCCCAGTCCCTTCAGGAAGATCCAGCCTCTCTTCGCCGGTCTCCCGGCCGGCTCTGCGTGCAGCAGAATACCGCTCATTATTCCCGTAATCATCCCTACCGGGGCAAAATACAGAGAGTAAATATCCACCGTCACCCCCATAAAAATACCGCTGAGCAGATTGGGGAGCATCCCAAACCAGGGTCCCAGCGCAGCCCCTGTCAGAATCGTCCCGATACTGTCCAGATAAACCGGAAGGCGCAGCATAAGCGCAATCTGGCCTCCCACAATATTGATCACAACCGCCATCGCCACAAGACAGATCTGATATGTATTGATTCTTCCTGTTTTCTTCATCTTCATCCTCGCTCTCACAATTGTCCCGCCGCTGCACGCAGCCCCGCTGTCCTAAAGTGCTTCCAGACAGGTAAACTCTTCCGGTTTCCATCTTGTCCCGTCCTCTTTTTTCAATATTGCTGACAGGAAAAAAGACATGAACCGCTTTGGATCGGTACCGGTCAGCACGTGGCTGTTGGGGCTCTTCTTCCAGAAATTCATGGAATCAACTACAGTCTGCCCCCGGCAGATCCCCTCGGTCTCCACTTCCAGATAACTGTCAAATCCACTGCAAATGGATGGGTCGATCAGATAGGCGGCAGCCAGCGGATCATTGATCACACAGCCGATAATCCCTTCATACTGCCAGTGGAAATCCATATAGAACCGGGTAATCTTCCGGACGAATTCTCCGGTCTTCCTATCCAGACGCTCCATATAGGATACCAGATTCGGCGTCAGAACGATCTTCCTGGTAACATCCAGACCCACCATCTCAATCTTCTTTCCTGCTTCTGCAAACAGCTCATAGCAGATCTTTGCCGCCTCGGGGTCGCACCAGTAATTATATTCCGCCACCGGCGAACAGTTGCCGTGGCTTCTGAAACTGCCTCCCATTGAGACAAGCCTGGGAACCCGTCCGATCAGCTCCGGCCGCTTCTGAAAGAGCCGCGCCAGATTGGTCAGCGGACCCAGGGCAAGAATGTCTGTCTCTTCCTTTTCCAGCGCCTCTTCCAGGAACTCTACAGCTGTCTTCTCCGGAAATCCTCCCGGGACCTCCGGCAGAAGACTCTCTCCCAGCCCGTCGCTTCCATGGGTATCCATGGCGTCCACATAAGTTCCGCCAAGGGGCGTCATCTCCCCGATATAGACGGGCACCTCCTGTCTGTCCGCCTGCCGGAGCACCTTTTTCGCATTCCGGGCTCCCATGTCCGCCGGCACATTTCCGGACACCGTCGTTATCCCTGCAACATCCAGTTCGGGCGAAGCAAGCGCAAGCAGAAGAGCAAGCGCATCGTCAATCCCCGGATCACAGTCAATAATTACTTTCGGCATAAAAAAACCTCCTGATGAAATATGCTTTTTATGGCAAAATCCTCCACAAAAAGGCATACTCCTTCAGAAGATGTCTGTTTAAGCCTAGTTTTTTATACTGGGAGGATTTCGAACCAGTTTATGAAACTTCATGTAGTATAGCAGATTGTTCCGCTGAACACAAGAGAAATGTCACTGCTTATATGTATGTTCCTGTTCAGCTGTTTGTCGCTTCCTATCTATCTGTGCCTTTCTCCCTGTGATAATATACTTTTGCGATTATAATTCCCGCAGCCGCAATCCCGGCAAGGACCAGATATCCCGCCTCCATTCCGCCTGCCGAGACTATACTTCCGGTAACCATCGGAAATGCAGTCATTCCAATAGCGTACACTGCCTGAAAAAATCCCATGGCTGTGGATCTTTTTTCCTCCGGCACCCCCTTCATTGCTTCTGACGTTGCATAGGAAAACAGAATTCCCGTGGCCATTCCCGGAAGCACCTGGAGCGCCAGAATTACCGGAATGCTTCCCGAAGCCGGAACCAGTATACAGTATACCGCCAGAACTGCCAGCACAGCCGGGATCCAGAACTTCGGCCCATGCTTCTCACACAATTTCGAGGACGCCATTGCAGAAAAACCTACCGCGGACACCATATAGATAATGGAAGAGATCCCCACAAGACTGTCTGATGCTCCGCAGTCTTTCAGTATCTGACTGGTAAATGACATGGCAGTCGTAAGCTGAATTCCCTGCTGGATCAGAGCGATCAGGGAAAAAACGAGAATCCGTCTGCCCCGGCATACCTGCAGCAGCTGCGGCACTGTCGCGCCGCTCTGTGAAACATTTCCTTTCTCTTCTTTCAGAAGGAGCGCCAGACAGAAGGCTGCCGCCCCGGCCGCCACGCTGAACAGACACAGGTTTCTCATCCCGATCCTGGAATAGCAGAGGGTGCTGGCAATAAATCCCAGCAGCATGCCAAGATTGTTAAACATAACAATCCGGCTTGTGGCTCTCTGCTGATCTTCTTTTCCGAATTTTCCCGTGTAAAACACCATAAAAGAGATCCACATGGCAGAGGCAAGCCCGGACAGCAGATTACCTGCCATAAATCCCCGCTCATCACACAGGAAAACCCGGAGCAGAGACGCCGCGCCGGCCGCTGCGGCTCCCGTCATAATAAAAGGTTTATGCCTGCCCAGCCGGTCCGCGCACACGCCTGCCGGCAGACGGAGTACCAGCTGTGAAATTCCATAGGCGCCTACAACGATCCCGACAACATTTCCGGCGGCTCCGGCAGCCGTCAGATACGTCGTCTGATAGGGTATGTACACATACTGGGCAAACCAGAACAGAGCCACGATCGCCAGGAGGATCATATTCTGTGTATTAACTTTCTGTTTCATCTTTCTTCCCTCGCAAATCCTTTTTTATAACGTGAAAAGAGATTCCCCCGCCGTTCTCTGAACTGCAGGGAAATCTGCCTGTCATAACTTCTCTTTCTGTTTTACCATATTTGCGTCTTTTCCACAACCCGCCGCAGGGATATCTTTCCCCCGCTGCTCCCGCTTCGGGAAATCAGCGCTTCAGGAAATTATTATAGCAAAAACCGGCGTTCGGAAAGGAAATGATACAGAATCCGGTTTGTTATATCATTAATCCGCTCATCTTCCAGGAACTCCGGGAACGGCTCCTGCAGGCTGCATTCTCCGCAGATATCAACCCCGATAACCTGCTGATGCCGGAACACCTCTGCGAGCAGCCGCTTTAACGTGCTGACTGACATATTGCCCTGATTCCAGTTCGTTCTGGCACTGTACCGGTCAAGCACATCTTTATCGATAGATATATAGGCCGGAAGTTTCAGATTAATTTTCTTGATTTCCTCCTGCGCTGTATCCTCTTTATTCTCTTCCACACTGATACAGATTATCTTCTGTCTTAACTGCCCGGGAACCCTTCTGATACTTTCCGGGTCAGGGCCGATCAGAATCAACTGCTTCATAAAGGCATTATCCCTGAGCAGTTCCCCTGCCCAGCTTCCGCAGCTTGTCAGTTCATGGATAAGCGGCTGCTGCATATCATTATGATGGTCAAATAAAACCAGGGCAAAAGATTCTCTTATCTTTTCTGTAAAAAATTTGGTTACATAGTGATAATTCCCATTATCAAGGAAATGAATCCCCTGGGGGCCATATGGTTTCAGACGGTTCCGGATCTCCTGTTCCGCTTCCCGGGAACAGTACATATCGGTTCCGCTGATATCACTCATATCAATTCTTTTCAGATTCTTTGCCTGTTTTTCGACCCCTTCGGGATAAGTATGCGAAAAATCAAGCAGCAGATTTTGTATTTTCTCCATTGTTGTTTCTTTTCCTTTCCGCAGTATCCTCCGGAACCATATCATATAATAGATTCATCGGATAATTTCACAATTTCTTTTTGAATTTTCCACAAATCTGTCACGTTTCAGACACAGATTCCTTTTATATTTAGAGTGTAATCGAAATTCAGCGGAATGAAAAGTATATTTTTGCAGCAGGAGACAGTATGGACAAAGATACCTGTTATAAACGGATTATGAATCGGATTGAGACTACCTTTACCCCGACAGAGCAGGAACGGGAGCGGATTGCCCGCCGCCTTCGCCTGCTGAATGAAGAAGAAATGAATAATCTGTATAAAAACTTTAATCTCATGGGAATTGATACTATCCTGGAATATCTGTGCGGCCGTTACTTATAAAACTATTTTATTTCTAATGTGCTTTTATACCTTCCTCACAGTTCCGCAAAAATCTTAATTTTGCTCTGTCATTTATCTGATCCAGATGCCCCTTTCGGCCCGGGACATATTTCCTGTTCTCCAGTCTCTTCAGATATTCATCTCCAAGACAGATCTCTTCTTTCCTGTTCACACTGCTTTTTTTCCAGCCCTTTCCGGCCAGAAGTTCAAACCGCTTCTTCCACGCTTCGCTTTGCAACGCGCCATAGAGCACTTCCTTTTTCACTTCATCAAGAATATTCCCGCAGCGGATATGGAGAAGCAGTCCGAACATTTTATCCCCTCCTTCCGCAAGCCGGGGAAGATACTGATAATCTTTAGTCTTTTTCAGAAGACGTTTTGCCATCGCTTCCGCTTCGCACATAATGGAAAGATTCCAAAGAGTCTTTTCATTATCTTTTATCTCAATATATTTTGTATACCGGTTCAGCAGTTCCCTTGTAAACCGGTAATCCGAAAGACTTTCCGGCACAGGAATCTGTTTCACCGGAATACGCTTCACATACCTGACCGCCGTATTGATCAGTTCCATATCCTGATAAGAGAGGATCTGTCCAAGTACTTCGTCCAGTTCTTCTCCTTCCATATGTTTCAAAATGCCCTTTTTCAGTAAAACACCAGCAGCCGCCCGCTGCTGTCTGGACAAAAGCCAGGAAAGCATCTCTGCCCATACTGAAGCAAGAGACGGATCTTCCGCGTCCTTTTTTCTCAATCCGTCTGCAGCTTTTACAGCCAGTTCGGCCCTGCCGCTCCGGATGATTACTTTGTGAAGGGGCACCCCGCTGTCATCCGGATCCTTCCAGTCACATCTGCCGTATTCAAGCAGACGCATCGCAAGCTCCCTGGCCGGCCTTGTCTGCATGGGAAGCAGTTCGAAAAGCAGACCGTTTGTAAAAGACTGCGGAAATTTCCGGATCCTTCTCTTATCCAGCTGATCCAGAACCTCCCGGCACTCTCCTGCCTTTACCCGGCTCATAATTTTTTCCTGTTCTTCCGTTTGATGTTTCACATCCATTCGCCTCCTGTATTTTATAGCTATTGTAAAGAATTTACGGAAAATGTAGTTATATACCCGGGACAGACGCCTCCCCGGTCTCTCCATACCGCTTTTCTCTCTATTTTATTGAACTATTGTGTTAATCAGGTGATTGAATCGTGAAATGTATTTGACTGAATTGTGAAAAATCAATTCGGATTTGCTGAAAAGAACTTAGATTAAGAAATAACGGAAAATATTCGGAAGTTCTGAATAGAATCGGACGGAGATATGGGATGTGGGATCCTTATTCCGTTCCGGAATCTGAGAAAAATA
>OLNO01002295.1_pt1 | contig 13153 bp, 8 predicted proteins | sample 1672861 | NCBI WGS metagenome assembly OLNO01 (sample SAMEA3136731, study PRJEB25190) | human gut metagenome | reverse complement strand
CTATAAGCAGGAGTCATGGAATCTATGTCGTCAGGAGTATATTTTCTGACCGGAAGCGGAAGATAATCGATCCTTTCTTTTTCTTTCATAAATGAATCATTCCTTTCTCACAATTTCTATATATTTGTATTTTTCTAATAGCATCTATAATTCTTCTAACTAATCGTCAGTTATTTTCAAAAATTTATTCGGAGTCACCCCGGCGCCTTTTCCCGCGCCGGGGTCCTTTGACAAACTGCCAGTGTCGACTAACCTCTGAACTGGCTCGCAATGCTGGAATCTGTATCTTCCACGATCCTTGCTGTGGAATCAAGAGCAGCAGCGATCTCTCGGATAAGTTCTTCTGCTTTCTGGAAGCCTGGCTTGAGTTCCTGGTAACGTGCAGCGTAAGACTCGCTTGCAGCACCTTCCCACTCTCCCTGAAGTGCGGAAAGCAGGGAATCCATCTTGGAGATAACACCGTTTACGGTATCAGCCTCCGTACGGTACTCGTTTGCCCTCTGTCTCATCTGATCCGGAGTGATTCTGATTTGGTTTGCCATTTTGTTTTCCTCCTCTTTGGAAATTTATTTATATATCCGGTCTCCCGGGTATATACAAAACTTATAAGCCCTGTTCCGGTGCGGCGAGCGGCGTCTTGAGCTTCATGCACTCATTATCTTTAATATAATATCCGTCGCCCGTCTCGATCGGCTTCTTGAACTTTCTTGCCACTGCAAGCGGCATATCATATATCTTCATATTGGAAATATCGTCAAAATACATCATATGGTGCTGATCACGGATATTCTTGAATATCTCCGGAGCACTGTATGGTATCGGTACGTTTTCAACTGCAGAAATAATAATACATACGTTGAGATTTTTATATCTTCCCGTAATATTTTTGTACGCGTCCATTGCCTCTCTGTCATTACATATCGCAACTGCTGCGTCATAGTTGTCGATCACGAGTATAAGAAGCGGAGATGTCGAAAGCATTCCGTCATTTCCTGCTGCCAGAGCGTCATATCGCTCTTTTAGCTGTTCTTCGATTTCTCTCACAAACCGGAGTGCATCATCTGTAAGAATGCTGTATCCGCATGTATATTCCCGATCTTTCAATGACGCGAGACGCTTCCCGATACTATCCGCCACGTACAGCTTCATCTGTTCCGGATACATAATATCCAGCATATTAATCACATATCTCAGCCAATTATGACGGCCGGCTCCCTCTCTGCCAGTAACAGCAACTACTCCTATGGATGCAAAATCGAGCATATGCGGCATAACCGTCTCATAATCAAGCCCAGCTGCAATCATAAATCTCTGTCGCATCATGCTTTGGAATTCATCCTTCATATACTGCTCGTTCAATACGGCAGGAATAAGCGGAATACGTACTGCCGCCATATTGCCGCAGGATGCATTCGTCTGTGCAATGTATTCCCGGATCTTCTGCGCTCTCTCGAACTCTTTCTCACCGGAAAATGCCAGGTAGCACTGACACTCCAGATGCCGCTTCTCAATCTCCACGAAACAGCGTCCTGGTATATTGTCCAGTCTCTGGTTACAGTGTTCAAACAGTGCTCCATACTCACTTGAGTCATTGCAGAAAGTAGCAATCCTCACGGAAAAATTAGACAGATATTTATAGCCGATTCCCGCAGTCTGTGCGTTTGCAATGATAATACTGATACCCACAGTGATTCCTTCCCGGCACAGATTCAACAGCTCATCATCATCCTGGAAATACAGTTCTTTCAGCGCCGTCAGGTTATCTATGATCAGCACGATCTGCGGCAAGTCTGTCCGGCCTGCTTCTCTATAGGCTGTAAACGAGCTGACTCCAACAGAGATAAGCCGTTCTTTTCTCTCCTCCATCTCCGTGCGGAGAAGCTTGAACAGATTCTTAAGCTTCTCATCCTCCGAAGCACAGACAACTCCTCCCACATGGTTCAGGCTGTCGAAATTCTTCAATACCATGGATGCAAAATCCAGGATATAGATGGATACTTCCTCTGGTGTATATCTGGTTGACAGACTCCGGATAATGTTCTGCAGGATATTTGTCTTTCCAGTCTGTGCTGACCCGATAATGATCGTATTCTGGCTTCCCACATCCACGGAATAGACTCCCTGATATTGGTTATCCGGATCGTCATAGATACCCAGATCCGCATAGAAACCGACGTCTCCTGCAGTTGTCCTGTCCTGCAATACAAAATCAATACGCTCACCCAAGGCCGGAAGACAGATGTCCGGAAGCTTCTCAAGATGTGTTTTTTTGCAATATTCATTTACATACTTCACGATCGCGTCGAGCTGGGTGATGCTGCCTTTGCCGCTCTTGTCCTTCTTCTGGACATATACCGGAGTCTTCTTTCCTGCATCCGGCACCTGCCATATCGTAAATTCCCTGATATTACTGTCATCTGATACCGCCGGAGCCCCGCTGTATGCAGACTGGAACAGCTCAAAGATCTCGTTATTTCCCACCTGCAGGTATGCCCGGCCCGGCTCCTTGATCTCCGCTGCCAGAGGGGATTTAAGCACTTCATTACTGTCTTCCTTGCTCTGTACTTTCAGGCAGAGCTTGAATCTGGAATTACTCCAGATCTGCTCGTTGACCTGGCCTGCAGGCTTCTGTGTAGCAAGAATCAAATGCACGCCCAGGCTTCGTCCGATACGCGCCGCCGAGATCAGCTCTTTCATAAATTCTGGCTGTTCTGCCTTTAATTCCGCAAATTCATCTACAATGATGATCAGATGCGGCAGCGGATCCTTTACCTCGCCCGCCTGATATTTTCTTATGTATTTATCAATATGGTTTACTTCCGCATCCGCAAAGAGCCGCTGACGTTTCTGAAGTTCCGCCTTAATGGACTTCAGGGAACGATTGATTGCTTTTCCATCAATATTCGTGATTGCTCCAAGAAGGTGGGGGAGTTCCTCGAACTGATTCACCATACCGCCGCCTTTGAAGTCGATGATCATAAAGCCCACTTCGTAAGGATGGAACAATGTTGCCATAGAGAGAATATATGTCTGCAGGATCTCAGACTTACCGGATCCTGTCGTACCTGCCACAAGACCATGAGGGCCATGTGCCTTATCATGTAGATCCAGACTTATGATTCCTGTCTTGGATACTCCGATAGGAGCGGCCATAGATCGGAACACATGTGAAGCTTTCCACCTTGCTTCCAGATCGATGTCATCTACCGTAAGTATTCCCATCATCTCAAACATACTGATACTTTTGGTAAGAGAACTCTCCAGGGAAATCTCCTCCGTATAGACCGGTGCCAGAATGTCCACGACTCGGCGCGCCTGCCTGTCACTGATATGCGGGTAGAGAAATACATTCATTCGCGAACGGTCCTCTGTATCGATCAGCACCCCCTGCTGCGCATCAAGAATATTGATCAATGCTGAACAGCCCACGGGGATCTCCGCACGGTCGTTTCCGAAGAATACAAAAGTCACTCCCAGATCCTTTGCATTTTCCACGAACTTTGATACCGGATGGTTCTTAAACCCATATTCGTCATAAAAAAATACGATAATATGATTGTCATATGACTTATTCTGTTCTCTTATCGTCAGTTCCTTATACAGATACTCAAAGATCAGGTTCTTGCTCTCGTCATCACTTACAATCGCCCTTGTATCCGTCTGTTCACAATATGCGTTTGGAAGGAACCGCAGCCAGTGGACTCTGTCCTTATGTTTTTCCTCTACCACAAAGAAGAGCCGTACATCCGAAAAATACTGACGCGATACAAGATCAACAATGATATTCTTGAACAGTTCAAACCGGTACTGCTCCTGCCCTGTAATTCCCAGCGCGTTCATAGACTTCAGATCACATACAACCGGCACTCCCTGGACATATTTGTATGCCTCACTGATCTGCTCCGGCATAAGCTGCAGGTCGTCCTCGATTTCCAGGCGCTCCTGTTTCTTGTGCTTGACTGGACGTCTGGACTCCACTGCCCCGCTGCCAAGGCGGACACACAGAAAATCCTCATCCTCGGGAACGCGGTCAAACAGATCCGGTGAAAAGCTCTCCAGACGCTGTTTTTCAATGTCCTGTGATACATAGATTTCTTCCAGAGATTTTTTTTCTCCGGCACGGCACTGTTCGATCTCTGCCGTCTTTTTCTCTATGTAAGCGTTATACTTTATGATCCTCTCTTCTGATTTTTCTTTAAAATCTTTTTTCCCCTCTCGAATGCCCATGACCGCCGTAATGATCGCGATTACACCGGAGATCAGAGAGAATAAGATCATGGTGCCGCCCATAAAGGCCATGGCGCCTGCTGCTATCAGAATACCAAGAGACGGGAATATCCTCATGAACAGATTGTTCTTCGGCTTCTGTGGTTTCTCGGGCGGATCCAGTATCTCAATTTCATCCTCGCACACTATGGTCTTCAGTCTTGTGTTGCGGCTAAAGCCCGGATAGTTCTTATGTGCCGGTGCGTCACGGAAAGAGAGTCCTGTAATTCCCATATCTCCACGAATCTCTGTCCATATCTTTCCGTTCTTATAGTAGAAGAAATAGTCCGATACAGAGAAGAAGTCTCCGCTCCTGATTTCTTCCCTCTTCTCTGCTTTCTTCCCATTGTGGTATACCCCATACAGCGTCCGCTCTGTCTGAAGCATCAGGGATTCATTCTGTCGGGAAAGAATCAGGGATTCATTAACCGTGTACTGACTACGCAGGGTGATATTGCACCCGGTTCCAGAGCCAATTCGTATGGACTGCACTGCTCCCAGATCAATAATCCTCTCATATTTCCTGTTTCCGCTCTCAAAATCGATCAAAAACTCCAGGGTAAACACATGATTATTGGATTCCTGATACTTCACTTCAACTGAATCTCCGTGTTCCAGCTCAGCCGTCATCAGCTTTCGCACATCACCAAATGACAGGTACAAATTGTCAGAACAGAGAACGGACCATTTACCATTTATTTTGATGAATGTAAGTTCGATTTGGCCGAAGAACAGATCCCTGTAAAGACGCACACCGCAGTCAATGCCAGTTCCGACTTTCAGTTCTTCCACGTCTGCTGCCAGTTCGACCTCTTTGTAAAGGTTTTTATTGGAGATGATAATCTTATACCTGTTATCCATGCCGCTGTACTCCTATTCCGTGTAGTTAATAATGCTCCCATTTCGGATGCCGAATTCCCCGAGTGTTTTGTTTCCTCTTAAAAGTGCAATAGGCTTCTCGGCTTTCAGATAACAGTTCTTGATGTTTGTCGTATCAATCTCCAGATTATACGCTGTATTAAGCGCAGTCACCAGCTCATTTGCCGAGATGTCCAAAGGTACTTCAAGATCAACTGAAATTTTCTTATGGACCATGTTGAATATGATTATTGCTTTCTCGTTGTTCATTCTTTCACCCCACTGCTACATGATCAGGAATGCTGTCTTCTGGATCCCGGTATCATGGGCAAGTTTATCTACTGTGATCTTTTCTCCCTCCGGAAAATGCTCAATATATTCATTTACCTGAAACCGGATACCTATATCGGATGACGTCAGATAATTATCCTCATCTTTTCTGAAATCATTACAGACAAACAAGTACTTCTCACTACCGATTCCGTTAATATTAGACACAAGCGCGTCCGTCGCAAGCACCGTGATCTCTGTCTGTCTTGTCACAATGACCACCTTATCCGCCTCTCCTATCAGCGTTGCCTTCTCTTCGTCAAATACCGGATCCGCATCAACAATGATAAAGTCATATTCGTTTGTCTTTTTCGCAGATGCTGCAATCTTCCTATATACAGAATAATGCAGGCCAAGCGACATAAGCGGTGCCTTAAACGGCGGTAGATAATTAAAATCTTCCCTACGTACCAGATTTCTGATTTCCTGATAGATGGAGGGCTGAGGATCGGCCAGACTCATATAAACCTCCGGATCGGAAATAGCGCTTTTGTTTTCCATTCGGTACTGGAAAGTCTGCAGCCTCTCTGCGTTTATATAAAGCACCTTTTTATAATTTCTTGTCAGACACCCTGCCAGCCCCATGGCAACTGTCGTTTTTCCTGTACCTCCCGCAGCCGAACAGACAATCACCATCTGGCATGATTTCTTTGTATGAATATTTACATTCAGCACAGCCGAACTCTTCCCTACGATCTCATTAAATATCTCCCGAATACTCGTATACTTAAATAATCTGTTTATCGAAAGTTCCTCTGTCGTCCCTTCTTCGTATTTTTCCATCATAACAAAGATATAGCCAATGTCATGACGCCGGAGTGCTCCACTATAGAGCTGTTCTGCTACGATTAGGACATCCACTTTCTGCGGACTGGAAAAAAGCTGTGCAAAATATTCTGGATCTGTGATGATTTCCAGCTCAATTTCTCCAGGATACTCTTCTGCAAACTTTGCCTGTAATGGTATGATATAATTAATATCCGTGTCTGCCATAATTATCCTCGGTTTTGCCACTGTCATACTCTCCTTATCTGATAATTACCTGAAAATCCGTATTTGCCAGCCTGAGCACATCTCCGTTTTTTAAAGGATAAGCCTGTTCAGGAATCAGCCGCGTACGATTAATAAATGTCCCGTTTGCGCTCTTTAGATCTGTAACTGTATACTCGCTCCCCGTCTTGCAAATCTTACAGTGTACTCTGCTGATCATCCGGTTAAATGCAACTACACCATCCACCTCTGAAAATTTTTTCCCTATAATAAATTCATCTTTTGTAACCTTAAGTTCTATACGTGGTGCATTCATTGTCACAAGATACATAAACTGTACGACAGACTCTGGAGCCGCAGCTGTCTGAGGGCATCCTCGTATCGCGCCGCCCTTCAGACGGAAAGTCGTCTCTTCCAAGGAGAGCATGTAATCCGTGAGATCTGTCTCCAGCTGCTTCAATCCCGATAGTTCTTTATCTGCCCTGTTGTCAATTATCTTGACCAGTTCTGCCCGCAACACATTTTCAAATTGTGCGTCATCCCTAAAAAAAGACCGACTAATGGGAAGATATACAAGCCGGACTTTATAAGTAGCTATGTCGATATATATCTTCTCCAATGCTATATCCAGATTCCTGCACACAAGAAACCCATTATTTTTTACTTCAGCTACTGCATCCAGCAGGCTCCCGGTTACTGCCAGGAACCTGTCTGCAGACAGCACAGGCGCAAGTGCGGAAAATGCTTTGCAGCCATCTGTCATATAATACAGCTCAATCTTTCCGTTACAGGTCATTTTCATGCTGCGCAGAAATGATCCTCCCGTCTGGCTTTGCAGTACTTTATATTCTGTTGTGAGGAAATGACTGTTATCATTCAGTATGTAGGCAAAGTTTGTCCCGCATTTCATTTCTGTAAATATTGTATTGTCTGTAGGTGCGTCCATCTGTCTTTTTCTCTCTTTTCTATAAAATCCACAAATTACTTACTTGCTTCCTTCGACAAGATCATCTTCATCTCCTGCCCTGTTCAGAATATTCAGCTCGCCGTGATCCAGCTCAAAGACCTCCCATATATTCCCTACATTTGCTTCCGGCGATACTGTAATCACTTCCGGCTGCACCTGTCCGGGCAGATAAACCTTAACGGTTGCGCCGTATTCCTGCAAGGTATTGGTGAGCCTGTAGTCCACTACCGTATACCGATACACACCGTTGAGATCATACAGTGTAATCGTCTCCGGGCCGTATCCATTCGTATCATCTACATCGAGCTCCGCAAGTGTCTCTCCTCCGGATGAAGCTGTCTTCCTGTAATAACCTACAAATACGCTTCCAGCGTCGTCACTATCGCCAATCAGGTAAGAATCCAAATCCTGCGGTTCTGATCCCCACTCAAGAACAATACGTGCTGATCCTGCCGCAAGTTCCGGTGAAATTACAAACTGTTCTCCGCTGTAATTTCTGTCCTCCTCCATCTCGAATTCAAAAGTTTCCACCACATAACCGTCTGCGGTTATCGTTACCTCATAAACATCGGGGTCAAGTTCCACGGAAAATGCACCTTTGCTGTCAGTGGATGCCTCACCTGCATGTATCGCGTCTTCTTGTCCTGTAAATGCAAGCTCTGCCTCCGGAACGCCTTCTCCTGTCATAGCATCGACTACAATACCGCTTAGAATGCCTTTGGTGTTTCTATTTTTATTTGCATCCGGAAGAAGCACCTCATTCCATGCATTTGCAGACTGGATCGTACCGGACGCATCTGTCTCGATATTGATAATAACCGAACCTGTCCTCATCTGGACATATGTCCGCTCCGCATCAGTAATCGGTTTGACAGTCGAACTTGAAATTGACTGTAGCTGCTCAATCGTAACCGGAACCGCAAAGTTATTAAATATAATATCCAGAGAATCCAGCTCAATCTTCTCCGGCATTCCCGTCTCATCCGGACGGTTTTTCTTATCGTCGACAATCGTGTCATCCTCCGGCGTATCCGAGTAATACATGGTAGCAGACAGATCTTTGTGTACAACTTTAACTTCACCCTTTGCTGTCTTAATGATATCCGGCCATGCCCCGTACTCATCCGAATAATCGCTGTATGTAAAGTTCTCAAGTCTCTGCAGGAATGCAGTATTCCAGCCAAACTCTCCCCGGTACTCCATAGTTTTCTTATCCTGCTCCTGATTAAATCTGTTGACAAGCAATGATCCGTCATTGATCCCATTGAGCATGTCCAGAATAGACGGAGCTTTCGAATAGGTATAGCCTTTCTCAAGAGTAGTTTTCGCCTGAGAGACCTTCCCCTGTGTCAGATAGACATCCGCCAGTCCCAAATACGCTTCTTCCTCTTCTGGGACAGCTTCGATCGCATTTTCATATGCTACGATTGCATCTTCGTACTGAGCCGCCGCCACATATTTCTCAGCCATCTGAATGGATTCTTTATATGTCTCCTGATTCAGACCACTGCGGATCAGCAGGATTCCAACGATTACTGCCACAATGAGAACTACGCCGCACATAATCAGAAGCGCTATCGTTTTCTTAGACTTTTTCTCTCCCATATTCTTTCCTCCATCATCCTTTAATCTGGTTGATATCATCACGAATCTTCTGCTTTTTCTTATCCAGTATACGGTAAACAATGATAAATCCTGCCGTGGCAGCCAGGATCACTACAATCCCCCCTGCGGCCAGAATAATGCCTGTCATTGTGTCTTCACTCCCATTCTTCCATAATACTGATGAGCTCCTCCATATCTTCATCTGACTGTTGAGACTCATCATAGGCATGGCGCGCTGTATTATAGCAAAACCCGGCCTCTGACGGAATCTCACTCTCTCCCTCGGAAGCCGCTTCATCCAGATAGTTATAGCACATCCACATCGGAATTCTGTAATCATCCGGCCAGATTTCCTGCATCTCCCGCAGCCGACTGATACTGGACCCGTACCTCCCCAGGGCGCGCAGTGCAAGTGTCCGGTTCAGCATATCTTCGTATGAAGGCTCTTGTTCCCCGCACAACTGTTCATAGATATTAAGCGCCTGCTCATAATATGTACGCTTCTCAATGTCCGACAGCGCCTCATTCCCTGCAGTAAATGCCGTCTGTCCCGCCTTACGCAGCAGATTTCTGTCACCGCTTATATCCGATGCTGTGCTGAGTGCTCTAAGCGCCTCGTCGTATCTGTCAAGTTCAATACAGATATCTGATTTCAAGTCACAGATAGCGGCGGTCAGTTCGGTGTCTGTGCTGAGAGACAGCGCCTCTTCCGCTTTCCCGAGCGCACCTTCCGAATCTCCGGCCGCAAATGCAGCTTCCGCCTCGATAAATCCGGTCTCTGCAGGATCCAGTACAGCTTCCGGATACTGCTGCTTCAGACCGGCTGCATCCAGGGGCTGCCCGCTCCTTGCTAAAGCTGACATATAATCTCTCAAATACAGGGAACTGTCCGGAACAGTTTCCAAAGCATCCTGATAATACTGAGCGGCTGTCTCATACTGCTCCTGCCGGTAATAGCTATCGGCAAGAATATAGAGAACCTCGCCTTTATCCTCAGGGTGAGCATCCATGTAGCTTCGCATCATAAAATCATTGAGCATGTCTGTCCCCGCTCTAATAACAGACGTCTCATTTCCTGATTCAGATGCAGCGTACAGTTCGGAATATTCATTCTGCCAGGTATCCCGCTGCCACACACCAATGCCTCCGTAGATCATAAGTATTCCCGCCGCCACGCACAGCCCATAGATCAGGCCTGCCAAGATCTGCAGTTTCCCCAGATTTCTGTATTCCGGATCAAGTTTTTCCAGATTATCCAGCGCATTTTCCATCTGTTGTGCCGACTTAAAACGCCTTGCCGGATTATATTCCGTCGCCCGGCTTATAACCGCCTTCAGTCCATCATTGTACGGGATATCCAGACTCATGATAGGATATGGCATCCCTGTCCGTGGATCCGGGAGTGCTCCTGTCATAACCCGGTAAAATACTGCCCCGAGACTGTAAATATCCATCCGGGGATCTGGCTCGAATCGCCCGCCGCCGCTGTACAGGATATCTATTGCAGCCTGGTACTGCTCCGGTGCGGCATAGTGAGGACTCAGCCCCTGCAGCCTGCCGCCCTTCGTTCCATCCAGAGAAATGTTGAAGTCAATCAGGCAGACGTTCCCCTGCGGGGTAATCATGATATTACCTGGCTTTATATCACTGTGCAGAATCAGCGGATCCTGAGAATGCAGATAATCAAGCACTTCACACAACTGCTTCAGCCACAGAATCACGGTCTGTTCCGGAAACTGATACTTATTGTCCAGATAGTACTGAAGGTCATATCCCGGAATATAATCCATAACCGTATAGATGCCTCCTTCTGCCTCCAGAAAGTCATAGACCTGCGGAAGATATGTATGGTGTAACCGTTTCAGTATATCTGCCTCTCCGCGCACATTGATTCGTCCTGTATAATTTTCCTTTATCCGTTTGATTACGATCTGTTTCCGGAGACGAAGGTGATAGCCAAGATAAATGACTCCTGTACCGCCTTTCCCAATCTCGCGGATGACCTGATACATCCCGTCAATTACGTCGCCATTTTGAAGCATCTTTTTCACCCTTCGTATTGTTAGCCGCTATTTACAAAGCAAGCTGCCTAAATATTTCTATTCAGACAGCTTTGCTTCCTCTCACTTTACTTATTTGCCTGTTCTTCGTCTTTTTTTCTTTTGAAGATCAGGAAGAACCAAAGCAGTCCTCCTGCGATCACTACAACACCTACGATCGTTCCTACAAGGAGCGGTGTGTTGCTATAGAACTGTACAAACAGATTGGAGGTCAGCAGGACTCTTGTAATCTCTGCCTCTGCTGTATTGCCGGCCGCATCTGTTGCAACTGCTTTGATATCCTGTCTGGAGTTGGAACTGCTCATTGTGTATGTCAGCTCTCCTCCTGCCGCCTGGATATCCTTTGCGTCATAGGACTGTGCCGGTTTATCTCCGACAAATACCTCGACGTCGCCCATAGCGATATTATCCGCTGCATTTACAGCGATATTTCTTGTGTTTGCACGATACTGTGCATTATTCTCAATACCTGTAATAACAACTGTTGGTGCTGTCTTATCGATTGCAAATTCGATATCACAGCCCTTTGCCCGGCTGTTTCCAACATTAGTCGCACGATCTTCCGAATCGATAGTTACAGTGTAATTCCCCTCTTTCTCAAAGTTCTCTTTGTTAATCGTATAGTCATACTGTTTCCATGATACCTCTGATCCACTTGCTTTCACCTCATAATCCGTGCCAGCCTGAAGATTTACAAGCTGCCCATCGCGTCCGTAGGATATACCATTAAATACAAGGCTGTCCACATTGATCTCGGTCACAACAAGATCCTGCTCTTCATTGGTGTAATAGTTATCTACAAGATCCTGTGTCTCATCAGACAGTATATATACGGATCCGAATCTGTTAACTGAGAAGATCACGGAATCTTCGGTCTCATTTCCAGCACGGTCCCTGATTACCGCTGTCATTGTATAGAGGTCGTCAGTTTCTTTTGTACGCTCAAAATCTGCCATCTTGATGCTCTCGCCATTCGGAATGGATGAGCGATCGCCGTCTACCGTCATCTCACCGTGGTTCGCACCCTCCAGTGTAATTTCCACGCCATTTTCCGTATAGTTATTATCACTGTAACGCACACCCGGTGCTACTACGTCATTATTCGCTGACTTGTCCTCGATGTCAAAGAACTCAAGTTCCGGAACAGTCTGATCAACTGTAAAGCTGTCCTGCTCGTAATCGGACGCTGCGTTTCCTGCAAGGTCAGTATAATCTACGTCAAATGTGTAGTCTGCGTCCGCTGAAAATGTCACGCTTGCTGTATGCACATCTCCTCTTGTGCTCCATCCGCTAAGTCCCGGTGTTGCTACGCCTCTGCCCTCGAGAGACGCCGTAATCGCTGTATTGACATCGGCTGCATTGAAGTTGTGCTCTGTAACTGTAATCGTTGCTGTACGGTCCGCATTGAAGTATCCCGGTTCAGCATCGTTGTTGTTATCATAGGACACCTGGATTGTCGGATCTGTCTGGTCGATTGTAAAGTCATCTACTCTTGTATAATTTGAAGCGTTTCCTGCAAGGTCTGTGGTGTTCAACGTAAATGTGTAATCACCATCCGCCGCAAACGTCACGGTACATGTATGTGTCGCGCTGTCCGATACGCCGGAATTAGAGCTGTGGCTCCATCCGCTGATGGACGGCTGCGTTCCGTCTGTGTTCGTGATGTTGAATCTCACTGCCGACGGGTCGAAGTTACGCTCTGTCACTGTGACGCTCGCTGTACGGGTCGCGTTGTAATAGCGGTCGTTCAGCGGGCTGTTCAGGTCGTAGGTGACGTTGATGGTCGGTTCGGTAACGTCGATCTTGAGACTGATGTCCTTAGAATACGTATTGCCCGAAAAGTCTGTCGCATATACGGTTACTTTTACATCATTGCTGTTAAATTTCTCTGCATCTACTGTAATTGTACCGTTCACCGTCTTATGACTCTGTACATCTTGAGCTGCCGTATGTAATGTCCCGTTTTCTGATGTACTCACATTTCCTGAAGCCTGAATTTGATAAGTAACTGACTTCAATCCGGAATAAGTACCGCCATTGGTCGGATCTTCCACGCTGACATTCAATTTTACATCTT
>OLNO01002280.1_pt1 | contig 13216 bp, 10 predicted proteins | sample 1672861 | NCBI WGS metagenome assembly OLNO01 (sample SAMEA3136731, study PRJEB25190) | human gut metagenome | reverse complement strand
ACGCTGTATTCCTGTCGTTTCCCTTGGCAAGAGTCTCTTTCATAGCATTTACAAAATAGTTTTTCAACTTAGGTTTATAATATTCGCACAAATCAAATCTGTCAAGCGTTTTTTATTGTAACAGTTCAGCCATGGACATATCCGAGCGCAAAAATCATGCTTGCATGATTTTTCGAACGAATATGTTCATGAGATGAGCGCCGGTTTATGAGCAAAGGGGGGGCTAGTTGCATGCACTCTTGAACTGATTCCAGATCTCCGCATGCAGATCCTCTGCCTCCTGGGAGATATTCTGCACGATCTCGCCCTCCGCTGCATCTTCCGGCAATACGATCATTTTCTTCATGTCGTCGGAAATATACTCTTCCGCAGCTTTGTTGGTGCAGTAGTAGCCGATATACTCATAGCATTTCGCCGCATTCTCAGGATCGTTGATATAGTCCAAAAATGCATAAGCCGCATCTGCATTGGGTGCCTGGGAAGGTATAAATCCGGCCATGATGCCGAAGCCCAGTCCCTCCTTGGGATATACCACTTCCAGATCCGGTCTCGCCTGCAGTGCCGCAGATACCTGGGAAGTATACAGGAACGCTGCTGCCACCTCTCCGCTGATCAGATAATCCTGCGTATTATTGTCATTGATCACACGGATATTGGGAGCCAGACTCAGAAGCTTCTCTCCTGCTGCCCGGATCACATCCAGATCCTCGGTGTTGAAGGATTCTCCCATGGTCTTTAAGGTGATGCCGTCGATAACACGATAGTTTGCCGTCAGTGCCACGTTATTTTCCAGTGCCGGATTCCACAGATCCTCATAGCCTGTGATCTTCACATCCGTCAGTCCCGGATCGTATACGATCAGAGGAATGCCCGCTCCGTAGGGCACGGTATATTCGTTCTTCGGGTCATAGAACTGAGACATAAATACTGGATTCAGGTTATCATAAGTACTGATCCTGGAAGTATCCAGCTTCTGAGCCAGGCCCTCCTGAATGGCCAGCTCAATGATATAGTCATCCGCAATGACCAGATCGTAATCACCGCCCTTGGTTTCTTCCAGCTTCGCCAACATATCCTCATCATAGTCAAAATTAGAATAATTGATACGGATACCGGTCTCTTTTTCAAAACCATCTAAAATCTCCTGGGGGAACATGCCGTCCCAGGTATAGAGATTCAGTTCTCCCTTATCTTCTTTACCGCCTGCTCCACAGCCGGTAAACAACGTGGCCAGCATGGTCGCTGCCAACAGCATTGCCAGCTTTTTCTTCATAATCTCCTCCTTCGATACAGTTCTCCTGCATCATCTGCTATACATTTTTATGTTGTTACTTATCCGCAATTGCATTTGCGGAATCGTTCTTTCCTCATTTTCCCCCGGCAGCTTTCTCTACAGCTGTCTGCGACTTACGTCCCAGCACATACGCCCCCGCCAGACACAACAATATCACAAACAGCATGACCGTGGCAAGTGCATTGATCTCCGGTGTCACACCGGTCTTTAATTTCGTGTAGATCTTCACCGGCAGGGTATTGACCTTCGGTCCGGTGACAAAAATACTGATCACCACATCGTCGAAGGACATGGCAAATGCAAGCAGCACTCCCGACAGGATCGCCGGAAGAATCTGTGGCAGGATCACATCCCTAAATACCTGCCACTTCGTAGCTCCCAGATCCAGCGCCGCCTCTTCCAGAGACCGGTCCATTCCCACCAGTCTCGCCCGTACCATAGTGAACACATAGGGCACACAGAACGTGGTATGGGCGATCACCAGCGTGACCATACCAAAGGGCAGTCCCATCAGGGAAAATACGGACAAAAATACCATGCCCAGAATGATCTCCGGGATCATGATGGGGAGTGTGGACACATAGGCCACGACATCGTCCAGTTTCCGTTTTCTGCGGCTCATCCCCAGTGCTCCCGAAGTGCCGATCAACACCGCAAAGGCACAGCTAAGTACGGCAAGGATCAGGCTGTTAATCAGTGCTTCCCCCAGATCTCTGTCCCGGAACAACTCCCGGTACCATTTCAGGGAAAAGCCCTCCCACACGGAAGTCAGCTTGGAGGCATTGAAGGAATACACCACCGTCAACAGGATTGGAATATAGGTCAGCACTGTGATCACCGCCACATATACAAAGGGCCATTTTTTCTTTTTCATACGCTACATCATCCCTTCCAGCTGTGAGGTTCCGGTGATCTTGCGGTACAGACGGATCATCACCGAAGTCAGCACCATCAGTACTGCGGACAGCGCCGCCGCAAAGGGCTGATTCCGTCCCTTGGTGATCTGTTCCTGAATCACACTGCCCACCAGCACGATCTTATTGCCGCCCAGGATATCCGCTATGAAAAACAGTCCCATGGACGGAATAAAGGACAGCACCACGCCGGACAAAAGTCCCGGCAGCGTCAGCCGGAAGCTGACGGTCCAGAAGGCTTTCCACGCCGAGGCTCCCAGATCTCTGGAGGCTTCCACCAGAGAGGCATCCAGCTTCTCCGCACTGGAATACACCGCCAGGATCATAAACGGCAGCAGGGAATAGATCATTCCCACCACCACCGCCGGATAGGTGTAGAGCAGCTTCAACGGCTGCTTCGTCAGGTGCAGCCCCATCAATATCTTATCCAGTACACCATTGCTGCGAAAGACAATAATCCAGCCGTACAGGCGGATCAGCGCACTGGTCCAGAAAGGGATCATAATGAGCAACAGCATCCTGCGCTTCCAGACAGCGTTCATTTTTGCCATGAAATAGCCGTACGGATATCCGATCAGCGCCACGAAAAAGGTGGCGGTAAATGCCAGCTTCAGAGACTGCCAGAAAGTATCCAGATACAGCGGTTCCAATATTCTCTTATAATTGTCCAGGGTGAATGTAAAGTCCACGCCCCAGACCTGTGCTCTCTGTAAAAAGCTCAAAAGGAACAGATACAGGATCGGCAGAGCCACGAACAGAATCGTGAACACATACATAGGGATCATCAGTCCGACATTCCCGCTTCTCCTGCGGCTGTTACTTGTGATTTTCGTCTTTGTCATTATCTATTACCTTTACTGCGTCTTTCGCATCCCAGCCGATCTGCACCTTCTGTCCCGGCTGTAAGTCATTGTCGATTCCATAGCGGCTGGCGGTCAGAGTCTGTCCGTCCGGCAGGCCAAACAGAATGCGCAGCTGCCCTCCGGCAAAGCTTTTTTCCACCACGACAGCCTCCTGTGTGCAGGCTGCCTCCCCGTTCATCAGAATGTTTTCCGAGCGGATGGCAAAAGTCTCCCCATTTTTATGCAGAATATTCGCATTTCCCACAAAATCCGCCACATAGCTGGTCTGCGGCTGATAGTACACCTCATTGGGCGTCCCCAGCTGTTCCAGGATGCCTTCGTGCATGACACCGATGCGGTCCGACATATTGATGGCTTCTTCCTGATCGTGAGTGATGTAAATAAACGTGATCCCCAGCTGCTTCTGCAGACGTTTCAGTTCCAGCTGCATCTGCCTGCGCAGCTTCAGATCCAGTGCTCCCAGCGGTTCATCTAACAGCAATACTTTCGGCTCATTGATCACCGCTCTGGCAATGGCAATACGCTGCTTCTGTCCACCGGACAGCTGATCCGGCATCCGTTTTCCATACCCTTCCAGCTGTACCAGACGAAGGGCCTGCTCCACTCTCTCTGCAATCTCTGCCTTGGGAACTTTTCGGATCTTCAATCCATATCCTACGTTGTCCGACACATTCATATGCGGAAACAGGGCATAATTCTGGAACACCGTATTGACATCCCGTTTGTTCGGCTCACGGTTCGTAATGTCCTGTCCTTCCAGGATCACCTGTCCGACATCCGGCAGTTCCAACCCCGCAATAATACGCAGCGTCGTGGTCTTGCCACAGCCAGAGGCGCCTAACAGCGTAATAAATTCTCCCTGTGCCACCTCCAGATCAATGCCTTTTAATACTTCTGTATTGTCAAATGATTTCCGGATCTGCCGAAGTTGTAATATACTTTCGCCCATGCACCGGCTCCTTTCCTCATTTTCATATATCATTTTTGATACAGATTCTACCGTATTTTTTTATCTCAGTCAATCCTTTATCCCCAGGCAATAAAAACGCTAAAAACAGGCTGCCGGCTTCAGAGCCGCCAGAATATCAGGCATTAAAAAATGCCAAGCCACAGGTTTTCATCCTGGGCTCAGCACCATATTTTACAACTCAACAACCCGGTCATTCACCTGTGTAAAGCTGCCTCCGTCCATATTTTTACGTACAAAGGGAACCCCCCTGCGCACATAGTATACATTATCCTGAAGCAGGGCATCCGGATTCTCTGACGGGCTGATCGTACCACCGAGATCATCATAGCTGATATTATCGCGGAAGGTATTATGGATCGCCTCCTGCAGACAGAACATCACACAGCCGCCTTCATTCTGCCTGCTGTAATTGGATTCATACACCGTTCCGTCCCCGGAATCCGCATCATATGCCATGCCATCCTGATTGAGTCTGGTGTCCGTGACTTCATTATAACGAAACAGGGCATCCTTGCATTTCCAGGGCCAGATCCCGGCTGCCACTTTTCCCATCCGGTCGCCCGGCTCGCAATAGATCCGGTCATTGATCTCGCAGGCCACAGAGTCTGCCATATTATGCTCCACCAGAGGACGCAGGGCATACATCGGCGTGATCCCATCCCCACCGGCCTCTTTTACATAATTATTCCGTATCTGCATATTTTCATGTCCATAGTTCAGAAAAACGGCTTCCGTAAGCTCTGCCCCCCGGAACTTATCATGGGCATAGGTATAGCCTGCTGCGATTCCCCAGCGGCTGACCCGGTGCACGAAGCATCCTTCAATAACGATATCCCGATACCGTGCCACACCCGTCAGCTCCTCACATTCCGGACGGAGCGCTGTCATATAGATCCCACCGTTGTTCATGTGTTTATCGTAGACATTCCCATGGACATCATGGATCCACAGATTCCTAAGTGTGATGCCGCTCCGCACCCCTTTGTCCTTAGCTGCCACAGCCACACCGGTACGGTTCATTTTCTCACCCAGACTATAACGCTCTCCCGGGATCATGCTGCCTTCATTCGTGATCTCCAGATCCTCGACCACAATATGCTCTGCATCGTACAAAAGCACTGCGGAAGATACATAGCCGTGATACACATGCGTAGGTGCATCCAGTGGGGTCCCATAATCCTGATACCAGATCCCCTGTCCGCAGGCATCGATCCGCGGCGGTGCATCTGCTGTGCCGTACGCTCCGATCACGATCGGTGCCTCTTTCGTACCGCTGTCTGTCACATGCAGATATTGTCCGTAAAATACACTGCCCCGTTCCAGCAGGACACGGTCGCCCGGCTGCAGGTGTCTTCGATTGACAGCAGACAGACTGGCAAACGCCGTACTGCATGTGCGTCCGTCATTTTCATCACTGCCTGTTCTCTGACTCACATAATATGTCGCAGATAAGCTTGTCATATGCATCCTCCCGTAACCGTTTCTCAATGATCTGTGACACCTCCTCATAGGTAAAATAATCCCCATGATAGCGTCCGAACAGATCTCTATTCTGTTCGTAAAAATCCCGCTTCTCCTGCTCCGTGAAATCCGGGCAATAACCACCTTCCCGGACCTTCTCACACGGCTGCACAAAATCCAGCTTCAGGCGGGTCAGCTCATATTGCAGATACGCCGGTGCGGAAAAATAATGCGGTCCGTAGAACCGCTGTCCTTCCTGTTCCATTCTCCGCAGCTCTTCATTGTGCTTCTGTCGTCTGGCCTTCAGTCCCTCCATGGAGGGATCCTCAATCAGACCCATTCTATGCGCCAAAAGGAAGGCTCCCTGAGCCTTCCTGATATGCGCCTGTGTCATAGTTTCCTGTTTTGGCATTTTCTGTTGCATTATTTCACTGCTCCCGTAATTCCATTTGCAAAGCTCTTCTGTAAACACAGGAAGATGATCGCTGTAGGAAGTGTACAGATCAATACTCCCAGCATCAGCATACCATAATCCACACTGTATCCACTCTTCAGATTGGCTACTAACATCGGCATGGTGATCGCCTTGCTGTCCTGTAAAATGATCGTCGGCCACAGATAATTGTTCCACGCATTCATAAATGTAACCGTCATCGCCGCTCCATAGGTAGATTTCATCACCGGGATGAACATCCGGAAGAAAATCTGTATTTCGCTCAGACCTTCCAGTCTGGCAGCCTCGATAATATCATGAGGGAAAGAACGTGCCGCCTGTCTGAAAAGCATGATCATAAACGGAGTCGAGATGGATGGCAGTGCCAGTGCGATCCAGGTATTTACCAGCTTCCAGGAGGTAAACATCTTGAACAGGGGGATCATGATCGCTACGAACGGAAGCATCATTGCCAGCAGCAGAATACTCATCAGAATGTCCTTGCCCTTATCATGATAGATCTCAAATCCATAACCGGCAATGGAACAGATCAGCAGTGTCACAACCGTGATCACGATCGCATTGCGGAAGGAATTAAACATTGCAAGTCCGAGATTCTGCATGTCAACCAGGGTCTTGAAATTCTCGATCAGATAGGTACCAGGAATCAGACGCCCTCTTACCACATCAATACTCTGGTTGGTCGCACCGCACAGCATATAATACAGTGGAAATGCCGACAGAAAACTTGCTATCACTAAGATCGTGTAGGAAATGATTTGTTTGAATTTAGTCACGTTTGTCACCCACCTTCATCTGAATTGCAGACAGAACCGCTACCATCACAAGTATGCATACAGACAACGCTGCCGCATAATTAAATTTCGGTGTCTCCACAAAGGAGATATTGTAGATGTAATGCGCCAATGTCATTGTAGATTTTCCGGGACCGCCTGCTGTCAGGTTCATAGACTCATCGAACAGCTGCAGTGTTCCCGAAGTAGACATGATCGCCGTCATCAGAATGGTCGGCTTTAACAACGGTATCGTGATCTTCATAAACTGCTGGAACGGTGTCGCTCCGTCAATGTAGCTTGCTTCATATACAGAATAATCGATATTCTGCAATCCTGCCAGATAGAATACCATATTATATCCGGTCCATCTCCAGATCAGTGCGATCACGATGACCCAGCGCGCCGGCCATGTACTCTGGAACCAGTCCACAGAAGACAGTCCGATGGCCATCAGCACTCTGTTGACCACTCCATCCGGAGCAAACAATGACTTAAATATCATGGAATAAGATACCAGTGACGTTGCACACGGAAGAAAGATCAAAGTGCGGAAAATACCTTTCCCTTTTATCTTAGGATTATTCAGCAGCTGCGCCAGCATCAGTGCGAGCACAAGCATGATCGGTACCTGAATCACAAAATAAAAGAAGGTATTGAACAAGCATTGCTGGAAGGTTTTATCCTTGAAGATCCTGGCATAATTCGCTGCACCATTAAAGACTCCTCCTGTCTTCCGGAAAGAAAGAAGGATTGCCTGTGACATCGGATAGAAACAAAATACAAATATTAAAATCGATGCCGGAAGCAGGAATGCCCATCCGGTCAGATTATGCTTTTTTTCCAAACTTAATTTTGCTTTCTTCTTTTCCATGTTTCTCTCCTACAACAGTACCGGGAACGCGCTGCTGCACCCCCGGTACTATCCAGTTTCCATACTCTGGTGATTATTCGGCGATATTAAACTCTACGGTATCCTGAGCGTTTTTGATCTCTGTATCGATATCAGCGTTCTTCTGTACAACGTTGGTAATCGCATCTGTCAGTGCACTTCTGATATCAGAGTAGTATGCACCGTAGTCAATTCCGGGAACACGTCCGGCGAACTCTACGATATCCTTGTACACTGCCTGACCACCGTAGAACTCATTGCCCTCATTATAGGTCTCAGACTGTGCTGCGGGCAGGTAACTTGCGATTGCTCCTGCATTTACCAGCAGATCATCGTATAAATCTACATCAGCACCAAAGGTAGCGCTCAGGAAATCAAATGCCAGATCGGTATTTTTGCAGTTAGAAGATACTGCCCAGCTTGCACCACCGCAGTTAGCGTAGTTGGTTGCGCCTTCTACATCATCTAACTTAGGCATATTCACGATTGCCCATTTACCTGCCTGATCCTCTGCTGCCTGAATGGAGGACATGATCCAGCAGCCCTGGATAACGCCTGCTGCAGTACCCTTGTTCATGGAAGCGATATACTGATCCCAGTCGGTATAATCTGCCATGATTCCTTCATCGATCAGCTGCTTATAGGTCTCGATTGCTTTCTTCAGTGCTGCGTTGTCAACCAGTGTCACCTCTCCATCCACCATGGGAGAAGCGCCTGCAGACTGTAACATCTCGATCACAATCTCAGAACCGCCGGAGCAGGTCAGCATGGGAACATCATTCGCAGCCATTACCTTCTTGGACAGCTCCATGAACTCAGACCATGTGGTATCCTTGAAATCTTCTACCTTAAGGCCTGCTGCTTCTACCATATCGGAACGGATCGCCATGATGGTAGCACCATTATCAAAAGGAATACCATAATGTGTTCCATCTACAGTGGAGTCAGCCAGCTTACCCATAGAGAACTGGGAGAAATCAATTCCGCAGTCATCCAGTGCTGTGAAGATTCCGGGATAATTGGTTGCATTTTTGTGGAAGGAATAATCCTGCATCAGGAAGATATCAGGTAAAGTGCTGTAATCACCGGCTTCAGCTGCTGTGATCAGAGCAGTCTCGATATCGCTATATACCTTCTCCTGAATGTCTAACTTGAAGTTAGGATGATCCACCTGATATGCCTTCTCTGCCTGCTTCATTGCATAGACATTGAAGTTAGGATCCCAGCACCATACGGTCAGTGTCTCGTCTTCTGCGGAAGCAGTCGTTTCTGCTGCTGCCTCTGTTTCCTTGGATGCCTCGCTGGGTGCTGCGCTCTGCGCATCATTTCCGGCAGGCTTGCTGCCACATCCGGTCAGCATGGACATAGCCATTGCCGCTACTAAGAGCACGCTTAATACTTTCTTTTTCATCTTAAATAACCTCCTTATACTTGTAAAGTACTACCTTATAAAATATGAAACGCTTTTTGCTTTCCATAAGTTACCTGTCTTCCATATCGTCCACCCAACGCATTTCGCCGGGCTTCAGATCCAGCACATACGCACATTTTCCTTTGATATACAGCTCTGTGTGCTGTGCCTGTGCAGAGTTGTTGATCACTGCGATCTTGCCGGTCTTCTGGAATACCGTTACTTCGGTATCCACATTCGTTACATAGTAACGTTTCATCTCCTGCTCCATGCCGGCTGCATAATAAATTGCCCGAAGCAGAAGTCTGCAGTTCTGGGGAGAATACGGAAGACCTGCAAAATATACGCTGTGTCCTCTGCCATATTCATTGACTACCAGCTGGCTGTATTCCCCATCCATCGCAAGGATCTGATAATGTCCGCCCTGCGCATAGACGCGGCTGGTGCCCTCGCCGAAATCCAAGGCTCCTTCAATATCCTCTAAGATAAAGTGATCGTCATTTTTCTCATTATATTTGTCCGTACTGAGAGAGAAGCACATCTCGCGGTCTACACCGAGCACATCGGACAATTGGAAATATCTTCCCTGATACTGATAAGCGGTAGGCTCACCCACACCGATGAAGCCACCTCCCTGATCCACAAAGCGTCTGATATTGGTCAGGACCTTTTCGTCGATCCAGTTCTCCGCGCCGCTGAATGCTGTGTACGCATCCCCGACATTAATGATGACCTTGATTTCCTCAGGGATGCCGTTCCTGACATCATCAAAGGAAATGAACTCGACCTCAAAAGGCATTCCGCTTAAGCATTCCAGTACTCCCTCTGCGGAATAAGTTTCCCTGTGCCAGATCGCATGATGTACCTGATTGGACATCCACCTTCTCTGACTGCCCCAGCAGTTCAGGATCGCCACCTTGAAGGGTGCCACATAGGAAGCTGTCCCCTGCATATTTTCATGGATCTCCCGAAACTGTGTTACTACATTCTGGATTTCCTCAATGAAACCGGGCCAATTACTTGCCAGCTTCAGATAGCCGCCATATCCGATCCTGTCCAGGGGAGACCTGAGTAATGCACGCCTTGCTTTACGCCAGTTATCCCTTGCCTCTCCGATCGGGTCACCGCCCTCACAGAACACATCCGGGAAAAAGTAAGGCAACAGCCGTCCTTCGGTATAATCCACTCCCTTGATATCAGAGATCATGCGGAGTGTCACACCGCTTCCGACAGAGCCTACCACTGCATCCAGTCCGATGCCTGCGAAATATTTACCGTAGGGCTCTGTTCCGATCCAATGATCTCCGAGGAACATCATAGCTTCCTTGCCATAAGAATGTACAATGTCTACCAGCTCCTTCGCCAGCGCACATACCTCGATCTGCTGGAACTCTATGAAATCCAGGAACTGTTTGCTGGGAACGCGGAACATGCTGTTGTGATATCCCTGATCCACAATGTACTCCGGGCGGAATTTGTAACCTGCCCATTTTTCAAACTGTTCCAGGATATAGGGGCTCACACTTGCGCTGTATCCAAACCACTCTACAAATTTTTCCCGCTTCTTGTCATCGAAGGTCAGTGTAAACTGATGGAAAAATGTAGTGAAGCGGACCACATCGATATGAGGATTGTCTTCACACCATTTTCTCAGCTTGTCTTTGACATACTGTCTGGTCTTGGGCTGTCTCACATCGTAAGTGAGCTGATGCGGTGTATCCTTCCAGTCATTCGTGATGAAATTGTACATGTGCACCGGATCCCAGATCAGAAATGCCAGGAAGCTTACCGTATACTCATGATAGGGGATCGTACGGATCTCCACTTCACCGGATGCCTCATCAAATTCCCATGCATCCGCCGGCACTACCTCACCGGTCGTTCTGTCGATCACTTCCCACCAACGCTTCGGATCGTCCAGCGTATTGACCTTAAGCTGCTCCGTATGGAAGCCTTCCATCAGACGGATGCGGAGTGTTTCCCCTCTGGCGGTGATGCGGTTGCTGATCAGGTATTCCTGCTGGATCTCCTCCGGATGCTTCATCGCCCACTCATTATCCTTTCTCGTGGTATAATAAGTTGCGTATTTCTTCACCGGCTCTGACAAAAGTGCTTCCGGCATTTCGGTTCCGTCACAGTCTCTTAAAGCGTCTGCACCCAGAAGATTTTTTAAGCGTATCGTTTCGTCAATGATGTCTGCATCGGTCGGCAGCGTCAGTCTTCCTGTCATCGCATGTTTTCCTCCCCATCGCTTTTGTACTATCTTGCAGCTGATGATTAAAGTATATCGGCTTCCGTACCTGATATCAATTTCTTTGTTGCTTGTTTTATTATGTTTATTGCTATTTTGTTACTAAAATAGTGGATTTTTTGAAATGATTATGTATAATATGCTTATCCCAATCATACAGATTTTTATTTTTTCGTCTTTTTTACGAATGTTTTTGTAAAATATTGTTCTTTTTATATATTCATTATAAAAAATACTGTGAATTTGAAAAAGTGCACAATAAAATAAGATAAAGAAGGTATCTATTTATGAGTAATGAATTTATCAATATCGGATCGGCAAACAGTTCCCCGGAACATTTTCAGCTTCGTTATATCTCCATCTCCAAATACGAAGGTGACTGGCAGTCCCTTCCGCATACCCACCACTTTTCAGAACTGTTCTATGTCCTGCGGGGTGAGGGAGCCTTCTATATAGAGAACGAAAAGGTGCCTGTGAAGACGGATGATCTGGTCATCATCAATCCCTATGTAGAGCACACGGAAAAAACACTTCCCAACGATCCCATGGAATATATCGTATTCGGTGTGGACGGACTTGCATTTTCTTTTTCCGGTGCAGGGCAGGACAATCCGAAGGGATACAGCTTCTATAGCTACGGCTCTGACAAAAAACAGTTCATCAACTTTGCCCAGCTGATGATGCAGGAATTCCGCGACAAGCTTCCCGGCTTTGAACAGGTGTGCCACGGACTGCTCCAAGTGCTTCTGGTATATATTTCCCGGAAGCAGAATCTGTCCGTCATCTCTGACTCCTCCTTCCAGTTGTCCAAGGAATGTGCTCTGGCGAAGCGTTATATCGATTCCAACTATTCCCAGAACATTACACTGGATTCCCTGGCGGAGATCACACATATCAACAAATTCTATCTGGCACACTCCTTTACCGAATGTGTCGGACAGTCTCCGATCAATTACCTGACAGACCGGAGGCTGGAAGCCTGCAAGGGGCTTCTGGTATCCTCCAATCTGTCGGTAGCTCAGGTAGCCACCAGCGTCGGCTTTTCTTCGCAGTCTTATTTCTCGCAGATCTTCCGTAAAAAGACCGGCATGACACCGCGCCAGTACCGGAGCCGGTATGCCAGAAAATAATGTGTACACTCATAAAAGACCTCACTGCCGGCGCATCTGCCGACTGTGAGGTCTTTTATAATGGACATTTATTCACTTATTTGATCCAGCCCCAGCATAATCCCAGATATTCCACCAGAAAATACATCCCCCGCAGCCATATCAGCACGGCACAGCCATAGAACATCCAGACATTTTCTTTCTGCCTGTCTGCGATTTTCCCTGCCATGGATAAAATCGCACAAATCAACAAAACCATCGTTCCGAAAGCCGCCCGGTCCGGATAGTGTGGGGACAGGATCATGGCACCCCAGGACAACAGTGCCCCCAGCAATAACAGCACTGTATTTCTGCCCAGGTTTTCTTTCAGAATGCCTTTGCAGACGATCAGTGCAAATACCGTAAGCAGCAGGGCAGGGAACAGATACTCCATAACTCCCTTCGCTTCTGCGTAGCAGCGCAGATACATTCTCCACAGCAGGCTGTAGGCTTCTTCCCCCGTCTCCCCGCTGCGGACAAAATTGCCCGGTGCAGTGATCATCAGAATGGTTCCCGCCAGGCAGCTGATGTTTCCCAGATACATCCACACCGGAGCTTTTTTGTGCTCTCTGTGTCTTAACAGGATCACCAGAAGACTCAGGAGCCATACCGCAGGCCCCATATTCTCATTGCTCCAGCCTGCGATCAGTCCCAGTGGAAGGATCCAGATAACGATCCCCGGCAGATTTTTCTCCTCATATTTCAGATAGCAGAACAAAAATGCCAGAAGAAATCCTGTCATGTACAGATAATTCGCTGCACCTGCTTCCCAGAACATACTCATT
>OLNO01002273.1_pt1 | contig 13263 bp, 13 predicted proteins | sample 1672861 | NCBI WGS metagenome assembly OLNO01 (sample SAMEA3136731, study PRJEB25190) | human gut metagenome | reverse complement strand
CGAACCGACGTAGCCGATCAGCTGCCCCTGCGTGACGCGCGTGCCGCGCCTTTCGGTAGGCATTGTATAGGCTTTCAAAACTGTGTATCTTTTCAAAGTCTGTCATAATAAAAAATCCTCGCTGTTTATAACCTTTGCCAGCCGCCGGAAGGCGGTATGCTCCGGTATCGGCGATCCTGTATTCGTCCCCGCCGTGGATAGCGGCGACGGGATACACCTTCCTTTGATGGTGGTATTCTGCTTTCGGCTGTGCCTACTCGTTCACATAGTCCACCGAAGCGGGCGAACGCCATTGTTGCCGTTGTACGCGTTGTTGTTGTTCAAAGAGCCGTCCGAATTGACGTTGCGGACGTTGTTGGCGTTCGACGAATTAGGCGTATCAAGATGTACCCCGAACGTTTTTCAAGCTCTCGTTTTGTCCCGCTTCTTCCACGCGGTCGTCATGTACTTCACTTCAAGCGCAAGTTTTGACCAATATTCGCAACTGCTCATAGAAATAAAGCCCATTTCCTGCGAAAGCTCTATGAAAAATAGAAGCTCCTTGCAATAGGTCAGCGCCTTTGCTTGTAGCTTCTGCCGTTGTCTGTATTCCTGCGCGTCCCGAAGGTCTAATTCGTTCGCTTCAAGGACGCATTCGTAAATGTCCACCGCTTTATCCTGTATCCTGTTTACAAGCGTGAAGCGGTATTTCTTCGGGTAGCGCTCTGTCGAATTCGTGATCGTGAAGGTGTGCTTTACAAGGTCTTTCGCTTTCACAATCACGTTGAATTCCGTCGGTTCTTTCCGCTCCCGCTCCGGTCTTTGCATATATGCACCGTCCTTTCCGCATTCGCTCGATCATAGCGGTATCGTCGGCGCACCCGTCGAAATCGAAGCCCGCTTCGGTAACGGTCAGCGTTGCCGCGTTCCCTGTAACCGTTGTTCCTGTGATCTGTAATACCTCCGCGCCGCAAGCCGCGCATGGCGGGGAAAGCTCCGCGAAGATGTTTCCGATCACGCACGACAATTCCGCCGCCGTGCAAGCGTACCGCGTCAGCATTCGATCCTCTGCAAACTCTCGTTCCAAATGCCCGTAGACGTTACGCCGTCGAGATCATCGAAGAGGATCAAGAACGGATTTGTCGTAATGTCATTGAAAAGCACCGCTTCCAGCATATCCACGCGCGCGTCAAGCGCGTTCGTGATATTCAGAAGATTTGTTGCCGCGTTATCGTCAAGGACGTTTTGCAAGCCGTTAAACCATGCGTTGAAGTCCGCCGCCGCCTGTGTTTCAAAATCCGCCATGTGTTGCTCGAACGCTTCGTACTGCGTGTTACCTTGCAATTTCAGCGAATTCATATACGAAACAAGCGTGTTGTACTCCGCCGCCGAAAGGGATTGATATTCAGCGAACCACGCTTGAAGCTGTGCGTTAAAAGCCGCCGTGTCGATCTGCTGAACGACGGCGGCAACAACGCCGCAAAGCGACGTGTTCAAGCGTTGATCCGTGATCTTGCTTTGCGTGATTGCTGTTACGCCCGCGCCCACGTAGATGTCCGCCAGCGCAAGCTCGTAAACGTCCGCGTCCCTCTGCAATGCGGGCGCGGTAGGGGACGCGCTGAACGAAGAAGATTTGACCTTCACCGACATAACGCGGTTTGTCAAATCCCAGCGCACGACAACGCGATCAATGCGGTTCAACTGTCCGTCCGCCGTGTCAAGCTCGACGGCAAGATCGCCCGTGTTGAAGTAGAAGTAACCGTTGATCCACGCTTTGCCCGTTTTAACGTTCAGCTTCATTCCGTCGTTTGCAACGACTTGAAGCCCCGTCGAAGGGACGGGGAAAACGCCGTTCCCGATGAACGAAGCGAAGTATTCCGCCCAATCCTCCGCTTTGTACGTGCGATCGTGCGAAACGCTGTTGAAGAAACTTGATTTTTCCATGCTGTGAAGCCCTCCTTTATTTCGTAATCTGCCGAATTTGTGTCAGAAGCGCGGGCAAGCTCTCGCCGAAGGTAATATCTATTTCTTCGCCGCTGGTTTCGTAGGTTTCCGCGATCTCCGTTATGCGAACGTCAATGCGGACGTTCCAGCGCTTATTGATACACGTTACCCGATCGCCCAAATCGTAGTCCGTGCCGTACTTCAAATTCGCGTTCGTGTTGATCTTCGATCCGAAAGCAAGCGTTTCCGCGTATTGCTCCAGCTCTTCAACGCCGCGCGCGGAAAGAAGCGCTAAATATTGCGCGTTGGTAAGCGTTACGGTCTGCCCGCTCTCGTTTTCGTATTCCTGCACGATGTCCGTTGCATTGATGAAAACTTCGTCGCGGGAAAGCCCCGTCGAACTGCCGCCGACTTCGGCAACCTTCCGCGTTACGCCTTCCTTTTCCTCTCCGCCGACGTAAGCCGTTGTTTTAAGGTTTTCAACGCTGTTCGTGTATTCCTGTTCCACGATGTTGTCGAACTCCTGCGAAAAGATACAAGGCGCGTTCCCTGCGGTATTGCCCGCCGTAAGATCGCGCCCTTCGTAAACGGAAAAGGTATGCTTGCCCGTGCGGGCATTTGTCAGAACCCGAATACCCAGCTTCGCCGCCTTCGCCGCCGTTTCCGCCGCAAGCTGGGCGTTCGCGTACTGCTCCGAAGTATAGTCGATCTGCCCGCTTCCGGTGTCTGCGTCGGTCGTTGATATGCTGAAATTCGGGATATTGCGCGCCGCTCCTGCGTTCGTGCAAGTCTGCTTCACAATGGCGTATAGAATGTTCTGTGTCGTGTCCTTCGTGATGATCTGCGTTGTCAAAATGCGCTTGCCGATCCACGAAAGAAGGAACTTGCCTTGAACCTCTATTTCCTCCATGCCCTGTGAATTCTTCGTGATGTGAATATAGCGGATTTCCGCCGCTTCGTTGCCGCCGCGCTTGATGATGATATTTTCCTTCACCAGCAAGCGGGCGTGTTCCTCCGTGAAGGGAACAAGCAACTTGAATTCGCCGCAACTCCAATAACGCCGCGTCCATATCAAGGACGAAATCTTTTCGACGATCCCTTGAAGTGTCATATCGCGGCTATAAACGTATAATTCCACCGCGCTACACCCCCAAATACAAGTTATTGTGATAGATCGAAACTTCGAGATTTTCGGCGTTCGCGTCCGCTGAATAACGGAAGAGATTGTCGCCCACGGCGATCTGCAAATACGAACTATCAACGTCGAGATAGCGGAACGCGTCTGTAATCGTGCCGCCACGGTTCAGCTTCACGGCTTTTTCACCGTAGCCCGTGGAAACGGTTAAAACGTCGCCCGCTACAAGCGAAATATTCAGCTTGATAAACTCCCGTGTATCGACGTTCAGCAATACGGGATTTGTAACCGCGCCGATCGCGCGGAACTCGATCCGGATACCGCTTTTCACGTCGCCGGAATTGTAGACGTTCACAATCAGCGACGGCTGGCGATAGCCGATTTCCCAGCCGTCGTAAAGCTCCAGCCCGTCCGGAACGGGGAATTCAAAGCCGCCGATCCACGTTGCTATGTCCTCGCGCGTTTCCGTTTCCTCTCTCCAAAAGGGATTAAGGCAAGACAAGCTAACCGTGAATTGCTCGAAGATCGGCTTTCGCTTGAAGATCGGCGCGTCGTCGATCTTGCACCCGATCACCCGCCGGAAGTCGCCGAAAACATACGTCAACGTTGCTTCGTACTGCGGATTTAATATGCGGTTCAGCTTCCGGCGTAGGTTCTGCGCCGCTTGCTTGTCCCGCTCCTTGATGTATCCCACGATGTCAATATCGCGGCTTTCGATCCGATAGCCCAAGTATGTGTCGCCGTCCTGCCCCATGCTGTTGGTGCTGTAAATAGCGTTCCGCACGTCGGAAAGTCCGGTAACGTCCTTGAAGTTTACGTGATACGAAGAAGCGGGGGAAAACTCTATGCTTTCCCCGCGCTCGTTCGTGTAGATCAATTTTTCTTGTGTCCTCATGCCATAACCTCCCGCGCAATCTGCCGGAACTGCCGCGCCGCCTGTCTTTGCTGTTCGGCGTAGCTCGTTTCGTTCGCATAGATGTTTTGCACGACTTCAACGGAAGGCGTACCGCCGCCGCGCGTGTCGCGTCCCTCTCCGGAATGGAATTCCGGAACGGCGTTCGACGTTTCGCGCCGGATCGAACTTTCAACGTCGCGCATTTCGCGGGCGAAGCCTTCGCCCAAGCCCTGCGCCATGTACGAACCGATACGGGCAAAAACCTTCGACGGGGAATTGATGTCCATTTCCTCTTCAACCGCCGCCACAATATCCCTCATCATAGAGCGGACACGGCTTTCAAGCCAGCCGGACATATTTTGAAAGCCCTGCCAAATGCCGCGCACCATCTCTTCGCCCGCTTCCGTGAACTGCGATACGTAAGAGCGAAGCGCGGTAATAATGGGCTGAATGATTTGCGCAACCTTGCCCGTGATCTGCGGGATACCCGCAATCATTCCTTGCGCTATGCTCTTGTCGATGTTCGTTCCTTCGGTTACGAACTTTTGATGTTGTGCCGTGAATGCGGTAATAATGCTTTGCGCGATCTGCGGTACTTTCTGCGTGATCTGCACGATACCCGCCACCATGCCGGAAGCTATGTTTTTGTCGAAGTCCTGTCCGGCTTGATTGAAACGCTGGGCTTGCGCCGTCAGTCCGGTAATAACCCGCTCGACGATCGCGTTCACCGCTCCGGACAAGCCTTCAATGTTCGCAATAATGCCGTTGTTCACGGCGTTTACTGCTTCCGCCGCCGTCAGCGCGCCCGCTCCGCCCATTGCGGCGGTCATATCGCCTTCAACGCCGCCCATGTTGTCGGTGAAGCCTACGCCCACGCCGTCCGCCATGTTGCCGCCGATTTCAGCGAATACCGTTGACGGGGAATGAATGCCGAAGAAGTCCTTAATACCCGAAACAAGGGACGAAGCCCAGCCGGATACCTTTTCCCACAACCACGAAGCCGCCCCGCTGATACCTTCCCACAAGCCGTGAAGAAGGTTTGCGCCCGCGTTTATCATTTCGCCGCCCAGCGACGCGAACGCTTGCACAATGCCGGAAACAATCTGCGGAACTGCCTTCACGATTTCAACTATGATTGTCGGCAAATTCTGAATGAGCGCCACGAAAAGCTGAACGCCCGCCATAATGATTTGGTCGATGTTGCCGATCAGCGCGTTTACAATTCCGCTTATGATTTGCGGGATCGCTTGAACGATCGTCGTTTTAATCTGCGGCAATGCCTGTATGAGCGCGACAAGAAGATCAATGCCCGCTTGAATGATAAGCGGTATGTTCTCCGTAAGCGCCGTTATAATGCCTTCAATGATCTGCGGGATCGCTTCAACAATCGTTGTGATGATCTCCGGAAGGGCGGTAATTAACGCCGTCAGAAGGTCGATACCCGCTTGAATGATCTGCGGGATTGCGGAAAGTAAACCGTCGATCAAGCTGGTTATCAACTGCGGAAGCGCCGCAACAAGAACGGGGATCGCGTTTATAATGCCTTCCGCCAGCCCTGTTACAAGCTGTAAAGCCGCGTCGATCAGCAACGGGATATTGTCGATCAGAACTTGCACGATGTCCGTTACAAGCTGAACCAGCGAAGGAACAAGCGTCGGCAACGATTGAGCTATGCCCGTAGCGATATTCGCGATCATCTTCACCGCGAATTCAAGGAAGGTCGGTAACATTTCCGTTAGCTTTTCGATCGCGAACGTAACCATACCCAGCAAGCCGTCTGTGAAGTCCTCCGCCGCGCTCTCCGCACCGGAAAGCGCACCCGTCAAGCCTTTTCCGATAAGCTCGACGAACGGCGTTATTTCCTGCAAAAGCTCCGCCGCAAGCTGTTTCAGCTTTGTAATGATCGGTTCAGCAATCGCGCCCAGCGCCGCCATAGCGCTGTTCAGATTTGCTGTTGCCTTCTGCGCGTCGATAATGTCGCCGTTTACCTCTCTGTACTTGTCCGCCGCTTCGGAATAAAGCCCGTTCAACGTGGACGTGATAAGGGCTTGCCGCTCCTGCTCCGATGTGCAAGCGTCAAGGCTGGCTTGAAAATCATCTTCGGAAACACCCGCCCAATTCAGCGCGTCGGCAAGATTGCCCGTGATTGATCCCGTCTTTGCCGTTTCGTTCGCGGCTTCGGTCAAGCCTTCAATCGGCAAGCTGTCGCCGAATGTCGCGTAAACGCCCGTGCAAATGTTTGTCCAGTCCGAAAGCTCTTTTTCGTTCGTAGTCAGCTTCGCAAGGTGGGCGGCGGCTTCTGTTGCCTGTCCGTCGTCGCCAAGAACGCCGTACAACTCCGTATAGGTGTTTTTCGCGTCCTCTGCCGAATGTCCCGCCGTCGTGAAGCTGGTTTCAAGTTTACCCATGTTTTCGCGGGCTTCGCGTGTTTCTTCGGCAAGCCCGAAGAATGCCGCACCCGCCGCCGCAATCGCCGCACCCATAGCCGCGCAAGCTGCGCCGATCGCCTTTCCTACTTTTCCGACGGTTTCGCCGACGCTCTCCCAATCCACCTTTGAGCTTTTCAGCTTTTTAGAAGTGTCGTCGATTTCCTTTTGAATTTTCACCATGTCGGCTTTGGTGTTGTTCAGATTTGTTTGCATTTTCTGATATGCGGGATTTGTCGGTTCGATACCGTTATCGCGCATTTTCTTCAATGCCTTTTCCGCCGCTTCTGCTTTCTTCGCCTGTTCGTCGAACTGCTTTTGTAATAGCTTCTGTTTTGCGGTCAGCGCTTCCACGCTGTCTGCGTTGTCGGCGAATTCCGCCGTCGTCAGCTTCATTTCCGATCCGATTTCGCGAAGGGAAGAATTTATGTTAGTGCAAGCGGCGCGATACTCTTTTTCGCCTGTAAGGTCGATTGATGTTTTGATCTGCTCTTCTTTCGCCATTTATATCCCTCCCAGCACGTCGTCAATATCAACTTCTTTCGGAACGGGCTTGAAACGATCCGGATTGAATTCACGATGAATTTTGAAAAGCGTCAAAATTTTATACGGTGTCATGCGCCATACTTCGGCTTCGCTCCAGCGAAGAAGCGTTACGCCGATATAAAGAAGGCGGGCAAGGTCGATTATTCCTTGCCCGCTGTTGCGTTTTTTTCGATGTCCTCTTCGTCGTCCTCTTCCTCTTCGTCCCGTTCGGGCGGTTCGGGCGTTCCGTTGTTGCCCATAGAAAAGGATTTGAAGATCGCCGCTTTCACGTCGGCGAAATTGCCCGTATGAATGAGCTTGCCCACCTGTTTTTCGGTAAGTGGTTCTTCGTCGTCCGCCGCGCCCTCATTCAAAAGCACGGTCAGAAGCCAGCGAAGGTTTTTAATGCTGTCCTTGCCGGAAAGCACGGTATCAAGGCGATCGAAGCCGCCGAATTTGTCTTGCATTTCGTCGATCGCGTTCAGACTGAAAAGAAGGTGTCTTTCCTTGTCCAGCATGATCGGGAAACGTCCATCTTTAATTGCGCTCATAGCAGAATAAGGCGGGAAGCCTTTTCAGACTTCCCGCCGTTCCTCCTTTCGATATTCGATTAACCGCCCGCGTTGTTAGGCTCACGAACGGAAGTGAACCAAGCCGTCGCCACGCTGTTCGTAGGCTCTGCGACGTGTTCAGCCTTCCACAATCCGTCGGAACGCTTGATAAACTGTCCGACGATCTCCGGCGTAGTAAATTCGATACTGTCGCCTTTCGTCTGGTAGTTTTCGGAAGGGATCGCGAACTTCACCTTGTAAAGCCAAATGTACTTATAGCTTCCGCCCGCTTTCTTCGCGCGGAAGCCGATTGCGAAATAAGGCGGTTCGTCCGTATCCGAACCGTAAACCACCATATCGTCGTCCTGCTGTTGCCCAAGCAGGGCGGCAAGGTCAGCCGGAAGAAGGTCATTGACGTTCAGCGTCAATTCTCCCGAAACAAATTCCTTTACAACCTCGTCGGCTCCGTCGTCCGCGTAAAGGATCGCTTCGGCAACCTCCACGGAAAGCTCCGCCGAAATTGCCTTCGCCATTTTTACGGGCGTGCCGTATTCCTCCACGCCGCCGTCGCCGATCGTGATAGGCGCGCGGTAAAGGTCGCGCAATCCGATTGTAGCCATATTCGTTATACCTCCATATACTTGAATTCCACGGGAACGTGATAATAACCCGTGTTTTCCTCGAACACTTCCGGATCAAACGTGATCCCGTAGAACCCCGCTTCCTTCAATGCCCGCTTTGCGCTCCGCATAAGGGCGATATAATCCACGCGGGAATAAATATCCGCCCTGTACGTGAATTCCTCCGCGCCGCTTTCATCGTCCGAAAAATGGGTATCCAGCCCCACGACGATCTGATACGTGATAAAGGTTTCTGCCTTTCCGGTGTAAATCAGCCGTTCGACGGGATAGCCCAGCTTTTCCAGCGTCGTTTTTACAAGTGTATCAACGTCCGTCATTTTGCTTTGCCTCCCATACGCGGCGCATTTCATCGTTTACAGCGTCCGCCGCCTTCGTATTCGCCGCCGTGAACCACGGGCGCGCTGGCATATTCTTTCGTCCGTATTGCAGGACGAAGCCTTTTGTCGCGTTCCGTACCCCGTGCCTGTCTTTCCCGTCCGGATATACTTCAACCATCTTCCCGTTGTCCCGCTCCTTGATTTTGGAAACAACGATTGACGCGGCAAGATCACCTGTGCTTCTGCGGCTCCGGAACATTGTTCGGATTTCCGCCCGCTGTGCTTCCTGCATTACCGCGCCGCCAGCTTTCAGCATTTCCGGTACTGCCTCTTCCGCGATTTTCGCGCGTTGAAGCATTTGTTCTTGTAGGTCGTCAAGCCCTACAACGTTAAACCGCGCCATTTCCGCCGCCTCCTTCCGTCGTGCCTCCCGCCGCGTTTGCGGCGCTCTGCGCTTCGGGGAAGCTGGAAAGCGTCAATTCCACAAGCTCTCCGTCGTCGTGAATGTACGTCCGAAGAATGCGATAGCGTTTCCCGCTCGAAACGGGATATTCCGCGATCGTTTCCCCGCTGTATTCCATTGCGTAAACGTCGAACTTGATTTCGGCGGCGTGTCCCGCCATTTCCGCTTTGTAGAACTCCGAATACCCTACGGATTTTTTATCAGCGAAAACCGTTGTCGCCGTTTCCGGCTTCCTTGTAGGGAAGCCGTGTTCGTTTGTCCGCTCCGAAGGTTCGGAAAGCGCGATCAGCGTTATTTGATCTCTCCAGCCCATTATCCGCCACCGCCTTCCGTGTATTCGTCAGACAGCGACAAGGCGCATTTCAAGTAATCGTATGCTTTCCTGTGCCTTTCGCCTTCGCCGCCGAAGTTATCTTCGGATTTCGCGTACAGAATGACTGCGCGGTCTAAAAGGGGATCGCCCAGCGTTTCGCTGGACGATCCCGCATTTTCCGGAACGTTGATACCGACAAGCCGAAGATCAGCGATACCGGAAGTAATGTAATCTTCGATTTCGTCGTCAAATACGGCGGCTGTTTTTCGCAAAGCCAGCTTTACCTTGTCAAGCATCATCGTTCAACCCTCCATTACGCGCCCGCCTTTACCAGCTTCACGAAGGCTTCGCCGATTGCGGGCTGGCAATCAAAGATCGCAATACCGCTGTATTTGTAGCTGTTCGTGTCGATGTCATAGGCGTTCTTGACGTTGATACTTTCCGCAAGGTTCGCGCAAACCTTCTTGAAGTCGCCCAAGAAGGCTTCGTGTTCCTTCACGTAATCGGACAGAAGAACCGGATAGCCGTAAACAAAGTAGCTGTTGCCCTGCACGGTTACAATATGGTTCTTGCTGGTATCCTGCAACGGCATAAAATCGGTGAACAAGGTTCGCTTGCTCATAACGAATTTTGCGTTGCGGTCGTATCCGGCGTTCAGAAGCCCGATCAGCGTCTGGACATTCGCGGCGGTAAGGGAAGCAGAAGCGCCCACGGAAACGCTGTTCGTTGCGCCCCAAGTGTTCGCCTTGTCAATGCCCTTCGGCTGGGAAGTGCCGGTTCCGTTGATGAAGAAATCTTCAACCTTGCGGGCGATCGCCTCTGCAAGCATATCAACGATCCAGATTTCAAACGCCGCAATGCTCATTGTCATAACGGTATCGGAAATCTGAACCAGCTTCACGATCTCGTACCCGCTCAAGGTTACGGTGGTAAGGGTATCGGCGGCGGGAGTGATTGCGGCGTTCTCGGTGTGAATAGCCGCATCGTTGTTCGTGCCTTCCACAACGAACTTCACCGCGCCTTTAACGTGAAGAAGGGTAACTTCATTCAGCATCGGCGCAAGTTTCTTTACCTTGCTGATAATCTCGTTCGCGGTCTGCGTCGGGATAACCTCCGCACCCGCGCCGCTGGCGTTGCTGAATGCGCGCTTCTCTGCGTCGTTCAGCGGAAGGCGGCGAATGTTTTTCAGCCACGCGGAACGATATTCGGGCGTACCGAAGGGATCATCGGGCGCGGCGTTGTCGTCGCCGTTGTTCTGCTGGAAGGAACGGGAAACAATGCCCGCGCCCTTCGCGATATTGTCAAGAATGCCGTTGCGCTTCTCGGCGGCGGCAATCAGTCCGGCGCGCTCTTCGGTAAGCTGTGTGGTTTCCTGCTCCAGCGCGTCAATCTCTGCGGCGGTCATAGCGTCGCCGCGCTGTTCGATCTCCTGCTTGATAGCCGCAAGGCGGGCTTCGATTTCTTTAATTCTCATTGTGTTAAACCTCCGTCATTAGTTTGATTTTCAAAAGTTTCTTCCGGCGTTCCAGCCGCTCCTGCTGTTCCCTTTCGATCACTCCGTCGAAATAGGATCGTGCCGAAATATCGGTATCGGCGTTCGCCGGAATGGATACCGCCGAAACGTCGTAAACCTTCGCAATTTTCAAGATCGTGCGTGTGCGTGTGTCGCGGTCGTAGCTATCTTCCGATACGCGGAAAGCCCACGACATTTTCGTAACAAGTCCGTTCTTGATTTCCTCGAACATATCTTGTGCCGCGCGCGATTTCGACAAGTCCGCGAACGTGAAAAGCCCGTTATCGTTAGCTTCAACGCCCAGCGTCCCGTTGGAAAGGCGGGCAAGCACCTTTCCTTCGTGGTTATACTGCATGATTACGTCGGACATATCCGCACCCGCAAGGGCGTTCCGGTCGATCCGTTCGTAATATTTGTTCCCGTCCCACTCATACAGCAAATAGGGCTTGTCGAACGTTGTTGCGTAGCCCTCCACGTAGAAATCCGTATCAATTCGCTTCTCCGCCGCCGTCGGGATCAATAGCGGCTGGATCATTGTTCGGTACTCCCGATCCGTCTTTTTTGGCATTTGGTGTAACCTCCTTTCCCAATTCTGAAACTTCCGCGTATTCCTTGCGGATATAATATTTCTCGCCGCCCTCAACGTGCGCCATGTTCCAAACGTCCATAACGCCGTTGCGGTTCAGCAAGCCGCGGTCAAATAACTGTGTGCTGATATTCAGCTTCGTTTGATTGCTTGCGTATTGTAAGCGGTTCGCGGTAAACGTGATCGCGTTCCCGAAGGACAATTCCCGCGCCGTGTACGTCATATTCGACATAACAAGCGAAAGCTGGATCGCGAAAGGCTCGATCTTGCCTTCGTAATACGCGTTCCATTCGTCCTCCGTGTATTTGTTTTGCAGAATGCCCGCATTCGTGCCGAAGTAGTTAAACACGTTTTCGTTGATCTGCGCCATCTGCGCGGCGTTGACCGTGAACGGCTTGCTTTCGATCGGCTTCACGTCAGCAAACTTCGCGTCGTAGATCACCATTCCCGACTGATTTTCCGCCGAAAGGTTATCCGCCGTGAAGCGCTTGCGCTCCTTCGTGATGTCCTCCGGCTTCAACATATTTGCAACCTTCGCCAAGAAGCGAATAGAAGCCGAATTTTTAACGCCGTTGATAATGCCTTGATTTTGTGTATGGATCAACTGCATTGTAGGACGAAGCGCGGCGTTACTCTCGCCGAAGAAATCGTCGGTATATTGAAACTGCGTCATTACGCCGACGCGTTCAAACTCGATCGCGGCTTTCTGCCCGCTCCCGAACGTATAACGCAAAAACGGCGCGCCGTTGTACTCGACAACTTCGCACCGTTGAGGAAGCAGGGGATAATACCCGATCAGCCCGCCGAATTCATCTTCGATCGGAACAATGAAGCAAGTATTATTCACCGAAAGGATCGTCGCGATCCTGTAAATGAACTTCGATGTATCCATGAACGGATTAGGCTTGAACTGTAACGTCCGTTCAAGGTTCTTTTGCGCCGTGCCGCTGATCTCCGGTTTCAGCTTTGAAGCGAAGGACGCGAACGAATGTATCGCCGCGCGCGTAAGCTCCATTTCGTAAATACTTTCCGGCGCGTTGCTGAAAACGGGCGTGTACCCGTTTAGCATTTTGAAATAGCCTTCCGCCTTCAAGTCGGCTTTCGGCTTCCGGAAGATAGTTTCAAAAACTCCCATGTTTTTATCACCCCGCATTTTTGAGCATTTCGCCGATTTCGTTATAATATTTCTGCCGCACGGTCAGCGCGTCGATCACGGAAACGAAGCCGTCAATTCGCGCCCGCTGTTCGATCTTCACGGGACGGAACTTCCGCGTTTCCATGTTGTGCTTCAATGCGACGTTTAGGAAGTGCGCTTTCAACAAGTTATTGTCGGCAATCTTGAAATTGCCGTCCTTGATAACGCCTTCAAACTCACGGATCACGGGCGCAAGGTTTTCACCCTGCCATACGTCGTCCGTCTGCCAGCCCGCGTTCTTCAAGTCGTCGATCAGATATTGCGCGGAATAGCGGTCGTACCCGATCTTCAAGATATATATTCCGTACTGATCCCGAAGCATAGAAAACCATTCGTAAACGTCGCGATAATCGACGTGGTTTTCGCCGGATAGCTTGACGATCCCTTGCTTTACGAATATGTCATACGGTACGCCGTCGATCGCTTGCGCCGTTTCAAGGCGGTTCGCGGGCATAAAGAATTGTGCGAAGGCATATAGAACGCCGTCCCGCTCGATCACGACGGAAGCGGCGGTCAAGTCTGTTGTTTGCGAAAGGTCTATGCCGCCCACGGCGTAGCTGTCCTTGAAATCCTCCAGCTTCGCGTGAATTCCTGCGCCGTCAACGACGACGTAATCAAGCCACGCGACGGAAGAATTCTGCTTGATATTGCAATACTTCGTAAGGAATTCAGCCCGCTTCGACATACTCATTTCGGCGACGGCGATTTCCTCTTTGAAGAAGTCTGGCGAAACGGAAACGCCCATATTCGGATTTGCTTTTTTAAGCTCTTCAAGGTCGT
>OLNO01002271.1_pt1 | contig 13280 bp, 8 predicted proteins | sample 1672861 | NCBI WGS metagenome assembly OLNO01 (sample SAMEA3136731, study PRJEB25190) | human gut metagenome | reverse complement strand
GAGCCGTAGTACTTGGTGTTGTCGTAATTGTAGGCCCACGTGATCGGCAGCCCCTCGTCCTGATAGTACTTGTTGGTGTAGACGCCGTTGACGTTTTCCAGATAGTTGGGGTAGGTGTTGCTGTCGACGGTCGTATAGCTGCTGCGAAGCCCCTCGAAACGGATCAGACAGCCCAGCAGGTCGTCGTTGAGTACGGTCTTGTAGTTGTCCTTGTCGACGACCGTGACGTCGGCCTCCGTGATCGTGTCGAGTTCGCCGCGGTAGACATACTGCTGAACCATCTCCGTGGTGGGGATGTTCGAGTTGCCCGAAGCCGAGAAATCGTGCTCGCTTGGAGTGTCGTTGGGGAAGGTGCCGTCCGGTTCGAGCGCGGGCGCGGCACCCAGACTCAGCATATAGCGGTAACTGGCCAGCGAAAGCCCCTGCGCCTTGACGTAGACGATCTGTCCCAGCGGATAGTTGACGTAGTTGTCGTTCATGAGGCGCAGCTCGATGGCCTGTTCGCCGTCGTAGATGTAGAGCGACTTGTAGACGTTGCCCTCGGCGTCGGACGAGATGACCTTGCCCTTGATGACGACGTCGTCCTCGATCACCACGCGGCGGCCGAGACCGTTGGCGTCATGGCCCCATTTCTCGTAGAATTTCGCTTTCAGGTCCTTGATCGAAATGATCTCGGCGCCCGTCTCCGTGAAGTCCTTGTCCGTGTAGACCTTTGCCGGCGCCGGATTGTCGAAATCGTTGTAGCAACCGGCCAGAACGATTCCGACGGCGAGCGTCAGGGCTATTTTCAGGATGTTGTTCATAATTCTTGCTCTTTAATTCGTTTGTTTTCATGTGCCATTTCCCGCCTCGGCATATCCCGGACTTCGTTCGGCTCTGCGCTCGGTTTGACGAAATGGTCAGCCGTTAGAAACGGAAATAGACGTTCAGGTAATAGGTCGTCCCGAACATGTAGAAATATTTCGGATCGAACCGTTCGTAGGAGGTCACCAGACTGGTGTTCGACTCGTCGGCCTTGATCTTGTTCAGACGCATCTGCTCGTAGCCGCCCGTCTTGATATCCTGATTGTTGAGGATGTTCTTCACTTCGAGGCTGAAACCGAGCGTGTAGTTGCGCTTGATGTACCAGTTCTTGCCGAGGCTGGCGTTGAGTACGAAGGCCGAGTCGAATTTCTCCTGTGCGCGCATCGTGCGGATCATCTCGGCAGTCTCGGCGTTGGTCGCTCCGGCGCGCAGTACCTCGTCGGTGCGGAACAGCGGGTTCATCGACAGGTAGTTGTTGTCGTAGAAATTCAGGTCGGCCGATGCGAACCAGTTGTTGTCGCTGCGGTACGACAGGCCGACGTTGACGGCCGTCTGCGGCGTGCTCTCCACGCGCATGTCCTTCCAGTAGACGATGCTGCTGTCGACGTCCGAGAGGATTTTCGAACTGTTGTCGGCCAGCTGTACGAACGTGGGGTTCGAGTCGTAGGTGTACTGCCCGACGCTTACCGCCCCGTTCAGGCTGAGACCCATGTAGAGCGGAACGGTCATACCGAATTCCAGACCGAAGAACTTCTTGTCGATGCCGCTGATGGCGAAGTTGACGAACGTCGATTGCAGGTCGTCGTAGTAGGAGATGATGTCGGTCTGGTCGTGGATCATGGTGTAGTAACCCGACAGACGCGCCTTGATGCCGCGGTAGCTGAGGTTGTACGATGCGTCGACGCCCCAGATTTTCTCGGCTTTGAGACCCGGCGTCACCTCGTTGCGCGTACGCGGCGAGATGAAGGAGTTCTGGAACGTGGGGGCATTCTGCAACGCCACGGCATTGAATTCCACGGAATGTGCCGCCGAGAAGCGGTAGGCGAGGTTCAGTTTGGCCTGATAGGTGAAGTAGTCGAGCGCCTCGGAGTTGCCGAACGAGTTGGAGGGGTAGGTGCCCTTCATGTAGCGGCCGTCGCGCCACATCGTCACCTGGCCCACTTCGCCGCCGATCGTGCCGTCCAGTCCGGCGATGTTGAAGTTGTACATCGCCCATAGTTTGGCCTGACGGATGTTGGCGTAGTAGTCGTAACCGAACTTGTCGCCCTCCTCCACGCGGCGGGCGTGGCCGTGCTCGTAGTAGTAGTGGAGGTCGTTCTGCTTCTCTTCCTCACCCACGAAGTCGCGCTCGGCGAACTTGTCGATGTCCACCCAGTAGTCGCCGCCCAGCAGGTCTTTCACCTTGTCGTAGTATTCGGTGCGGTTCCAGCGGTAGAGGATGCCTGCGACGAGGCGCGAATTGTCGCGGAACGTGCGGGCGATCTGCGCCGTGAGGTTCAGGTCGAGCTGGTCGGTGTGGCGCTCCTCGATCATGTAGTTCGAGCGGTGTCCGGCGCCGTAGGTCCCTTCGTCGATCTCGCCGCGGTAGTTGGTGTCGTAGAGCCGGTCCCAGTTGATCTGACGGGTGTCGTAGCTCGTACGCCACAGCTCGGCGATCTGGGCCGCATTCGAGAACTGGTTGTTGGCCATGTAGTAGCTGGGCAGGTTGCGGTAGTAGTCGGGACGCGGGTCGGCACCGCCCTTCCACGTGAGGGCCGAGTAGCCGTTCGTACCGAAGCGGAACGAGGCCGCTGCGTCGATCTTCGTGCGGTCGTCGGGCGTGTTGGTGTAATTGACGACCATCAGCGGCTCGTGGTTGTTGCGCACGCGGGCGTTGCGTTTCTTGCCGTCCTGATAACCCCAGTTGGGATTGTAGTAGTTGTTGCCGACCAGGTCGTAGACCTCCTGCGTCGAAGCCTGCTGCGCGCCACGCTCGGTCGGAGCGCCGAGGATCGTGAACGTCAGCCGGTTGCGCTCGTTGAAGCGTTTCTCCACCGATCCGTAGTAGCCGAAGCAGTTGTAATAGATGCCGTTGACCCAGTCGTTGCCGCCCTGTCGCGTCGATACGGAGAAGGCATACGACCAGCCATTGTCGAGCAGACCGGAGGCGTAGGAGACCATCGCACGGAAACGGTACATCGAATTGCCGTTGACCAGGCTCACGCGCAGGCCCTTGCGGATCTGCGAGGCCGTGGCGTTGATGTTGGTCGTCCCGCCGATGCCGCCCAGTCCGTAGTCGGCGGCCTGCAAACCGGTGGTATTCTCCTGATTGCGCGTGGCGTCGTTCAGACCGCTCCACAGCGACCACGGCGTGTAGCCCGTCAGGGCGTCGTTGAGGCGGATGCCGTTGAAATAGACGTTGGTGTACTGCGAATCGTAACCGCGCAGGTTGAAACGCATCTCGCCGAACTTGTAGGAGGCGATGTTGTTGAAGACGTCTTTCGACGAGGAGAGCGACGAGGGCAGCGACTGCGTGTCGTTGGCCGTCTCGGTGTCGAACTCCGCGAAGATCGAGTCGTCGAACGCCTCGGTATAGACGGGTACCAGCGCGATCGAACGGACGTCTTTCGTGAGCTTGTCCACGCGAACCTTGATTTCGAGCGGTTCGTAGTCGTCGGCTTCGAACGTGAGGGTGTAGTCGCCCGAAGCCACGTCGTCGAACCGGAACCGCCCCTCGGCGTCGGAGGTCGCTTGTCGTTCGCCGGGGGTGAGGGTGATCTTCACCTGCTCGATGGCCGCGCGGTCGCCGCGAGAGACGACTTTTCCCTTGATGCCGCTGCCTTGTGCGAGGGCAGGGAGCGTCGCCATCGTCAGAAGCAATGTGAGTAAATGCTTTATTTTCATAATGAATCGATTTATTTGGCAATGTAGATGAATACCGGCAGGTGGTCCGAGAATCCGCCCTGGAAATTGTTGCCTACGAAGGTACGCAGCGGATAACCCTTATACTGCCCCTCCTGCTGGATGAGGTAGGAGGGTTTGAAGATATTGCCGTAGAATTTGGTCTTTTTGTACGGGTCCTTGACGAGTTTCAGTTTGCCGGCGGAACCGGTAGCGAGGTTCTCCGAAACGACGATATTGTCGAAGAGGTTCCATGCGTCGCGGTAGGCGAGCGTTCCCAGACCGGCTTTGAGCATGTCGGCGAAGGGCGTGTAGAAATCGCCCGGCTGCAACTCCTTGATCTTGGCCTTGGCGCCCAGATGGACTTCGACGCTCTCGTCGGTCGGATCGTCGTTGAAGTCGCCCATGGCCACGATCTTGGTGGCGGGGTTGACTTTGAGCACCGAGTCGGCGATCGCACGCATCTGTTCGGCCGCGGCGTTGCGCTTGAAGGCCGATGCCGCCTGCCCGCCCAGCCGCGAGGGCCAGTGCGCGACCATGAAGAGGAAGGGCTCGTCGTCGATCGTTCCCCACATCGTCACGATGCCGCGTGTGCGCCAGTTGGGCAGCGAGGCGATCCGCACGGGGATGTCGGCGCTGCCTTCGAGTTTGAAGACATCCGGACGGTAGAGGAACGCCACGTCCACGCCGCGCAGGTCGGGCGAGTCGTAGTGGCAGATCGCATAACGTGCCGGAAGGAGCTTGCGCGTCGATGCGATGTCTTCCAGGATCGAACGGTTCTCGATCTCCGAGACGCCGATCACCGCCGGATAGTTGCGGTCGATGGCGGCGATGTCGAACAACACGCGCTCCATGTTGCGGAGTTTCTTGTCGTACTTGGCCGTATTCCACCGCTTCGCACCGTCGGGAAGGAACTCTTCGTCGTTGGTTTCGGGGTCGTCGATGGTGTCGAAGAAGTTCTCCATGTTGTAGAACATGATCTTGTGGGGCTTCTGCGCGAAGCACATCACCATGACTGACGCCAGCACCGCTGTGATTATCAGTTTCTTTCTCATGATTCGAATTGTTGAATTTCATTCTTCGTTTTCTCGTCCCGGCATGGCTCGGACGGCGTCCGGCTCTGCGCTCGGCTTGTCGAAAACGCGGTTAAAATCCCCATTGTTCGGGGCTGTTCTGTGCCTTGACCGAGGCGTCGGCGTCGGGGAAGAAGGTAAATCCCGTCTCTTTCTCGATCTCCGCCACGCTGCGGCAAAGTTGCCTGCCGAGCTGCTGCCCGTTTTCGTTGGCGACCCAGAATCCGATGGCTTTCAGTTCCGAGGCCTTGCAGTCGGTGATCCGCTTGCCGGTCTCGCCGTCGCGCGTGCGCAACAGCACCTTGAAGTAGTTCGTGGGAACCGGACAGACGTTTCCGGCCTTGTCTTTCGTCGATTCGTCGAGGTTGGCGAAATAACATCCCGTGACGACGTAGAGCGTATCCGGGCAGACGTAACTGCGGACTTTCGCTTCGAGCGCTGCCCACATGTTCTGGTTGAACTGGCCGCGCTGCGGCGTCATGTTCGATGCGTAGAACGTCTGCTTGTTCATCTCCTCGACGGTCGTGCGGTCTTTCGACGGAATCTGGTGACCGCGGTTGTAGACGTTGCCGTTCTGATAACCGCCCAGCCAGAGTGCAGGCTGGTACTGCTGCGGAATCTTCGGATCGGGCGCCCATGCTTCGCTGCGATCCAGCGATCCGATGTACGAAGCGTGCAGCGGATAGGCCACCCAATGCGCCACGCGCAGTTTCTTGTCGAAGCAGAGCGAGTAGTTGCGCACGGTTTTCAGGTTCATCTTGGCATAGTGGGCCGCATAGATATAGTCTGTCTCCTCCTTGCCGGCAGGCAGCTCGGGCCACTGTTTCGGCGTGTCGTAGGGATTGTCGGTCGCATTGGGCGCCAGCTGCGTCAGCTCGAAGTCGTAGGGTGCCGAACCGTCGTCGAAAGCGATCGTGAAGGTCGCTATGCGGCTTTGCGCCGAGGCGTTGGCCTTGTAGTAGAAGAACAGCAGGTTCTCGCCGCTGTCGACCGTCCCTTGCCGCTGCCGCCCTGCGGCCGAAAAGTCGCGGGCGCTCAGCGAAAGCCAGTCGCCGCTGGTGATCGTAGCCGTGTAGTTCAGCTGTCCGCTGCCGGAGACCTCGACGATCACGCGCAGCGAAGCGGTCTCCTCGCCGCTTGCGATCTGGCCGCCGACGATCGACGACCGTTCCAGTTCGCACGACTCCACACGGGCTGTTGCCGCATCGCCGTCGCTGTCGCCGCAGGCGGCGAAAAATACTGCGACGGCCGCGACCGCGAGTCGGAGCCACTGTCGGAGGAGGTGTGTCTGCATAGTCATTCGAAACGGATAGGAATCGCCGGCGGCGTTACCCGCCGGCGATCGTTGTCAACTCAGTTTTTCTTGAAGAAGCAGAATCCTTTGCCGTAGGATGCTTGTACATAAGGGCGCAGGAACCGGCTCGATGCGCTGTTTGCGCACATCATATAGATGGCGGGGTAGTTGAATGCCTGTCCGTCTACCGTTCCCGATGCGCTCGTCGTGGCGATTACGCCACTGGCATCCTCCGTGAATGTCCAGGGCTGTGCCGGAGCATCGGCCAAAACGAGTCCCTGTTTGGGCTTTCCGTTGTCGATAATGCCCGTACCGATCAGGTATTTGTCGCCCTGCTTGATGTTGAATCCATCGGCTACGGCTTCGAACGTGAATTCGATAGCTGTATAATTACCGCTTGTCAGCGACAGTGTCTTTTTGGTTTCGTCATACGTGTAAGCGGCGGTGAATCCTTGACCGTAATCGGTGAATCCCGTAACCAGTTGAAGACCGTAAGTTCCGCCCGGCTCGCAGCCGATGAAACCCGTCATGCCGTTGACGAGCTCGGCCACTTTCGTGATCTTGTCGTAGGTATCGCCTGCTGGTTCCGAACCGCCGGCGGCAGCCTGCGTGACGGCGACGGTCTTCGCTGCGACTTTGGTCGCGCCGCCGTCGTTGGTCAGATAGACCGTGACCGTGGCGTTGCGTGCGCTGCCGGTGTTCTCGGTCGGGGTGACCGTGACGGTCGTGCCCGCTACCGATGCGGCGAAGTTGGCCGGGTCGGAGGACGAGGCGCCTACCGTGTAACCGTCGGCGTTGGCCACGGTGCAAGCGATCGTCTTGGCCTGATCCTTCGCCGCGAACGACAGCGAGGTCGGATTGACGCTCAGCGTGGGCTGCACGGGCGTGCTGCCGCCTCCCTCGCCGTAGAAGAGTTCGATCTTGGCGAACTGGCAATTGTTTTTCGTGACGGTGATGCGGTAGGAGGTGCCTGCTGTCGTACCGTTCAGTTCATAAGTTGCCGTGCCCTGTCCGACTACTTGCGACAGGCCGCCGGCGATGTCGGCGCCCGCCGTATCCGTGATGGAGGCTTCGCTGGAAGACGATGCGCCGCTGGCACCGGTCAGGATGACCTTCGAGAGCGCCTTGCCGCTGATGGCGGGCAGTTCGATGTAGGCACCGGCCTTGCCGATGTAGAAGGATTCGTATTCGGAACCGGCGTTGTAGTTGTTGTAGAACCAGTAGAACTTGCCGTCGGCGCTGGCCTTGATATGATAGGTGTAGCCGTCGATGGTATAGGTGCCCTCCGTTGCGGACGAGGAGTCGTCCTTGTCGTGGTAGGGGAATGCGGGTGTCGCCATGTCCTTTCCGCGCGAGAAATCGAGCACGATGTGCGCCGGATCCGCGGGTTCGGGATCCGTGCCGCCCTCGGCGAAGGCGGCTGCATCGGTCATGTTGCGCGGACAAAGCTGTACGGCGCCTTTATAGAGGGAGACATAACCGGTCAGATCGCCCGTTTTCGAAGCCGCGTATTGCTTGCCTGCGAATCCGGCGGCGTCCTGTGTCACGTAGACGGTCAGATCGGACGAACCGACCTTGAACGTGGTGGTACCCACAGCCCAATTACCGGCCGTTGCGGGCGAAGTGACGTTCTTGACCGTGACGAGCATGCCCTGATAATCGATCAGATTGTCGATCGACGTGAGCGGGACAGGGGTGAGTTGCGCCTTGCCGATTACTTCGGCCGTCAGCCATGTGGCTGCATCGCTCGATTCGCAGGTTACCTCGTAGCAGTTCGAGAAATTAGCCACTTTGGCCAATCCTTTCACAAGCGTGAAACGAACCTTGTCGCCCGACTTGAACGGGAATGCGGGATCTTTGGGATTGGTGTATTGGCCGCTGCTGAACAGCAGGATACCGTTCTTGGCTTGTGTCGCGCCTTCGGTCATTACCATCAGGTTATTGGCCGAAACATTGCCGCCGTCGACGTCGGTTACGACGACCGCTTCGAGCGTGCGATTGTTTTCGGCGTCGATCACGAGCTTGTCCTTGCCCGTAACCGTTTCGGCGAGCCGGTAGAGTTCGTTCACCGTGATCGCTTCGCCCGGCGTGGGTTCGGGTTCTTCGCTGCCTTCGCCCAGATCGACTTCGGTGCCGCCTTCGCCTTCGGCGAGCGTCACGTCGTCGATAGCGAATACCGATGCTTCATCGACTGCATATTTCACGTAGAGATAGGCCGCTTTGTTTTTCAGCTTGAATTTCGAGGTGGCGAACATCCAGAACTCGTCGGCCTGTGCATAGGTGTACTCGACTGTCGTCCAGCTGGTGCCGTCGGCACTCAGAGCGAGGTGGAATTTCTCCGGTTTGAACTCGTTGTCGTAGAGACCGGCATCATAGTCGATCGTTTTCGAATATTGTGCACCGAAGGTGAGTTGCAGATCCTGTGCTCCGTCGAGTTTGATCTTGTTGATGATTAAGGCGGGATTGTTCGTTCCGAAGAACGCTTTGTTCTTGCCCGAAGCACCGTCGTAGCCGGCGCTGAGTTTTCCGCTGGTGCGGATCGACATATTGCCCTCGCCGGTGTAGGAGACTTCGCCTGCACCCGAACCGGTTTTCGCCCAGCCCGTATAGTCGGCGATAAGCGGTTTGTCCGATACGTCGGCCGTACCGAAGGATTCATAGTAGATCGCGTCGCCCGGCGTCGGGTCGGGATCCGTACCCCCCCCCTGATCCGTGCTTAGAGCCGCGATATCGGCCTTTTTGGTCGGGATGAGCTGTGCGTTTTCGCGATAGGTTTCGGCCACGCCGTAGATCGTGCCGGTCTTGTCGGCCACGTACATGTCGGCGAATCCGGTGGCGAACTGCGCCTTGTTCATGTAGACGGTCAGTGTCTTGCCCGAAGCGTCGTTGAGTGTTACCGACTGGCTTTCGGTTGCCGTCCACGGCTTGCCGACGAACGACTGGGCGGGCGTCATGTTGTTCAGTTTCACGTACTGCGCCTGATAGTCGCCCGTATTGAATTTTTCGACCGAAAGCGACGGAACGACCAGCTCGACCTCTTCGTCGCCTACGGTGACGACGACGTCGGTCAGCTGGCGCACGTTGTTGAATGCGTAGTATTTCGCGTCTTCGAGATTGAGCGTGACCTTACGGCCTGCGGGATACTTCGTTACGGGGTCGTTGGCCATGGCGAAATCGGCACCGTAGAGAACGATGGCCGACCGTTCGAGGCCGTTGTTGTCGCCCACGTAGAGTTTGCGGTTGTTGTTGCCCGCCGCGTCGTTGGCCAGGATGACCGCCTCGATCGTCGACTCGCTGTATTGGAGCGGCATGGCCTTGTCCGAGCCGACGGCGCCGCTCAGGTCGCTGTTGCCCAGAATATACTCGACCAGTTTGCCGACGGCGCCGACCGTCGGGGGAACGTAGTTGCCCTGCGTGACGGTCAGGTATTTCCGGTAGAGTTCGCCGTAGCTGTTGCTCAGCGTGAAAATCAGACGGCCCATGTGGGGCTGCGCCGATTCGCCGACGGTGATCTTGACCGTACCGTCGCCGTTGTAGATGCCCTCGGAGACCTCGTTGCCGGAGACTTTGAAATACATCCACTCCTTTTGGGTCTCTTCGTCCTCGTAGGCGACCGTCCATTGACGGTTGCTCCTCACCGTAACGGTCGCGTCTTCGGTAGCCGTTCCGGTGAAGGCGACGGCCTCCTCCGATAGTTCCAGCGTGGGAGCCTGTTTGTCGACATCGTCGTCCACACATGCCGTGAACGCCCCGGCGGCGATCGCCAGCATCGTGTAAAACGATGTTTTCCAAATGTTTAATTGCTTCATAATGAATTTGAATTAAGTGTGAATATGATTTTATGGCTTTTCGTATCCGTTTTATAAAGTGGATTTTCAATCAAAGTTATGGTCTTTTATCGGAATAACCAATTAAAAATCGATATATTTTTAGCTGAAAGTATGAAAAAGTGTAATGTTTTTTGGCTCTTTCCGGACGGATTTTTCTTTTCAGGCGGAAACAAAGCGGATGCCGACCCGTCGGGAAAGGGGTCGGCATCGCAGACGGTCGTATATTTTCTTAGCGGATGCGGTCCATCGAACGGATCATCAGTTCGTCCCGGAAAATGGCACGGACGGCCAGATAGGTGAAGATCATGGCGATGAGCGGCAGCACCAGTGGCAGTTTGACGCTCTGGGCGTGGAATTCGAACGAAGAGAAGAGGCGGTAGCTGAGAAAATAGTAGATGCCCATTACGATCTGTGCGCCCAGCAGCAGGATCATCTCCACCACGCCGAGCCGGAATTGCAGCATACGGCGCTTGAACAGGAAGATCGTCGTCAGCGGCAGCACCAACGCCAATGCCAGCAGGATGCCCATGTAGAGGGTCGATTGCACGGTTTCGCCGTCCGCAGTCCGCAGTCCGAAGGCGTAAAGGCGGAACTCTTCGCCGCCGCTGGCGAACGAGGCCAGGGGCAGGAACGCGGCGCAGGCTACCAGTCCTGCGGCCAGAAGCAGATAGAGTGTCTGAATACGTTGTATCATAATCGTCTGTTTGTCAGATATTCTTGTCGATCAGGTATTTGTTGCGGTCGGAGGCGTTGCGGTCGATCAGCTCGCCCAGGAAACCGGCCAGGAAAAACTGCACGCCGAGGATGACCAGAAGCATCGAAAGGTAGAAGAGCGGCTGCTCGGTGACGGCCCGCAGCGGCAGGCCGTGCGCCTGCTTGTAGAGCTTGGCGGCGATGATCCAGATCGTCGAGCAGCCGCCCAGCAGGAACATGAGCGTCCCCAACCCGCCGAAAAAGTACATCGGCGACCGGCCGAAATGCGAAAGGAACGAGACCGTAATCAGGTCCAGGTAGCCCTTGACCATGCGTTCCATGCCGAACTTCGAGGAGCCGTATTTGCGCGCCCTGTGGCAGACTACCTTCTCGCCGATGCGGCGGAATCCGGCCTCCTTGGCCAGGATCGGGATGTAGCGGTGCATCTCGCCGTAGACTTCGATCGACTTGACCACCTTGCGGCGGTAGGCTTTCAGTCCGCAGTTGAAGTCGTGGAGTTTGATGCCCGAGACGGTGCGCGCCGTCCAGTTGAAGAATTTGCTGGGCCAGCGTTTGCCGATCGGGTCGTGACGTTTGAGTTTCCATCCCGAAACCATGTCGTAGCCCTCTTCGAGGATCATGCGGCGCATGTCGGGAATTTCGTCGGGCGAGTCCTGCAAGTCGGCGTCCATCGTGAAGACCACGTCGCCTTCGGCGGCGGCGAATCCGCAGTAGAGTGCGGCCGACTTGCCGTAGTTGCGGGCGAACCCGATCGCCCGCAGGGCGCGATAGTGTTCTTTGAGGCGTTCGAGCGTCTCCCACGAGCCGTCGTCGACGAAGACGATTTCGTAAGAGAGGCCGTTTTCGCGTGCTACGCGGTCGATCCAGGCCGTCAGTTCGGGGAGCGACTCCTCCTCGTTGTAGAGCGGCACGACCACCGAGATGTCCAATCGCTTCTCCATCCGGTTACTCCTCCGTATTGTTGTCGAATCGTTGCCGGGGCTGTGCGAGGGCGGCGAGCACCAGTCCGAACAGCAGGCCGAGCAGGGCTTGTCCGGCGACCGACGAGAAGGTGATCCAAAGAGGCGACTGCACCATCAGGGCCATTTGTGAGATCATTTCGCCGGTATACAACCCCGTTTTCGAGAGAAGCGCGAACGATTGTTCGTAGAGTTCGGCGTATTTGTCCGTGAAGAGGATGCGGCTGGCCAAGATCGTATAGGCGGCGTTGATAACGCCCACGAAGAGCGCCATGGCGACGATGAATCCCAACCGCCTGCCGTATCCGTACTCCTCCTCGCGTGTCGAGCGGGATGTCGCCCGTTTGCGTGTGTAGTATAAGAGCAGCCCGATGTAGAGGGCCAGTCCGATGAGTCCGAAAAATCCCGCTCCCGTGGCGTCTCCCAGCAACGAGCAGACGGCCGATGCGCCGCCGATGACGGCACCGTACTTCGCGGCGTCGTTCCAAAAATTCGTCTGGTTCATATTGAATTGGATCGTGTCATTATGTCCGTCAGTTGAGTTCCGCCGCACCCTGCCGCACGATTTCGGGCTCTTCCTGCGTGAGGTCGACCACCGTGGTGGGCACGATCGAACCGTATCCCCCGTCCACGACCAGCGCCACTTCGCGGCCGTAACGTTCGTGGATCAGTTCGGGGTCGGTCATGTACTCCGCGTCGTCGTCGCTTTTGAGCGATGCGGTGATGAGCGGGCACCCCAGCTGTTCGACGATCGCCCGCGGAATCGCATTGTCGGGGATGCGCACGCCGATCGTCTTGCGGCGTTGCAACGCCTTGTCGGGCATCCGCGACGATGCGTCGAGCAGGAAGGTGATCGCTCCCGGCAGATTGCGTTTGAGAATCTTGAACGCGGCGTTGTCCACCCGGCAGTATTCCGCCGCCCGCGAGATGCCGTCGCAGATGATGCTCAACTCACCGGTCTGTTTGCCGCTGAGTTGGCGCAGTCGTTCCAGGCCGCGTGCCGAGCGGAGCGAACAGCCGTAGGCGTAGACCGAATCGGTGGGGTAGACGACCACGCCGTCGCGCTCCAAGGCTTCGACGACACGCCGTATCTCCCGTTCGGCGGGATTCTGAGGATAGATGCGCAGGATCATACGTCGGCAAAGATACGAAAAGTCGAGCGCAGAAGCAAGCGTTAGCTTGATTATGCCGAGACGGAGTATCTAAGACGCCAAAGATACGAATAAGCGAGGGCAAAAGCAAACTTGTCCGCATTTTGCCGAGGCGGAGGTTGGGATGCGGTCGAAAAAACGGTTTCCCGGTCGGAGGCGGATGCGTGCCGTCTTCTTGTTTTCGAAGGAATTACCTTATCTTCCGGCGGTTCAGCTCGGCCGAATAGGCGCGGGCGTTGGCGTTGTGTTCGCGGAGCGTGCGTGCGAAGTCGTGGTAGCCGTCGAACGTGGGGCGTGCGCAGAAGAACATGTAATCGTGTCGTTCGAAATCGAGTACGGCGTCGATGGCGTTGCGTCCCGGCATACAGATCGGCGACGGCGGCAGGCCTTTATTTATATAAGTGTTATAGGGCGACGGATATTTCAGGTGCCGGTGCAGGATGCGCCGCAGTCCGAACTCCTGCAAGGCGTATTTGACCGTCGGGTCGGCCTGCAAGGGCCAGCCTTTGCGCAGGCGGTTGATGTAGACGCCCGCGATACGGGGCATTTCGTCGCTCTGGCGGGTCTCCTCGTAG
>OLNO01002258.1_pt1 | contig 13319 bp, 10 predicted proteins | sample 1672861 | NCBI WGS metagenome assembly OLNO01 (sample SAMEA3136731, study PRJEB25190) | human gut metagenome | reverse complement strand
TAAGTGCCTCTCCAACTACTATCCATATCGCAACGCTTTTGAATATCCTCTTCATCATTTCCACCTCAACACATCTAAACGATAATTTAGCGGCTTAGAGCTGGATGTCAGAGACATCGATCTTTCCGGACATCAGCTTGGGCAAGAGAATATCCCTTAAAACGGCTAATCTCTTGTTTTCAAAGCAGTTTGATACAATTACTCTCATCATTGGCGTTGTAAAGGCATCGAAATCATCTAATGTAGAATCATCCGGCAATGTGATTTCAAACGCATCAAAGTCCTTTTTGCCAATGTGAATGACTGTTGTTGCTACTTGAGTTTGTTCAATCCCATATAGAAGGGGCTTTATTGTGAAATATAGAAAAGCTTTTCCGTTCGGACGCTTATTCTCGAATACACAAACTCGTTGATTGAGCCATGCCCCATCATTTCCCCAAATATAAGGACGGAACTCACCATCCATACCGACAACAATGTCGCCCGCTTGTAATAAGTAACCTTTCGGATGAATTTCGGTAGTATATGTGGCAAATTGCTGATCCTTCAAGTCTCGAATACGAATGATTGGTGTTCCAACACCATCTGTGTTAAACTGCTTAGACTTAAAGGGCGCTCCATAAATGATATTTGCCAGTGAGTAAATATCTGTCTCTGTCCATGTTCTCGGTTTTGAACCGCCAAAGGGAAGAAAATCGACAAACCATGACTTGTAGAGAGCTTGCATTTGCCCAAGTAAATTATCGTTTACCGCCCTATTAACTCTCATCAGTGGCAAGAGTCACTTCAAAGGAACTGCCACTGTTCATCGTTCTCTTAAATACAAAGGAGAACGACGATGAAAGAACAACTTATCCAAGAGATACAGCGCAAAATGTTGCCGTATCTCAACAATGAACAACTATTGCAGTTGGGTGATGCTTTGACCGAGGCGCTACAAGGCGTGAGCGTAAGTTATGAAGATACCACCTCAAAGCAGGAAGAGCGGGATGCAGTCGAAGCGTTCATTACAGCCAAGCGCATTGAAGGCTGTTCCGAGAAAACCTTGAAGTATTACCGGAAGACGATTGAATCCATGCTGTCTTCCATCGCTAAGAAGGCCAGTCAGATAACAACGGATGATCTTCGCAAATACCTGACTACCTACCAGACACAGCGCAGGTCCAGCAAGGTGACGATTGACAATATCCGGCGCATACTATCCAGCTTCTTTTCATGGCTTGAAGACGAAGACTTCATCTTGAAAAGTCCGGTACGCCGGATTCACAAGGTAAAGACAGCAAAGGTGGTCAAAGACACCTACACGGACGAGGCTTTGGAGCTGATGCGGGATAGCTGCACGACCACAAGGGATTTAGCAATCATTGACCTACTCGCTTCCTCTGGGATGCGTGTTGGAGAGATGGTCATGCTGAACCGGGAGGACATCGACTTCAACGAGCGGGAATGTGTTGTAATCGGTAAGGGCAACAAGGAGCGCCTTGTCTACTTCGATGCAAGGACAAAAATCCATTTGCAGAACTACCTCAACGAACGCACGGATGCGAACCCTGCACTGTTCGTCTCGTTGAAAGCCCCGCACGACCGGCTGATGATCGGCGGTGTGGAAACACGGCTTCGAGAGCTGGGAAAACGCTTGAGTTTGCCCAAAGTACACCCACATAAATTCCGGCGAACGCTGGCGACCTCAGCCATAGACAAGGGAATGCCCATAGAGCAAGTCCAGCAGCTCTTAGGGCATCAGAAGATCGATACAACCATGCACTACGCAATGGTGAAGCAACAAAATGTGAAGCTGGCACACAGAAAGTACATCGGATAGGATGGTGATACATAATGGTTGAGTACGCCAAATACGAACTCAAGAATGTCTGCTCAAGATTGAGTAGCGGCAAAAGTATATCTTCAAAGATGATTAGTGAAGAAGGACGATACCCTGTTTATGGCGGGAATGGTTTGCGAGGTTATACGGATCATTCAAATTTTAGTGGAGATTGTGCAATTATAGGTAGACAGGGAGCTTTCTGTGGTAATGTACGCTATTTCTGCGGAGAAGCATATATGACAGAACACGCCGTTATTGTATGTGCTAACAATTTGAACAACACACACTACCTTGCATATCTGCTGTCCACAATGAATTTAGGGAGACTTTCTGGACAGTCAGCCCAACCCGGACTGTCTGTGAAGACTCTTGGTATTCAAGAGATAATGCTCCCTTCTATTGAGTACCAAAATAAGGTCGTTGCTTTGCTCAGTTCACTTGATGAGAAGATTGCAGTGAATAACAACATAAACGATAATTTACAGCAGCAAGCCGCTGCGATTTTTAGATCATGGTTTGTCGATTGTGCTCCCTTCGGAGGCAAAGCCCCGGACGAATGGAAAAATGTCACATTAGAAGACATTACGGCACTGATAAGTCGCGGTATAACTCCCAAATATGCTGATGATACCGACCAAATTGTAATCAATCAGAAATGTATTCGCAACCACACGATTGATTTATCTCTTGCACGAACCCACACACCGAAAGTAATAAATGAGAAGTGGCTTCGTTTTGGTGACTTGCTGATTAACTCTACTGGTGATGGCACTTTAGGACGAGCAGCGCAAGTATGGTTTCAGCCCAAAAATCTCACAGTAGATTCTCATGTAACGATTGCCCGACCGGCAAAAGAAAACCTGATTTTCTATATTGGGCTTTGGGGTATTCTGCACGAAAAGGAAATTGAATCTCTTCACACAGGAAGCACCGGTCAGACGGAGTTACCGAGAGATCGTGTAAAGGCAATGGAACTGCGTTTACCTGACAACGATACACTGGATCGGTTCAATGCTCTCATTACGCCTATGGCTACTGCCATTGTCGCTAATCAGGAAGAAAACAACCGACTTGCAGCTCTTAGGGATGCCATTCTCCCGAAGCTTATGTCCGGCGAGATTGATGTCTCTGCCGTCCAGCTCTAAGCCGCTAAATTATCGTTTATCGCCCTTGTCGCATTGTGAGCGACCACGCGCTGCCAAAACGCGGTATAATATGATTTGAAAATGGGAGGTATGTGCAATGGATATACAAGAAACAATCAGTCGCGCCAGAAGAGACTATAAGGATTATCTGCGCGAGAAACACCCTGACTGGGCAGAAAGCAGTCTCAGCACCCATGTTTCTGATGCCTTCTACCTGTATCAGAATACCATTGCCCTCTCCTTCTGGAAGTGTTTTGAGAGCGACGAGTCGATGGCAGCGGCAAAGCAGGATATACTCGAATATCTGAAACATGATGTGATGTCGGAACGCGCTGAGGAACGCACAGCCGGTTATTTCAATGATCTCAAGATGCTCAAAGAGTTCCTGGATGCAAAGGGCGGAGTAAGGAACTATGTGGGACCGGAGTACGATTGCGAAGTGACTGTCTACAAGTATGCAAAGCTGGCTTATGATGGTGAGATTTCTTCCGATGACGCTATTGCGGCCATGTGCAAAGAAGTTCCGTTCTTCGGGGAAACATCCCATAAGCTCATGGTCATGCTGTTTGCATCCATGATGGAGGGAACAAGGTACACCCGCCGGGGCAATACAGAAACAACGATTTACTTCATCGTCCATATCGGACAGGACTATGGCAAGGATCGCATGGTCAATGCCTTAAAAGCAACCCACGAAAACATAACCTACTACTACGAGCAGACCGGAAACAAGTCAAACAGCATCCGCCGGGGCTGCACAAAGGTAGCCAAGGACAACAATATTGATATGGATTTCAGCGAGAAGATGTTTGAGGGCATCATCCCGAAGGAATCCTCTGATACTGCCCTCACGGTCGATGACACAGCCGTCCGGTATTGGCTGTATGCTGCTGGCGATGGCTCCGTCAACTGGGAGAACGATTATGCTGAGGGTATTATGGCTATCGGCTGGGATGACATGGGCGATCTCATGCAGTACAGCTCCAAGGAAGAAATGCGAGCTAAGATGCGGGAAGTCTATGGAGGGACAAGCTCGTATAAGAACCAAGTTCACGCAACATGGCAGTTTGCAAATGACATCAAACCCGGCGACATCATCTTCGTAAAAAAAGGCAGAAAAGAAATCATTGGCAGAGGCGTTGTTGAAGGCGAGTATGTATATGATCCCACCCGCGAGCACTACCGTAACACCCGCACCGTCCGATGGACTGATAAAGGGTTGTGGGAGCATCCTGAGCAGTTGGCGATGAAGACCCTGACTGATGTAACGCCTTATACAGATTTTGTGAAGAAGACGCAAAGCCTTTTTGATGGAGAAAGCACAGATGTTGCTATCCAAAATGAGGATGAAGAGGAACGGACATACGATCCATATACCGCCGACGATTTCCTGCATGATGTGTTTATGGATGAAGACCGCTACAACATCCTCAAGGCTCTCGTGCTGACGAAAAAGAATGTGATTCTCCAAGGCGCACCGGGCGTCGGAAAAACCTTTGCGGCCAAGAGGCTTGCCTATTCTATCATGGGCGAGAAAGACACGAACCGCGTCAAGATGGTGCAATTCCATCAGAGTTACAGCTACGAAGACTTTATCATGGGCTTCCGCCCCACGGAAACAGGCTTCGAGTTGAAGAAAGGCGTTTTCTATGAGTTCTGCCGCAAGGCCGCAGAAGATGACCGTCCCTATTTCTTCATCATTGACGAGATCAACCGAGGCAACTTGAGCAAGATTTTTGGCGAGCTGTTCATGCTCATTGAAAGCGATAAGCGCGGAGTTGAGTTACAGCTTCTCTACGCGGACGAGCAGTTCTCTATTCCAAGCAATGTTTACATCATCGGCATGATGAATACCGCAGACCGTAGTCTTGCCATGCTGGACTATGCACTGCGCCGCCGTTTTGCGTTCTTTGAGATGACACCGGCATTTAACTCGTCTGGTTTCAGGGCATATAGGGCGAAGATCAACAACCCGAAGTTCGACCGCCTGATTGCCACAGTGGAGCAGCTTAATGATGTGATAGCGAATGATGATTCGCTGGGCGAAGGTTTCTGCATCGGCCATAGTTATTTCTGTACGAACACCACAGTCACAGACGATTGGATGAAGTCCGTGGTAGAGTTTGAGCTGATCCCGCTGCTCAAAGAATACTGGTTTGATGAAGCCGCAAAAGTCAAGGATTGGAGCCGTACTCTTCGTGAGGTGGTCAAATGATTCCCATTCGCAACATCTACTATATGCTGGCCTATGCGTTCCAAGTGTTGCACGAGCAAGGCTATAAGGATGTTGCCGCTGAGGATTTCCGAAACACCGCAGAACTGCTGGCTGCTATCCTATGCAAAGGCGTGTCTGTTCAGATTAAGAGGGGCTTATGCAGACAGTACATAACAAAGCAAGAGCCGCTGGCTTCCCCAAGAGGCAAGCTTGAAATTGGAGAATCCATCAAAACCCAAGTCCTTCGTAAAAAACAGCTCGTCTGCGCCTATGATGAGTTTTCGGTTAATGCCTATACAAATCGCATTATCAAAACGACAATGGCCGTACTGCTCCGTGCAGATATTACCAAGGCGAGGAAGAAGGAGATCCGCAAGCTGCTTGTCTTCTTCGATGGCGTAGATACCTTGGACGCTCATAACATCAACTGGAACATCCAATATGACCGCAATAATCAGACCTACCGGATGATACTTGAAATATGCCGGTTTGTTCTGAAAGGACTGCTGCAAACGACCGCAGACGGATCTACCCGTATTATGGATTATGCGGATGACATGACAATGGCAAAGCTGTATGAGAAATTCATACTGGGCTATTATCAGCGGGAGCACCCGGACATCCGTGCGTATTCCCCGCAAATCGCTTGGCAAGTGACAGATGGGTACAGAACGCTTTTGCCTACCATGCAGTCCGACATCGTGCTTTCAAACAAGAAAACTGGAAAGACGCTTATAATCGACGCAAAGTTCTACACGCACAATATGCAGATGAAAGCGCCCTATATGACGCAAACGCTCCACTCAGGGAATTTGTATCAGATTTTCACCTATGTTAAGAACTGGGATGCAGCGCCCGGAGAAACGGTAGCGGGGATGCTTCTATACGCCAAGACAGATGATGCCGTTCAGCCGGATGGAGATTACCAGATGAGCGGCAATCAGATCAGCGTAAAGACGCTTGATATGAACTGCGAGTTCGCTGTGATCGCAGGACAGCTTGACACGATTGCAGAAAGGGTTAGATGATAACACAGCAGATCGAACAAAGGAGCAACGGAAATGGCAGGATATTATACCGAATCAAATTACGAGAATGCAGTTCTCCAATTACTCAACGAAGGGCTTGGCTACACCTATGTCTACGGACCGGATGTAGAGCGTGATTATCACTCTCCGCTCTACGAGGATGTCCTGTTGCCCGCCTTGCAGCGCATCAATAAGGGCTTGCCTCTGGATGCTATCAATGAAGCCATTTACAAGCTCAAGAACTTTGAGTCCGGCTCACTGCTGCAAAAGAACATGACCTTTACCGACTATCTGCAAAACGGTATCTCTGTAAAATACTTTGTAAATGGCGAGGAACGCTCCACCCTCGTCTACCTTGTTGACTTCAAAAATCTTGCCAATAACGACTTTACCGTTGCCAACCAGTGGACTTTCATCGAAAACTCCGAAAAACGCCCGGATGTCATTCTCTTCATCAATGGTCTGCCCCTTGTCGTAGTGGAGCTGAAATCTCCCTCCCGCGAAGAGACAGATGCTTCCGACGCATACCGTCAGCTCCGCAATTATATGTACGAGATCCCCTCCATGTTTATTTACAATGAGGTTTGCGTCATGAGCGACATGACCACCTCAAAGGCCGGAACCATCACCTCCGGTGAAGACCGCTTCATGGAGTGGAAAACAACGGACGGCAGCTACGAGAACACACAGTACGCAGCCTTTGACACCTTCTTTGAGGGACTGTTTGAGAAGAACCGTTTTCTCGACATTCTGAAAAACTTTATCTGCTTCAATGTGGACGGCGAGAAGACATTCAAAGTGCTTGCCGCCTACCATCAGTATTTTGCCGTCAAGAAGGCGATTGCTTCCACTCAAAAGGCAACCGTCACAGATGGCAAAGGTGGTGTGTTCTGGCACACGCAGGGCAGCGGAAAGTCGCTGTCTATGGTGTTCTATGCCCACTATTTGCAAGAGGCATTGGAAAGCCCGACAATCGTTGTGATCACAGACCGAAACGACTTGGATGACCAGCTCTACGGCCAGTTTGCCCGCTGCAAGGATTTCTTACGCCAAACGCCGCAGCACGCCCAAAGCCGAACCCACCTGAAAGAGCTGCTTGCAAACCGTCAGGCAAACGGGATTATCTTCACAACCATGCAGAAGTTTGAGGAAAACGATGAGCCTCTTTCCGAGCGTCGGAATATCATCGTCATGGCGGATGAGGCGCACCGCAGTCAATACGGATTAACAGAGAAAGTTGTAGTGCGCCAGAAGGAAGACGGCGAGGTCGAAGCAAAGACAATTATCGGCACTGCCCGGATTATTCGTGATAGTCTTCCGAACGCTACATACATTGGCTTCACCGGCACTCCCATCTCTTCTAAAGATCGGAGCACCCGTGAGGTGTTCGGTGATTATATCGACATTTACGATATGACTCAGGCAGTTGAGGACGGAGCGACCAGACCGGTTTACTATGAAAGCCGCGTCATCCATCTCAAGCTTGATGAAAAGACCCTGCATCTTATTGACGATGAGTATGACCTGATGGCAGAGAATGCCGATCCTTATGTTATCGAAAAGAGCAAAAAGGAACTTGGCCAGATGGAGGCGATTCTGGGGGCTGACCAGACGATCCGTTCTCTGGTAGACGATATTCTCGACCATTACGAAAACTATCGCGCCAATATTCTGACCGGAAAGGCGATGATTGTTGCCTACTCCCGCCCCATCGCCATGAAGATATATAAGCGGATTTTGGAACTGCGTCCTGCTTGGACGGAAAAAGTCGCTGTTGTCATGACGCAGGGAAACAACGATCCCGAAGAATGGCGTGAAGTAATCGGCAATAAGGCTCACAAAGAAGATATGGCGAGAAAGTTCAAAGACAACGACTCGCCGCTTAAAATCGCTATCGTTGTGGATATGTGGCTGACCGGCTTTGATGTTCCTTCTCTTGCCACAATGTATGTTTATAAGCCTATGGCCGGTCACAACCTCATGCAGGCTATCGCTCGTGTCAATCGCGTTTTCAAGGACAAGGAAGGTGGCTTGGTTGTTGACTATGTGGGCATCGCTGCTGCGCTGAAACAGGCCATGAATGACTACACAGCGCGGGACAAGAAGAACTACGGTGACACGGATGTCAGCAAGGCTGCATATCCGAAATTCCTTGAGAAACTGTCCGTGTGCCGTGACCTATTCTACGGTTATAACTACGATAAGTTCATGACTGGAACTGACCTTGATAAGGCGAAGGCGATTACCGGAGGTGTAAACTACATCCTCGGCAAGAGCGTTGCAGAGCAAGACCTTCCCGACAAGGAGAAGACGCAAAACATCTACATCAAGGAGGCGTTGCTTCTCAAACAGGCACTTTCGCTGTGCGGTAGCTTGGTAGATGAAAAGACACGCTTTGAAGCGGCATTCTTTGAATCTGTCCGAACGATGATTGTCCGGCTTCTGTCCGGTGGTACGGGTAAGAAGTTTACGCTGCTGGAAGTAAACGAGCGGATCAATGAGCTGCTGAAACACAGTATCAAGAGCGAGGGCGTAATCAACCTTTTCTCGGATGTGAAGGCGGAGTTTTCGCTGTTCGATCCGAAGTTCCTTGAAGAGATTGCCAACATGAAGGAGAAAAACCTTGCTGTTGAACTCCTGAAAAAGCTGATTGCCGAACAAGTCTCGGTTTACCGGCGAACCAATATTGTCAAATCGGAGAAGTTTTCTGAACTTATTCAGGGTGCAATGAACCGATACCTGAACGGGATGCTGACCAATGAGGAAGTCATTCAGGAGCTTTTGAAGCTTGCCAAAGAAATTGCCGCTGCAAACGCAGAGGGCGAAAAGCTGGGATTGACCTCCGACGAGCTTGCATTCTATGATGCTCTGACCAAGCCCCAAGCCATCAAAGACTTCTACGAACATGACGAACTGATTGCAATTACAAAAGAGCTGACCGATCTGCTCCGTAAGAACCGGACAATAGACTGGCAGAAGAAAGAAAGCGCCAGAGCCGGTATGCGCCGGTTGGTCAAGCGCCTTCTCAAAAAACACAAATACCCGCCAGAGGGCATGGATGACGCAGTTCAGACCGTGATGAGCCAATGTGAAATGTGGACGGATAATGTAATGACTGTGTGACCATTCATCGTCTACTGTTCGTTATCAACGCTATGCCTCGAAAGGAACATAATATGGATGTCCGCGAAACAACAGAGCTGGATGAAGATGAGCACATTATCACGATTGCAGATGGCAGCGATACTGAAATCGTCAATAATCAAGTCCCCGAAGCAGATATAATCAGGTATAAAGACAGCACCTATGAGATTGTTTCTAAGATTGCCTATTTGATTGGTGTGCCAAAGCGGATTTTTGAGAATGAGCATGAGCCGCCTAAAATGGAAATTTATGAACAGCTTGAACAGGACAAGGCGGCTCGGATAATCCGCCACCTTTGCATTATCCGAACGGCCATAGAGCAGAATTTCAAACACATCAATGAAAAGATGCGGTTTGACTATACTTCAATTTACAATCTCCCTGAGTACATTCCGACAGGCAGCATGACACAGCTCAGTGCTGATGGAGTCAATTTTGTACGAAAGAGCAGCAAAAAACTTTGCCATCATGTTATTGAGATCAACAAGTTGATAGCTGATAGAATTAACAACTGCAAAAAGCTATTTCCTCTTTGGCTAAATTGGCAATATGTAAAAAATCTTTTTGTGATGCCCAATGGTCTAACAGAGGATGGGACAAAGGCCGCTGCGGATATTTACTACTCGCATTTACTTTTCTATCCGTATCAGGTTTATATCAACTGGACTCCTAAAGAAGAAGGGAACATTCTCTATAACGACAAGAAATTTGTCACCTTGCTCTACCAATGGAATAATGACTATTTCACAGAATATAGCAAGGTATCAGACGCAGGGAGCTATGTTAAGGGAAGCATCTATGAGTTTATAGAAAGCAGCGAGAAAGTTGTCATCGTGGTAGATTGCGAAAATTCAGACCCATACAAACTTTGTGCAACGCTGAGGAATCTTGACCGTCAATATACAAAGAAGATTTCTTCAATCATCTTGTTTGATGATGTTCATGCTGCATCTGCGTGGCGCATTTTGGAAAGCTTCACCGCAATCCCTGTTGAGCACATGATGATCGAACGAGTGAAGCAAAATAAATCCCTTGTTGATGTGATGCTCATTTCAAGAACCTGTCAGGAGCACTATAAAAACAATGTGGATTCCTTCATCCTTGTGTCAAGCGACTCGGACTACTGGGGGCTGATTTCGTCTCTACAAGATGCCCGTTTTCTTGTCATGATCGAACGGGAGAGCTGCGGGCCAGACTTAAAAAATGCACTTTCAGATGCCGGAATATTCTACTGCTACATAGATGACTTCTATTCAGGGAATACCGAAGACATCAAGCAAGGCGCACTCTTTAAGGAGATGTATCGGTACATCGACAATGCCGTCAGACTCAACATATTTGAGATGTTTGATGAAGCAATACGCACAACACGGATTGAAATGAGTTCAGCAGAAAAACAGCAATTCATTTCTCAATATGTGAAAACGATGCAGATGAGGATCACCGACAGTGGCGATGTGGTCTTGGAGTTCAAGCGAAAATAAGCGGAGGTGTAAAATTATGATGGATGAATTATGGCGTGAAGAGGAAAAGAAAACATTAGAGAGGATTGCCAAGCTGACCGAATTGGGAAAAGTCAAATGGGAATGCGTAGAATACAATCCGCTGTGTTTCATGAATGAGGACAAGGTGGATGAAACCTCTGCTTATTTGTGCCAGATGTTTACTCTGACAGCGGAAATCGGTGGGATGCCTTACGAGCTTGAAATAGCCGAATACATTACCGTACCTGACGGGAACGGCGATATTGCGCTTACCTTAACACGAGATGTCCCTGATGATTTTATGAAGATTGATTCCATACTGTCCAGTGATGTTGATGAATATGAAAACTGTGAGCCGAGCGAGATAGGTAAACGATACAAAAATGATCCTGCCATGCGGCTAACAGAAGCCATCGTCCCCGTAGTAATTGAGTCCGAAGCTGTTCAAGACACTTTTGAATGGGCTAGGTTCATCAATGAAAATGGAATTGCAGATGAGATTCTTAATCATCCAGTGGTTCGGCTTGCCGAAAAGCTGTTTAATAAACATCGCCTTCTCGACTACCACCGGATTCTTTTCGACATCCCTTATAGGGAAAAATTGATCTCAGAATAAAGAATAAGCCGCAGTCCCCACAATGGGAACTGCGGCTTATTCAATTCATTGCTGGCTAATTACCAGATTATATGTTTTCTACCACAAGCGTTATGGGATTGATGACACGCACCGGCTTACCCTGCTGTTGCGCATACTGTACGGTTTTCCCGGTACCACTCGGTTTCCCGTTCCATACCGCAATAATGTAATCAGCCTGGTCCACCATATAACGATTGCGCTTGTGCATACAATCCGGCGTATAACGCTGCTGCAAAAGCGTTTCTTTGTCGCATTTGGAGGCTATATCAAAGTACCGATCCCTGAGAGCCTCGCTCCATTTCTCAGCTTGTGTTTCGCAAGGGATGGCACACTCAAGCGTAATGCCATTATAAGCCGATTTCAAGCCAAGGACGATCTCAGCCGCAAACATATCAACGCCGATTGCCATACCGGTGATAAAGTGCGTAACGCCATTCTCTTCAATCTGCCTGATTATTTCATCTCTGAGCTTCTGCTTGAGTGCAATACATCTTTCGTCTGCCTCATTGAATCCGAACGGGAGGCTCTGGGGTCTGTGGCCGGTAAATGCACATTTCTTTGTCTTCATATCTCATCTCTCCAACTATGTGTTTTAGCGCTATTCTCATTCGCTTATCCATAGTATAGCATGAAGAGATGCAGAAGTCAGTCGAAATACGCGGTAAAAGAAAAAACTGCGCCGAATAAGCGCAGTTCAATGACGAATGTTATTTTTCATTCTCTTTTTCTTGACGGATCAGGAGTTCAACTATTTGGAGAATGCGATTTTGAGCATCAACCGAAAGGGTGCCCAATTCATTCGAGAGCTGTGTTGCCTTATACTCTGTCGTGTGGTCGAGTACATCACAGAAGATGGCATCCGCAGATACCTCAAGAGCGTTAAGCAACAATATCAAATTTTCACAACGGGGAAAAGATGCGCCCCGTTCTAAGGTTGAAATATAGTTTGCAGTGAATCCGGTCTTTTCGGCAAACTCTTCCTGCGTAAGACCGAGGCGTTCGCGGCACTGCTTGATCCGCTTGCCTATTCGTTTATCTATCATGACAACTACCATGCCCTTTTCTGTATCGTTCATAGTAATTATATGGACAAGCGGCACAGTTATACAGAAACGCTAATCCACTCTCAATGTATTAGCGACATAGTGCGGACGAAATTCATGAAAGAATCACAAAAAAAGAGCCTCAGCCGACACCCGCAAGGACATCGACCGAGGCTCTTCGCTTTTGATAGAAATACGACCTTTATTCTGACATTTCAGGCGTTTGGCGCTTAGACAGGAAAACATACGGGGCAATGCGTCATCTCTGCTCAGAGGGCAGGAAATCAGCGATTTTCAACCTTTAATCCGACAGATTTTGGCTTTGTCCTGAGCGCTTGGAGAAGTAATGCGGACAGGCAAGGATAACGGCGCGGAAGCTCTGCTTACAGGGATGAACGCAGCGGCGGCACAGGTCATTGTATTTGCGCCGTCCGTCGCTGCCTAAAAAGAAGCTCCATTCGAGCTTCCATTTCTTACTCCGGCTCATAACTCACGCTCGCTCTTCATCTCCTTGTGGGGAGAAGGCTTATCCGTCTGCTGGGCGGTTTTTGCTGATTTCAGCCGATCCATGATAGAGGTTTTCCCGCCCTTCTCGCTCGCCTTATCTTCCTTCGGACCGTTGTTGATGATCCCGTCAATCATGCCGTAGTCATCCTCAAGCGACATTTCAGCGGCCTTGAGAGGATTCTGCTTTTCCAGCTCGGCCACCCAATCCGCTTTCTCCACACCGAAGATACCGCCTTTGGCGGCGTGTTCCTTGATCTCCTTGGCGTCCAGAACCAGCCCCTCGGTATCGTC
>OLNO01002244.1_pt1 | contig 13397 bp, 12 predicted proteins | sample 1672861 | NCBI WGS metagenome assembly OLNO01 (sample SAMEA3136731, study PRJEB25190) | human gut metagenome | reverse complement strand
TCTACCACCAGTGTGCAAGCACACGTGGTTTCAGACCTTTTGACCCTGACATCTTTAATTTCTTTCCCCTACAAATACAATAACAGACCGTTCTCCAAGCAGAACGGAGGAACCGGCAGCAGGTATTTCAGAATCCGTGAATGTCTGCTGTTTTTTGTCTCCTGTATTGACGGCAATCTTCCAGGTATAGCCGTCCGGGAGCTGAGGCAGAGTCAGAGCAGCGGAACACCAGTGTGTATTCACGGCAAGGAAGACCAGATCTTCTTTGTGCAAAGTGTCATCATAACCTGAAAAGAGAACGCAGGCAGTGTGACTGCTTTCCGGCAGGTCAGGTTTCCATGGAGTGAGACCATGAAGACTCATGGACGGAAAACCGAGATAACTAGGCTCAAGGTCTTTGCGGATACAAGCATGAGCTTTTCTGAAGTGGATCATATAACGGAAAAACTCATACAATGCTCTGTTCTTCTCTAAAAGTGACCAGTCCAGCCAGGAGATCAGATTATCCTGACAGTAGGGATTATTATTTCCATAGCGTGTATCGGCAAATTCATCTCCGGCGAGAAACATAGGAGTGCCACGGCTGCACATCAGGACAGCACAGGCGTTCATCATCATTTTTCTGCGAAGAGCCAGGACGGAAGGATCCGTTGTATCTCCTTCCACACCACAGTTCCAACTGTTGTTGTCATCTGCACCGTCTGTATTTCCCCAGCCATTGGCTTCATTGTGCTTTTCATTATAGCTGTAGAGATCGTAAAGCGTAAATCCATCGTGGCAGGTCAGAAAATTAACAGAAGCATTCCTGCCCCGGAAAACCGGATCATAAAGATCGGGTGAACCGGTGATTCGGCGGGCAGCAGCCTGGGAAAGAAAATCATCTCCTTTCAGAAAACGACGCATATCATCCCGGTAACGTCCATTCCACTCAGCCCAGCGTTTCCAGGAGGGAAAAGATCCGACCTGGTAGAGTCCGCCGGCATCCCAGGCTTCTGCGATCAGTTTTACATTTCCAAGGATGGAATCAAAAGCCAGACTGCGGAGAAGCGGAGGCTGGTGCAGAGGAGTTCCGTCCTCGTTGCGTCCGAGAATGGAAGCAAGGTCGAACCGAAACCCGTCAACACGGTATTCGATCACCCAGTAACGAAGACAGTCCAGGATCATATTTTGCACTACGGGATGATTACAGTTGAGCGTATTTCCGCAGCCACTGAAATTATAATAATGTCCATCGGGAGTGAGCATGTAGTAAATCTGGTTGTCAAAGCCTTTGAAAGAAAAGGATGGGCCAAATTCATTTCCCTCGGCAGTATGGTTAAAAACCACATCCAGAATAACCTCCATGTTCTGGTCATGAAGTTCTTTGATCAGACTTTTCAGTTCCATTCCCTCGCGGTTGTACTCTTTAGAAGAGCTGTAGCTGGTATTTGGTGCAAAAAAGCTGACCGGGTTATATCCCCAGAAGTCAAGCAGCAGGTTTTCATCAATCAGTCGTGCATCCCGCATTTCGTCAAATTCAAAGACCGGCATCAGCTCAACGGCATTGACCCCAAGGCCTTTCAGGTAAGGAATCTTTTCTTTCAGACCGTCGAAAGTACCGGGATGTTTCACTCCTGAACTTGCATCCTTTGTGTAGCCGCGGACGTGCAGTTCATAAATGATGAGATCTTCCATCGGGATGGAAGTGTGACGCTGCTGCCCCCAGTCGAAGTTAGAATGAACGACACGTGCCCGGTAGCCATGTTGCGGATTATTTTTATGTCCCCAGTGGCTTTGCCCGGTTACGGCACGGGCATAAGGGTCAAGCAGGATTTTGGTACGGTCAAAGCGGAGTCCCTTCTTCTCGTCATAAGGTCCGTCCAGCCGGTAAGCATATTCAAATTCTTCAATGTCGAGACCAAATACGATCATGGAATAGCAGAATCCGATGCGGTAATTATCAGGAAATGGAAGAACGGCAAAGGGCTCTTCCGCTTCCCGGTGGAACAGTAAAAGTTCGCAGGAGGTTGCCTTATGCGACTGGATCGTGAAGTTGACTCCACCAGGGATCACGGTTGCACCGAAATCAAGAAAAAATCCGGGACGCACCTGAAATCCGCAGATAGTGTCTAAGGGTTTTAATTGTCCGGCAGGGACAAGAACAAGATCGGTCTGATTATTTTGCAAGATCATTTCACTCCTTCTATCTATAAGTTACAGTGTGTAACAATCCGTAGGTATCATAGTCGGGGCTTTTGCCCCCGACATCCTATTTATAGGATAATTATAGAACAGAATCTTTGAAATGCAAGATGAAAGTGGTATACTGTAACAACAGAGAAAAAAGAGTGAACTGTTCAATATCAGTGGAAGAACAGGGATCATGAAAGAAAGAGGTAAGATTATGACAGAAGAACAGAAGACGGAAGGATGTTCAGAATCGGCTTGCTCCAGTTGCTCACAGGCAGGTTCCTGTAGCAGTAAGAAAGTGGATCTGCACGAGCCGGCAAATGCACATTCATCCATTGGAAAAGTCATTGGAGTTGTCAGTGGAAAAGGAGGCGTCGGAAAATCTCTTGTCACCGGCTCACTTGCAAGGCAGATGGTAAAAATGGGATACAAGGTTGGGATTCTTGATGCAGATATTACCGGACCTTCCATTCCGAAAATGTACGGTATTCATGAAAAAGCTCAGGGAACGCAGGAAGGTATCCTTCCACGGATTGCAAAAGACGGGACAAAGATCATGTCAGTGAACTTGTTGCTTGAAGATGAGGAGGCTCCGGTGATCTGGCGTGGACCGGTGATCGCAGGGGTTGTGAAGCAGTTCTGGACAGAGGTTATGTGGGGAGATCTTGATTATCTGTTTGTGGATATGCCACCGGGAACGGGAGATGTTCCGCTGACCGTATTCCAGTCACTTCCGGTCGATGGGATCGTGATCGTGACATCTCCGCAGGATCTGGTCAAAATGATCGTGAAAAAGGCGTATGGTATGGCAAAGCAGATGAATATTCCGGTGCTTGGCATTGTTGAAAATTATAGTTATATTCTCTGTCCAGACTGCGGAAAAAAGATCCACATTTTCGGAGAAAGCCATATTGATGAGATCGCTGCGGAACTGGAAGTGCCGGTTCTTGGCAGGATGCCGTTAGATGCAGCACTTGCAGAGGTCGTGGAAAAAGAAGCATTTTATGAAGCAGAGAATCCTTATCTGGAAGTTGAGGCCTTATAGAGATGAAAGGACAGAGAACAGAGATCTGGAAAAAAGAAGAATATTCTTATGAGGGAGCTCATGGATTTATTCCGGTGATGGTCAGTTATATGCATGAGGATGATAAGATCCATCCGGCTATGATCGTTGTTCCGGGAGGTGGATACCGGCAGGTTTCACGGACAGAAGCACATCTGGTTGCCATGGATTTTTACGAGGCAGATTATAATGTATTTGTGCTTGTCTATACAGTGAATCCGCTGGATGAAGTTCCACTGGAAATGCAGCCTCTTCAGGATATTTCAAGAGTAATCCGCATGATACGCGGGAAGGCAGAAGAGTACCGGATCACCCCGGAGCAGATCGCAGTATGCGGATTTTCTGCAGGAGGGCATTTATGTGCCAGTTTAAGTGTGCATTGGAAGGATATAAAAGATCCGGATCCGGTATATGACCGGGTGTCCAACCGTCCGGATGCAGCGATTCTTGCTTATCCGGTCATCACTGCAGGAAAGGCGGCACATCCGGGATCTTTTGTCGCCTTATTCGGGGAGAACCCGGATCAGAAGGATCTAGATTATATGTCACTTGAAAAGCATGTGACCGCAGATACGCCACCCTGCTTTTTGTGGCAGACAGCAACAGATGAGTCAGTTCCGGTAGAGAACAGTTATCTTTTTGCAAAGGCGTGTAAAGAGGCAGGTGTTCCGTATGCTCATCACGTATTTTCAGATGGTGTTCACGGAATGTCTGTAGCGACAGAAGACTGGCTGGAGGAAAGAGGCAGAGAACCTTATACGATGGAGCAGATCAGACTGCTTGGCGAAGCAATCCTGAGAGGTGAAACCAGGTTTGAGAAAAAGACCGGTGAGGAGCTGCTTGCGAAGTATGGAATTTCCAGATCTGCACCGGAAAAATGGAGTCGGGATGAGAAAGAACACTTGCGGAAGGTTTTAAAAGAAGTTGGTGCATGGAGGATGCTTGCAAAGTGCTGGCTTGCAGCAGTATGGGATGTGTAGGAAAGTAAGAAAAAGAGAGAACGACAAAGCTGATAACAGGAAGTGCAACAGAAAAAGCGGAAGGAGAACAGGATGAGAATTTTATTGATCCGGCACGGAGACCCGGATTATGAACATGATACATTGACAGAAAAAGGACGCAGGGAGGCAGAACTGTTGGCAAAGAGGGCATCATCGCTTGCGATGGGAAGTTGTTATCAGTCTCCCCTTGGCAGGGCGATGGATACGGCACAGCCCTGTCTGAAAGCGACGGGAAAAGATGCGGAAGTACTGGAGTGGCTGCGGGAATTTCCGGCACAGCTGGATCTGAATAAAGATCCGGAATTGAGCCGGGCATATCCGGGAGCAAAAATGGCAGACGGAAAGTATCTGATAAGGAATGTATGGGATATGGCACCGGGATACTGGACAGAGCATGAAGAATATATGGATCGCAGGGAATGGAGAAATTCCAAGGTGGCAGAATGCTCTGATATGGAAGTGGTTTATGACCGGGTGATCCGGGAGTTTGATGCATTTCTTGCAGAGCATGGATATGTGAGGGAGAGAAATCATTACCGGGTAGAAAAAGAAAGTACAGAGACGGTTACCTTTTTCTGTCATTTTGCGATCAGCTGTGTATTATTATCCCATTTGTGGAATGTTTCCCCGTTTGTATTATGGCATGGGCTGGTGCTTGCACCGACTTCTGTGACCGAGGTGGTAACGGAAGAGAGAGAGCAGGGAATTGCGTATTTCCGCGGTACAAAAGTAGGAGATATTTCCCATTTATATGCAGGAGGGGAAGAACCGGCTTTTGCTGCCCGTTTCTGTGAAGTATACAGCAATGAGGATCAGAGACATTAGAGGAGTGTGCTTATGGAACAGAAGAAAAAGCAGGATCATAAATTTTATGGAGGATTCCGGTATGCGATCGAGGGGATTCTGACCGGGATTCGTCAGGAGCAGAATATGAAGATGCACTGTATCATGACAGTGCTGGTGGTGCTGGCGGGATTTTTCTTTGAAATTTCGAAGATAGAATGGTGTATCTGTCTGCTTTTGTGCGGACTGATCATGGCACTGGAACTGGTGAATACATCTGTTGAGGCAGTTGTTGATCTGGTGACGGAGGAAAGAAAACCGCTGGCCAAGATCGCAAAGGATACGGCTGCCGGTGCAGTGCTGATTGCAGCACTTTTTTCTGCAGTGATCGGTTGTATTATTTTTGTTCCAAAAATAATGGAATGGTTTACATTTTTTTGAAAAAAGTGTATAACAAGAGTATAAAATCAGATAATGTAAAGAGGCTTAGAACCTTGAAAGGAGCAGAAGAGTATGGAAAGATTGACGGATGGTCTGAAAAAGATCTTATTGGCAGGAATCGGAACAGTAGCTGTGACAGCAGAGAAGTCAAAGGACGTGCTGGATGAGCTTGTAAAAAAGGGTGAGCTGACAGTAGAGCAGGGGAAAGTCCTCAACGAAGAGCTGAAGCATAATATCAAGAAGACGGTCAAGGATAATGTGAATGTATCAGTGAAAGCATCCTCACCGGAAGAACTGACAGAGCTTCTTGGAAAGATGACACCGGAGCAGTTAGAGCAGTTAAAAGAGCAGCTCGCAAAGATGGAAACGGCAAAAGCTGTGGACGGAGAGTCGGAAGACAGAGTGAATGCGGAGGCAGAAGCAGCAACAAAAGAAACTGCTGAAGCAGCTACGGAAAAGAAAGATGAAGAATGAAAAGTCGGGTTCCAGATTAAAAGAGATAACCGCAGTTTTAAGAAAGCATGAGCTGACCCGGGGGATCACACCGGAGAAGCTGCGGCTGATTCTTGAAGATCTGGGACCTACTTTTATTAAGATTGGTCAGATCATGTCACTGCATTCAGATGTACTTCCAAAGAAGTACTGTGATGAACTGATGAAGCTGCGGTCCGATGTGGCTCCAATGCCATTTTCGGAAGTGGAGGAAGTGATTGAAGATTCCTATGGGTATCCATGGCAGGAGGTCTTTTCACAAATTGAAAAGGAGACATTAGGTTCAGCTTCCATCGCACAGGTTCACAGGGCAATGCTGAAGACAGGAGAAGAAGTTGTCGTAAAGGTGCAGCGAAAAGGAATTTACGATACGATGGCAAGAGACATTGGTCTTCTGCATAAGGCGGTCAAGCTTGTACCACCGATCAGCATCAAAGAAACCATCGACTTCAGTATGGTGCTGGATGAATTGTGGGTCGTAACGCAGGAAGAGATGAATTTCCTGACGGAAGCAGCCAACATGGAAGAGTTTGCCCGACGGAATAAAGATATTGCGTATGTAAGGACACCGGTTTTATATAAGGAATTTACAACGCATCATGTTCTGGTGATGGAATATATCGAAGGATATCCTATCGATGAAAAAGAAGTGCTTGAAAAAGAGGGCTACGATCTGGAAGAGATCGGAACAAAGCTGGTTGACCATTATATCAAGCAGGTCATGGACGATGGCTTTTTCCATGCAGATCCCCATCCGGGAAATGTACATATTTCGGACGGGAAAATTGTATGGATTGATATGGGCATGATGGGACGGCTTTCAGACAGAGACAGAGAACTGATCTCCGATGCGATCCAGGGGATTGCGATCAACGATATTGGGATGATCCAGGATGCGGTTCTTGCGTTGGGAGAATTTCGGGGAAAACCGGATCAGAGTAAGCTGTATGAGGATATCAGCAGCCTGATGATCAAGTATGGCAAGCTGGATATGGGAAATATCGACGTGGCAGAGGCAATGCAGGATCTGATGGAAGTTATGAAGACGAACCGGATTTCTATGCCACATGGTCTGACGATGCTGGCACGCGGTCTGACGCAGATGGAAGGTGTTCTTGCTGAGATCTGTCCACAGATCAATATGGTAGAGATCGCTTCAGCAAGGATCAAAGGTGATTTCCTGCGGAATTTTAACTGGAAAAAAGAATTGAAGTCCGGTGGAAAGAACCTGTATCGAGCGATCCATAAGACGATCGAGATTCCGTCACTGGCAGCAGATGCACTGCAGGGATATATGAAAGGGCAGACGAGGGTCAACCTGGATCTTCATGTATCAAAGGATCTGGCAGAGCTGTTAAGAAGACTGGTGAGAAATATTGTGATGGGACTGTGGGTCATGGCACTTCTGATCAGTTCAAGCATCATCTGTACAACGAATATGAAGCCAAAGTTATGGGGAATCCCGGCAATTGGTGCGATCGGATATCTGATGGCATTCGTGATCGTGATGTATGTATTTATCAAGCATTTTTTGTCAAGAAAATAAGGAAAAAGTAATCACCGTATAAAAGGACAGAACCTTTTTATACGGTGATTTTTTTATAGCAGGAAAGTATACATTTCTGAAGCATTCTGAAATCGTTAAAGGAATCCGCAAAAGAAAAGACGATCGTACTGGTTTCCAACAGAGATTCCACCATGAATGTTGCAGATTTTGTATATGAAATGGAAAAAAGAAATAGTTCACTTGCAAAATGAAAGAAAATCTGTTAGAGTACTACAGGTAATTAATAAGACAGTTCGTGACCATCCTGTCTATAAAAAAAACTAGGGATAAAAGTTGTAATTTAAGATCTGTGAGATGCTGGTCCTATCTCTTTTCAGTCCGGTATCGTTACGATTTACAGGAGATGTCTCTCGGGGTCAGTACCGTCAGGCATCTCCTTTTTCTTGAAAATTCATTTTCATTTTCCCGGGGAACAGAGTTGGCACGCATCAAAAGAAAAAGAAAGAAGGGTGAAGATGGGACAGACAGAAAATCCAGTTCGCTATAGTATTATAACGGATAAAAACCCAAGGGAGATTGTTATGCTCCGGGGAAGCGGATGCCGTTATCTGCGGTGTCGTTTCTGTGATTATCATTTGGATTCTTCCAGAAATGAAGAAGAAAACTATAGGATCAACAAAGAGGCACTTTCTAAGGTAAATGGCATATATCACAGTCTTGAGGTAATCAATTCCGGAAGTTTTCTGGAACTTGATGAAAAGACAATGGAAGAAATCAGGCGGGTCTGTAAAGAAAAGCAGATCAGTCAGCTCCGGTTTGAGGTCCACTGGATGTATCATAAGCATGTACAGAAGTGGAAGGATTATTTTAAAAAGCAGGGAATCACGCTGAAGATTAAAATGGGTGTGGAGACATTTGATGATACGTTCAGAAGAGAAGTCTTTGACAAAGGAATGGAAGGCGTTATGCCGGAAGAGATCGCAGGAGTGGCAGATGAAGTCTGTCTGCTTTTTGGAATCAGTGGGCAGACAGCAGAATCCATGCAGAAAGATATAGAAACGGGATTAAAATATTTTGAACGGATCTGTATCAATATTATGGTGGAAAATACAACACCGATCCGTCCGGATCAGGAAGTGATCCGACTTTTTGTGGAACAGATTTATCCGAAATATAAAGAAAACCAAAGGGTGGATATTTTGCTTCAAAATACAGATTTTGGAGTCGGAGGAGAAGAAAAGGAGAAAGAAGAAAATGAATGAGATATTATTGGTTTTAAGTCTTTTGGTTATATATGGAAGTGTTCTGTTAGTTTACAGATTATTTGGGAAAAGCGGATTGTATTGTTTTACAGCGATCGCTACGATTACCGCCAATATTGAAGTGCTGATCCTGGTGGACGCATTCGGAATGGAGCAGACTCTGGGGAATATCCTTTTTGCGTCGACATTTCTTGTTACGGATATCATCAGTGAGGTAGACGGGAAAAAGGCAGCACAGAAAGCAGTAAATATCGGAATTTTTACGTCGGTATTTTTTATCGTAGTTTCCCAGTCCTGGCTTTTATACAGACCGAGTGCGAGCGACTGGGCACAGCCGGCGATCAAAGAGATTTTTTCCAATACACCAAGACTGATGATCGTCAGTGTGCTGGTTTATGCAATCTGTCAGCGGTTTGATGTATGGGCTTATCATAAATGGTGGGCGATTACCAAAAAGCATTTCAATGGAGATTCAAGAAAAGCATTATGGCTGAGAAATAACGGGTCGACACTGATCTCACAGTTACTAAATACATTATTGTATACTTTTGGGGCATTCTGGGGAATGTATCAGTTCCCAACTCTGGTCAGTATCGCACTGGCGAGTTATGTGATCTTTATCATTACGAGTATTGCAGATACACCATTTGTTTATCTGGCGAGAAAAATGCATGAAAAAGGCAGTATCCCGGAGGGACAGCAGTAAGGATTTTATTAAATAATATCAGAAGTTCAGGGGAAATGCGAAAGACGAACTAACAGGAAAAAGTCAGTTAGCAATATCATAGAAGTCAGTCATTTGCGAAAAGATATTTTCCATTATCTGGCAATGTGAGTGACAGGAAGGACAAAAAAATCTGGGATGTAAAGCACCTGCAGCACACTGGTGCTTTATTGTATCAAGATATTCATAAGTATGCTTAAAAAATTCTTTATTTGTAGGTCTGTTGTCAGAACTGCTTCTGCCGAAGACTTTTTTGAGCATACGGTCGTTGGAAGAGACCCATATAGTGAGAATACTATTTCGTATATTCTTCTCGACACATTTCCATGTTGTGCCGTAGTGATTCGCAATATCAATGTATAAAAATTTCGTAATACAAGAGATACAGTGAGGGTCTTCTTCCATAAGAAGGAGGCCGTAGACAATATAATCGTAACCAAGGTTTGTCTTTGAAGTACCAAGCTTTTCAAGTGTATCAAACAATAATTCTTTATAATTCATGAACCTTCTCCTCTCAGATGAGAACATCGTTCCTTGATAATATGTTAAAATGAGATGAAAAAAGACGCAACAAAAATTTTTCGAAGATTTTCGAACTCGTGGGAAATGTTGTAGCCTGCAAATAAAAAGTCAAGGCTAAATTGAAAGAACATTGAAAATTTTATACAGGTTGAGTTTGCACCAGTTTTGATAATGGTCAAGCCATAAAGTTCCGTGAGTAATGGAAGAAGGCAATGCTTTGAGAAAAAGATGAGAGCAATATTCTGAAAACTACTTGAGATTTTTGGGAAAATCTGCTAAAATACTTTTGTATGTCTATGGGGTAAGGGAATTCATATCCTTTTGCCTTAGAAATTATGGAAGGAGGACTTGATTATGGCAAACGGAAATGCGACGATTATTGTCGGCTCGAGCATAGCGCCGTTTTTTCAGCGTGTCAAGTCTTATTTCATACAATTTATAACGAACCGGTTGCCGGAGACAGGGTGCATTATGCCTTGGCTTCGGCTTTTTGCGTTTGCCGGAGGAAGAAAATAGCGGATAGAATTATTTTGGAGGAATGAAAATGAAGAAGAAACTTTTAAGCCTTCTGCTTGCGTTGTGCCTTGTGATGGCACTTGTTCCGATGACAGCGTTTGCAGAAGAGAACGAGCAAAGCAGCAAAACCTCAATCACAACAGTAGATGAGCTTTTGGAATTTGCAAAAGCTGTGGACAATGGCGAATATGACGATAAAACAGATGCGGTTGTATCTCTTGATGCAGATTTGGATTTAACAGGTGTTGCGTGGACACCAATTGGCAGCGTATTTGCTGCTGATGGAACTCTGCTGCATTACTTCAGCGGCAAATTTTACGGAAACGGGCATACGATTTCCAATTTGGATTTTTCCGAAAACTACGGAAAGACAGAGTATCCGTCTTTCGGGTTTTTCAGTGAGGTTTACGGCGCTGAAATTTCCGGTTTGACAATTCAAGGCAAGCTGAATGTGTCCAATTCAGGGTATGTCTATTTTGGAACGGTAGCGGGCGTTGCAGCAGACAGCAAAATTTCTGACTGTGCTTCAAATGTGTCGTTCACGGATACAGACAAATATATTAACGGTACTGTGGCTTTGTGCGGATATGCGATAAATAGCACGATTGAATACTGCCAAAACAAGGGGGATTTTTCAATAACGCAGGATGTCACCTCTTTTCAGATGGGCGGTATCGTAGGTCTTGCTCAAAACAGCACCGTACAGTATTGTGCCAATACGGGCGATCTGACCTCTTGGACACCCTGTACTGGCGGAATTGTTGGACAGTTGATTCAGAACTCAAAGGTCATAAATTGTTATTCCACCGGGAAAATAGTTCCTCTTGGTAAGGGAACTACGGATTTCGGCGGCATTGCAGGTACAGTTGGCACAGGAACAGAAATAAGACATTGTTATTTCGCCGGGGAAGTGGATCTATCTCAATATACTGCCACTACACCTCATAAGCGTTTAGGCGGTATTGTCGGCGGTGTTTCTTCTGATACACCCGTTTTTGAAAACAATTATTTCATTGAAACAGAAAATGTTACTGCTTGCAGTAAGTATACGGAAGCAGGTACAGCAAAGTCCCTTGAATATATGGAAACTGAGGATTTCTTTAATGAGATTACTACTGCCGGCGGCAATTATCGATTTAATTCTAATGGAACGCCCCTCTTGCCAGCACCGAAATATGCAGTTTCTTTTGTTGTAACACCTGCTGAGTTGGCGAATGTAGTCATTAAAGTGAATGGTCAGGAAGTAGCAAACCCGGTTGATTTGGAAACGGGTACTTATACTGTCGAAGTCAGTGCAGATAATTGCGAGGTTTTCAATCTCAATATTACGATTACGGCTGATACAGCAACTCATACGCAGACTATTGCAATGACTTATTTACCTGCAGACTACACTAAGGTCGACGGAGCCATTGACAAGGCAAATGCACTGAACAAAGACAACTACAAGGACTTCTCTGCTGTAGAAGCTGCTGTCAAAGCTGTTGTCCGTGGTAAAAATATTATGGAACAATCTGAAGTAGACAAGATGGCAAAGGCTATCGAAGATGCGATTGCTGCTCTTGAGAAAAAGCCTGCCAGTACCAAACCGGGAACATCCGATAAGAGTCCGCAGACTGGCGATACAAGCAGCCTTGCCTTGTGGATTGTCCTGCTGTTTACCAGCGGCGGTGCAGCCATTGCTACAACGGTTGTAAGCAGAAAGAAAAAGTACAACAGATAATTGAATAGCGTTCCATTGTTATATCGAAAGAAAACGCCCAGAATCGTCCCGAAACCATACAGCGGGAAACGGTTTTGGGCGTTCTTTCTTGATGAGCGTGGCAGGAAGAAGTATAACGAGCTTTGCAGGAAATGCGAAAGGAGCTGCAAGCAGAGCTTCTGTGCCACCGTTATTCACTGCCCACACTATCTATCGAAAAGGAGAACGAGACAATGACAGACTATCCGAACAACATTTCCGCAAAGCTGGAAATCATCAAGGCAAGCGAGATTACCCCGAGAATCCAACACTTTCCAGTGGATTCCATACAAACATGATAGCAATTATTCTCGATAAGCCAGTTGTGAAACCTCTGAATATCTGAGTTGATGGTTGAAAAAGATTTTTGCAGATATTCGGATATGCCATCCTTATTGGTAGTTACGATGGTTGCAACGATAATATTTTTTGCGTATTTCGTGTTGCATAAGATTGTAAAATACGCTTAAAAAGTCCAAAATAATAGAATCATTTCAGTAAAAGAAAAAGCGGAGAACCCTTATTTTAAAGGCTTTCTCCGCTATCCTTGAAATTACGCACCTTTTTGAAAAAACGGAGTTGGTGGGATTCGAACCCACGTGCCCCGGAGGGCACCTCCGTGGCTCTGGTGGGCTTCCTGATGTTCGGCAACCTGATCCGCGAGTGCGGCGTGCTGAACTCGCTGTCCGAGACCGCGCAGAAGGTTCTGGCGAACCTGGTCACGATCTTCCTGGGCCTCACCATCGCCGTGCGCATGCAGGCGGCGGAGTTCCTCGCCCCGGACACCCTGCTGATCCTGGCCCTGGGCCTTGTGGCCTTCATCTTCGACACGGCGGGCGGCGTGCTGTTTGCCAAGCTCCTGAACGTCTTCCTGCCCAAGGACAAGAAGATCAACCCCATGATCGGCGCGGCGGGCATCTCGGCCTTCCCGATGTCGGGCCGCATCGTGCACAAGATGGGCCTGAAGGAAGACCCGCAGAACTTCCTGCTGATGCACTCCATCGGCGTCAACGTCTCCGGACAGATCGCCTCCGTCATCGCGGGCGGCCTGATCCTGACCTTCTTCGGCTAAAGGGAGGAAACGAGCTATGCAGTTTACCCCGAGCAATTTTATCGCCAACCTGAGCTACATGGGCCTGGGCCTGCTGGGCATCTTCGTCGTGATCGGCATCATCA
>OLNO01002234.1_pt1 | contig 13443 bp, 7 predicted proteins | sample 1672861 | NCBI WGS metagenome assembly OLNO01 (sample SAMEA3136731, study PRJEB25190) | human gut metagenome | reverse complement strand
ACCTCGTTCCCGAACTGGTGGCGGAGCGCTCCATGGCCTCCATCCCGTTCGGCGGACGTTACCGCCTGATCGACTTCACGCTGTCCAGCATGGCCAACGCCGGCATCGACAACGTGTCCGTCATCGTGCGTAAAAACTACCACTCTCTGATGGATCACCTGGGCGCAGGCCGTGAGTGGGACCTGACCCGTAAGCGCGGCGGCCTGAATATCGTCCCGCCCTTTGCCGAGCGCAGCGTCAAGCTGTACTCCGGCCGTGTGGACGCACTGGACAGCATCCTGAACTGGCTCGAGGCGCAGAAGGAGCGCTACGTCATCCTGTCTGACTCCTACATTGCCATGAACTTCGACTTCAATAAGCTGATCGATGCCCATGTCAAGTCCGGCGCTGACGTCACGATGGTTTACAACCGCGCCGCCATCCCCGAGGGTGCCCGCAGTGATAACTACACCATCCGTCTGGATGACAATGACCGCGTTGTTGAGATTCTGTCCAACGACTACCGCATCGGTGAGCAGAACCTCGCCATGAACATCTATGTCATTGAGCGCGAGAGCCTGATCCACCTGATCCACGATGCCTCCGTCCGCGGCCTCGTCTACTTCGAGCGCGACATCCTGGCCCGCAACCTCAAGCTGCTGAACGTCCATGCCTACCAGTTCGACGGCTATGTCGCCCGCGTTTCCGACATGAAGAGCTACTTCGACGAGAATATGCGTCTGCTCCAGGAAGGCAGCATGGACGCCCTGTTCGGACCCGCGCCCATCTACACGAAGATTCGTGACGATAACCCGACCCGCTACCTGGAGGGCAGCTCTGTCAAGAACAGCCTGCTGGCTGACGGCTGCGTCATCGAGGGCTCCGTTGAGAACAGCGTGCTGTTCCGCGGCTGCAAGATCAAGAAGGGCGCTGTTGTCAAGAACTGCGTCCTGATGCAGGATACCGTTGTTGAGCCGAACTGCAATGTGGAGTACGTCGTCACCGATAAGAACGTCCACATCACCGAGGACAAGAAGCTGACCGGCACCGACACCTTCCCGGTGTTCGTCGCCAAGGGCCACAGCGTATAAAATACCCCGCCAGCAAAACGCTGACACAGGGGAGACATAACGCTCATAGAGGTCGAACTCCCTCTCCCCGGAGACGACTTTGATGAGAGGGCGGGGGAGAGCCAGACTTTCCCTCGCCCTCATTTTGTGAAACTCGCACGGAGGTGCTTATGAAAATCCTGTACGCAGCCAGCGAGGCTGCACCCTTTGCCAAGTCCGGCGGCCTGGCCGATGTTGCGGGCGCTCTGCCCAAGGCACTGGTCCGCGACGGCATCGACGCCCGCGTCGTTATGCCGCTGTACGGCGACCTGAAATTCAAGGATACGCTGACCTATGTCACCAACTTCAGCGTGCCCGTGGGCTGGCGCAGCCAGTACTGCGGCCTGTTCAAGGCCGAGCGCGACGGCGTTGTCTTTTACTTCATCGACAACGAGTATTACTTCAAGCGCAGCGGCCTGTACGGCTTCTATGACGACGGCGAACGTTTCGCGTTCTTCTCCCGCGCCATTCTGGAGATGCTGTTCTACACCGACTTTGAGCCGGACATCATCAACTGCAATGACTGGCAGACCGCACTGACGCCCGTCTACCTGAATCTGTACTACCGCCATCTGGATAAATTCAGCCGCATCAAGACGGTGTTCACGATCCACAACATTGCCTACCAGGGCAAGTATGGTCTGGATATTCTCGAGGATACCTGCGGCATCGGCGCACGTGACGCCCATGTTGTGGAGTATGACGGCTGCGCCAACTTCATGAAGGGTGCCATCGAGTGCGCAGACAAGGTCACCACCGTCAGCCCGACCTACGCGCAGGAGATCCTCGACCCGTGGTTCAGCCACGGTCTGGACGGCTTGCTGCGCCAGAAGCAGTATAAGCTGTGCGGCATTCTGAACGGTATTGACGTCGATGTCTTTAACCCTGCCACCGACCCAGACATTGCCAAAAACTACGACGCCGAGACCTTCCAGGAGGGCAAGGCTGTCTGCAAAGAGGCCCTGCAGGACGAGTTCGGCCTGCATAAGGACGGCAGCCCGGTCATGGCCATGGTCACCCGTCTGGTTGGCCACAAGGGCGTTGACCTGGTTCAGGCCATCGCCGAGGGTCTGCTGCAGCAGGGCATCGAGCTGGTCATCCTCGGCTCCGGCGAGGCCCAGTATGAGAACTTCTTCAACGAGCTGTGCGCACGCAACCCGGGCCGCGTCGGTGTCTACATCGGCTTCAACGCCAAGCTGGCACAGCAGATCTACGCCGGTGCCGACATCTTCCTGATGCCGTCCCGCTCCGAGCCCTGCGGCCTGGCCCAGATGGTCTCCTGCCGCTACGGCACGATCCCCGTCATCCGCGAGACCGGCGGCCTGAAGGACTCTATCCGCGACTCCGGCGATGGCTACGGCAACGGCTTTACCTTTACCAACTACAACGCCCATGAGCTGTATGAGGCCTGCTGGCGCGCCAAGGAAGGCTATTGGCAGAAGGACGGCTGGCCCGTGCTGGTCAAGCGCGCCATGGAGTGCGACTTCAGCTGGTCCAACTCCGCCAAGAGCTACGAGGGCCTGTACAACGAGGTCGTCAACCTCTGGTAATCCTTTCATAAAATGCGGTCTTTCGTCGAAAAGCGGAGGACCGCATTTTTCGTTGAAAAAAGCAGCATTTTTCTCAAAAAATCGCTTGACATTTCTTCTGCCAGCCGTTATAATAATACACGTCGTCAGGGCCACGGCCCACGGCGAAAAGAATATGCGGATGTGGCGGAACTGGCAGACGCGCTAGATTCAGGTTCTAGTTCCCTTAAAAGAGTGTGGGTTCAAATCCCTTCATCCGCACCATAAGACTGTGATGAAAAAGATGTCACAGTCTTTTTTCTTTGTTGTAGCGTCGAAAATCGGCGATTTCGCCAACCGATTTTTGAACACGGTTTTACAGTGTTGTCCAACCATTTTTGGGCGGTTTGCCCACCCTGAAGCCCACTTTCTCTGCCACTTTTTGGAATTTGGCAGGGGAGTGGGCAATTTTTTTGAGAAAAAACAGAATAAATCCTGCTGTTTTCAGAATGTTTTCAATTTCCCCGTAGCCATACCAGAACCCGGATCTTTCGACAGAAGAGCGCATCAGCGACCTGATGAGCCGGATGACCCTTGAAGAAAAGATCCTGCAGACAGATCAGTATTATTCCGGCGATTTTACAACGCAGGACGAAAACGGCAAGGTTACAGCCGTGGATATGCAGCGGTTTGATGCACTGATGCAGCACAATAGTGTCGGCAGTGTGCAACTGCGCGGTATGACTGCTGCCCAAGCCAATGTTGTGCAGCGGTAAGAAGGTTGTAAAGCTGCTGGATTATGCTTAGCAAAACAGAACTGTTCATTTAGAATATAAGCCGCTTGTTCTTTGCGGCATAATAAAAGGTACAAATTATATACCAGTAAGGAGGATCTGCATGAAAACTTCATCTATTCTTGACACCTATCAGACCTGGCTGACCCACCGGGAGTACAGCCCCGCCACCATCCAGAAGTACACCAAAGCCCTGGCCCGCTTTTTTGCCGATACCGGGGCAGGGGACATCCCGACCCGCGAGACCGTTGCAGCCTGGCGGGATAGCCTGACCGAAAAGGGCTATACCCCTGCCACCGTGAACGCGATGCTGGCTGCCGTCAATGATTGCCAAGAGAGCATCGACAACGTGGCTGGCAAAGCTAAGCCGCTCAAGCACCAGCGCAGGATCTTCGCCGACCCTGGCCGGGAACTGACCCGCGCCGAGTATTTCCGCCTGCTGAACGCCGCACGCGCCGCCGGCAACAAGCGCACCCAGCTGCTGCTGGAAGCGCTTTGCTCCACCGGCATCCGCGTCTCGGGACTGCAGTTTATCACGGCAGAAGCCGTCCGCCGGCATAAGGCATCCATTCGCTGCAAGGGCAAGTGCCGGGAAATTTTGCTGCCGGCCGAACTCTGCCACCGGTTGACCCGCTGGTGCCAGAAACACCGCATTCATGTCGGTCCGGTGTTTCTTTCCCGTGTTGGCAAGCCTCTGAGCCGCGTAACGGTCTGGAAACTGCTCAAAGCCCTGTGCGAGCGCGCCAATGTGGCCGGGAAGAAAGTTTTCCCCCACAACCTGCGGCACCTGTTTGCGCGGACATTTTACAACCTCGAAAAAAATATCTCGAAACTGGCGGACCTGCTCGGTCATTCCAGCATCGAGACGACAAGAATTTATATCATGGAATCCGGCGCAGAACATGAGCGTCTACTCAATAAAATGCACCTTCTATTGTGAATTTGACGAAAGCATAGTTCCGTTCCTGTCGTTAACAAAAGTTAACATTTAATAAACGTCCGTTCGCGTTTTAAATACCAAAAATGAAAAAGTAAGTAAGAAAAAGTTGTTGGGCAAGCGCTGAAATTCCGCGCCTAACAGTATTTCTATGTGCACTTTTTACAATTTCAACAAAATTGTGTACTTTCCCTTGCTTTTTTCACCTTTATGTGCTAAAATTAGCACTGGTTCATCGACTTGGAATCGCTACCCCCTCCCTGTTTAATCCATTGTAACTTCTTTTTGCAATTTGTTTTGTTATATGTAGTTAACATGCAATTAACAGAATATGCTTCTGTTTTTCTTTGCTCGCTGCACGCTGAAATGACCGGAACACAAATATTGCAAGGACGATGCAACTTGACATCTGAAATTGTGGGTAATCGCTTGCACAAGTGTGGGCTATGTCTGCCTGGTGGCAGCCAACAGCGATTGTGGTTCGCACAACATTTTGGTTGGAAAGCTAATTGGGCAAGATGGCCGCTCCATTGTCGGCAATAAAAACTTCAAACCACTTTGTATGTGGTGCGTAGCCTAGAGGGTATCTGAAAAATCCCCAGCACTGTCTAATTCTACCGGGGCATCCCCGCACAATTCTCGGCTTAAGCCTAAAGCATCGCTGCGACGGCCGCGGCACATGATCAGCGTTGAGAAAATGCTCGGCAATCCACCAAGGATTGCCTGTGCTTCTCTCTTAGCCGGTCACGCGTCTCGCTCGCCGCATTGGCATTTTGAATTGCTCGGTATTGCCCAAAAGCAGCGTCTGCTACGTTACTCAACCTTGCAATACACCAAGTATTGCGGCGGTCTCGCGCCTTGCATCCGTTATCTTTTAGCGAATTTTCCAGCATTTTGGTTTATCAGAGACACCCGAATAAATTTTGAATCTATCCGCTTATGAAGCTTCTGGCATCAGGTGTGCCGATCCAATGCCTCAAGCAAGGCGCGGTAGAGGCGGTCAAGTGGAACAATAGAACGATGTGTTGCTGATGGTAGCGATATCTACCCACTCTATTGTCTGTCCGTCTGCCTGCTAATTTGTTTGGGAATGAACGGGACGATACGTAAAAATGGCGTTGATTCTGTGCCAGGGCTTTATGTAGCCGTTATTGGGCCGGAAACAGGAGTGTTTGCCAGAAGCGGGTTTGGCCATACGCGCACATGCATAGCAGAAATGTATATCTGCTTGACAAATGAGCGCGGCAGACCACGTTTCCTGGTGGATATAAATCAATTTGAGCGGAGGTGGTGCTTAAGGGAAAGCCCAACCGGATCCCTGTGAAAGTATTTTGCTGTGCATTGAATGGAAACGCTTTGATGTGTAATCCCGGACTGTTCTGTTTGAATCAAGAGCGGCGTCATCATTGTAAGTTCCAAACCTCAAAGGGAACAACAGGGTGCTTTCGGCAAAATTACCCGGTTCGGCGCGATTGATTAGATGCATCTGAGAAAAGAGAAATGAAAGGATGTGCTTTACCAATGAAAACAAGAAGTTGGAAACGCTTCGGTTCATGTCTGATGGCACTGGCTATGGTACTGTCCGGTACCGCATTGCCCGCAAGTGCTGCGACCCCCGGCAAAGACGGGTCAGCGGAGATGAACGAAGCGTATGCCGCACACGAGTCCCTGATGCCGATCGGCCCCTCTTTCAGCGTGGCCACTCTTTTGGAGTGGACGCCGGAATCTGACCCGGACGCACGATACAGCAGGGCGAGCATTCCCATGGCAAACCGAGAGGGCGGTTTTGTCGTGAACCCAAAGGCAAATCCGGAAGCAAAGCTCATGCTCTGCTCCCTGGCTAACTCTTCCCACGACACCACCAGTTCACAAGGCACCGAGAACTTCATGAGCTGGTCCTTCAACTACTGGCAGTACACCAATTCTTTTGTGTACTGGTCCGGTTCTGAGGAGGGCCTGATCTGCTGCCCCACCGGCGAATTTACTGACGCTGCCCACACCAACGGTGTGCCGGTCGTTGCTACACTGGGCTTCCCTTGGGGATCTGGCTCGGGCTATGCGGAGGAAGTTGACGCTTTCTGCCAAAAGGCGGAAGATGGCAGTTTCCCCGTGGCAGATAAGCTACTGGAAGTGATGGATTACTATGGTTTTGATGGATACTTCTTCAACCAGGAATCCTTTGGCTGCAGTGCAGAGATTGCATCCAGGTTGGATGAGATGATCCGCTACATGCGCGCCAAGTGCCCCGACATCTTGATTAGCTGGTACGACTCGATGCTGCCTTCCGGCGGCGTATCTTACCAGAACGCGGTTAATAGCTCGAACCAGCGTTGGATGGAGCGTAGCGATGATGGCTCTGTGGGAATCAATGAGTTCTTTATGAACTACAACTGGTATATAGGGCAGATTTCTACTACAGTCAGCACGATGAACTCTATTAACCGCAGCCCCTTCGATGCTTATGCGGGCTTGGATGTACAGCAAAACGGCATGAACACGCCTTTCCGTGATGAACTGCTCGTGGACGAGGATGGCAAGCTAAAGCTATCCATCGCGCTGTATTGCCCCAACTCCACGTTAGGTAACTCTGCAAACGGAGCGCAGTTCCACGAGGTTGAACAAGACTTCTATGTCAATTCTGCTTCAGATCCGCGGGTAGAAGTGGCTAATGTTTCCTCATCCACTTGGCTGGGTATGTCCCGATTCTTCGCCGACAAGACGCCGATCCTCAGCACACCGTTCGTAACCAGTTTTAATTCCGGCCACGGTTTTGGTTATTATGTGAATGGTGAACTCTCCCGTGACAACGAGTGGAGTTACCAGTCCGTGCAGGACGTTATGCCCACCTGGACCTGGATCATCGATTCTGACGGCTCGAAGCTTGATGGCGGCTATGACTTCACTGACGCCTATAACGGCGGCACTTCCATTCAGTTCTATGGTGATCTGGATGCCAACAAGGCAAACGACATCATGCTGTACAGCACCGATGTCGCTGTGACCGATGGCATGACACTGAGCCTGACGGCCAAGAACGATGATGGCAAGGCCAGGTTGGTTGCCTATTATGGCAATGACAGCACTGCCAGCTATGAGGAATGCGAAACAGTCGCTTACGATTTGACTGCCAGTGAGGCTGATACCTGGACCACCACGGTGGTAGATATTTCTGATCATGCCGGCAAGACTTTGTATGCCATTGGTTTAAAGGTGGAAAGCGATACTGCTGTGTCCGACTACCACATCAACCTGGGCCAGCTTGCCATTTTGGATCAGGATCGCGCGGCGCTGTCCGGTCCTACTTCTGTGGCGCTGGACGAGATCCTGTATCACAACGCCTATGATGCGGAAGCACGTATTTACTGGGATGCTGTGGACGGCGCTGCTTCCTATGAGATCTACAAGGTCAACGCGAACGGGACTTCTAATCTGATCATGGAGACCCCCAACACGGCCTTCTACCTGCCTACCCTGGTTCGTGATTTTGACGAAGACGACGTGACGCTGAAAGTCGTCCCCGTTAATGCCAACGGTGTACGCGGTGAAGGCACCAAACTGATAATCGACTGGCTGTATAGCAATGAGGACTCTGAAGTCTACGAACCAAAAGAATTCGAAAACGTCTGCCTGGGGGCGACGGTAACCGGATATTCTGGCCAGAATAAGAGCGAGCCTGCCTCCAAGGCCATTGACGGGACCTCCCTGAATGGTTCCAAATGGTGTGTTACCAATGCGGAGACCGGATATATGGACATTGACATTGGTCGTGAGGTGACGGTCCGCCGCTGGCGCGTAGAACATGCCCAGTACGGTGGCGAGGATGTGTTGATGAACACCGTCGACTTTGCTCTGGAGTATAAGAATGCGTCTGGCAGCTGGGTAGAGGCAAAGCGCATCCAGCACAACACCGCCGCTGTAACGGATGTCTTGCTGGACGAACCGGTGACTGCACAGGAATGGAGACTGCGCATTTATGATGATGGAACTTCCCCCTGGGGCGGTATCCGCATTTATGAATGGCAGATGTTCGAGACCGCCGAGTTCCCCCAGACGGAGCCGGTGTCCATCCAGTTTGCCGCCGCAGAGAATGGCACGGGCGCCAATGATACCTTCACACTGAAGAACGTGCCTGCGGGCCAGACTGTCACGGTCTACACCAAATCCGGCAACGAGTATAACAAGATCGGAGAGGCGGTTGCAGAAAGCGGCACTGTCACTATCACCGGCCTTAACTTTGGCACGCAAGAAGCCGGACGTATTTACTACACCACCACCGCCACAGGTTCCGCAGAAAGCATCAAGCTGAGCGCGAGCTTTGAGGCGGAAAATGCCGCAAAATCTGAGGCGGCAAGGGATGTTACAGCGGAAGCTTATTCACAGCCTGGCTCGTTTAGCTCTTCCAACGGTGGCGACATCTATATTTCTCTTACGGTGAATGGCCTGAGTGGAGGCGATGTGGTCTACGTTTACGAGAACAACTCTGGTGAATACACCAAAGCCTCTCTCCCGGTGGCTGCTGGCGAAACCTCGGTAATTATCCGTGGCATTCGGGTCCCGCGTGCGGGCAGTGAACTCACCCTGCAAGTAAAACGCGTCAGTAAGCTGATCTCTGATAAGTATACTGTCAAAATCCCCGCATTCCCGGAACCGACCGCTTTCTTGAACTTGGTGGCGACCAATGCCAAGGGCGAGAAACTGACCGGCGTTACTTATGGCGTTTACAACAGCAACAACGAAAAGGTCTATACTGTGACTACCGGCGAACCTGCTGAGGTTGTATTGGGGACGTACACCATTAAGTGCGAAAATGTTCCTGAAGGCTACCTGATCAACGACACGGTTGTGAAGCGCCTGGTCGTGACCGAAGGCCAGACCTACGATGTGAATGTTACCCTGCAGAGCGATTCTGTTGGGCCAATCGTTACATCTGTTACGGTATCGCCCGCTACTGCATCTGTGGAGAAGGGCGCAACCAAGCAGTTTGCAGCTATGGTCAACGGCGAGAATATCACCGACCATTCTGTGACCTGGAGCGTGGACGGCGCGGTCTCTGAGGCGACTGAGATCGACGAGACCGGCCTGCTGACCGTTGCGGAGGACGAGACCGCAGAGCAGCTGACCGTTGTTGCGACCTCGGTTCAGGATCCGAATGTTTCCGGCAGCGCTGCCGTGACCGTCACCGAGCCTGTGGGCGAGCTGGAACTGGTGTCCCAGAATGCGACCATCGTTGGCTACAACGGCAAAAAACTGGGCACTGCCCAGGGCCCCGAAAAGCTGTTTGACGGCGACAAGGAAAACCCCGATACCGGCAAATGGTGCGAGGATGGCAGCAACCTGTGGGTCGCCTTTGACATTGGCGAAGAACGCAACGTCCGGCAGCTGGTCGTCTCCCACGTCGGCGTGGCGGAAACGCCGACGGCCGGCAACGGCAGCATGAACACTGCCAATTACGAGTTCTATGTGCTGAACGAAGAAAAGGTCAACGTGGACGAACTGCTGGCCATGGAGGCCGAGGAACGGAACGCTGTGCTGGCAGACGCTGCGAACTGGACAGAGCGTGCCAAGACCACCGATAACGCGGCCGATGTTACCACCAATGATCTGGGCGATGCGACCGGACGGATCTTCAAGCTGAATGTCAGCCGTACCGATACCACCGGTTGGGCTGCCTGCGTCCGCATCTACGAGGCCGAACTGTACGCTACGGCCAAGCCCACCGAGCCTGTTGTGGACAAGACCATTCTGAATCAGCTGATCGAGCAGGCTTCCGCCCGGGTGGAAGACGATTACACGACCACCAGCTGGGCAGCGTTTGCAACTGCGCTGGCCGAAGCGCAGAGCATCTCTGCCGCTGAGGATGCAAACCAGGTGACTGTCAACCATGCAGCTGACGCTCTGCAGGACGCCATGGAAAGCCTTGTGAAGCGTGCTGACAACTCGAACCTGGTCGCGGCCATCGACAGCATCAAGGAACTGGATGAAAGCAGGTATCAGCCTGATTCTTGGGCTGCCCTTGCCCAGGCTTTGGCAGAAGCTGAGAAGGTCGCCGCCAACCGTGATGCAACCGCCGATGAGATCGAAGCTGCTTATACAAATCTGGAAGCTGCTTACAAGGCACTGGCGCTCCGAGCAGATATGACTGCAATTGATGATATGATCTCCAAGGTGGAGGCCATGGATGCGAACGCTCATACTGCAAAATCCTGGAAATTGGTTGCCGATGCATTGGAGGCCGCAAAGACGGTCGCCGCCAATGAAAACGCTACCCAGGAGGCTGTAGATGCAGCAGCACGGACGTTGCAGGCCGCAGCGGCGGCATTGGTAAAGGCTGGCGATGCCACCGAGTTGAATGCTTTGGTTGAAGAAACCAAGCAACTTGACCTGAGCAAGTATACTGTGGAGAGCGCGGACGCTATCCGCCAGGCAATTTCTGATGCGGAAGCTGCTATCGCAGGCCGCGCAAGTGCTGAAGACTTGAAAGCCGCCCTTGATGCAGTGCGGAATGCTGTAAATACTGCCCAGACCAAACCTGCGGCACCGGTACAGAAACCTGCTGATACTGTGAAGCCGGTACAGAAACCTGCTGATACTGTGAAGGATGAACATCCCGATATTGCGGGAGGAATTGCAAACGGCACTTGGGGTGCTGCGCCTACTGCAAAGCCGAATGACGGCAGTGCAGCGGCATCTGGCAGCGGAGCAACAAGCGCGATTCCTCAGACGAGCGATAACTTCCCTTATGAAGTGCTGTCGATTCTGGCTTGCTTGGCCGTGGGTGGCTTTATCGTTGCACTCTACCTGAAAAAACGCAGTGGCAATCGCTGATGTCTACGAGATGAACGTAAACTCCTAATTCTAAAACACATTATGCGCTTGATCGCAATCGACAGATTGACCAAAACTATAAGATTTAATCATATTACTGGCATATCTATCACTGTGTTTGGCAGTCAATCGGAAGGGGAATGAGACAAGTCCTCGGTGTTGGTTGATGATTAAGGTATAACTGCAAAAGTGCCTCTTGCGGGCTTCGAACCGCAAGGGGCACTTTTGTGTCTACAGGCATGGAGGAAGACCAACAACTCGGAATTCTTGTCAAACAAAATATTGTTGTAGACAGAGGAACGAATGGTGCGCTCAACGCGTTGGTGGACTATAATCCACAGTGCGAAATAATTTTAATCAACATATAGGACCAGAAAAAGCCAATGAAGCGGGGATTTTTTGCTTTTCCCGGCAGTTTTCATTTTGTTTTCAAGTTTCCCATTTTATACCTATTTACAATAAGGAGGATTTTCACTATGAGCATCATTATCGGCATTGACCACGGCTACTATGCTATCAAAACAGCCCACTGCTCGTTCCCGGCAGGGCTGACAAGCTACGGAGAACACGAACCCTACACCCGCCAAGGACTCTTAGAGTTTGGCGGGTGCTTTTTTGTTTGTGGCTCTGGGCGGCAGCCTATCCAGAGGGACAAAACTGTGAACGACAACTACTACCTGCTGACACTGGCAGCCATTGCAAAAGAAATCCAGCAGCGCAGTTTGCCGCCCGAATGTTCTGTGCGGATTGCGGCTGGGTTGCCGCTGACCAGCTTCGGACGCGACAAGCCGAAGTTCCGCGATTATCTGCTGCGAAGTGGGCGACCTGTGAATTTCAAGTTTGAGGGTGTAGAGTACAGCATCACCATCGAGGAAGTCGCTATCTTTCCTCAAGGCTATGCCGCCCTCATGACAGAAACCGGGCTGTTGCAGGATGAACCGTCTATGCTCCTTATGGACTTGGGCGGCTGGACGGTGGACCTTATGCGCATCGACAACGCCATCCCTGCGGCTGACACTGCGCACAGTCTGGAACTCGGCATGATCCGCTGCGTGGATGACATCCGTGAACAGGTGCGCCGGGAAACCGGGCTGTCCCTCACGGATGCCCAAATCGAAAATATGCTGGCAGGTCAGCCCTGCACGGTCAGCGATACGGTGCGCGACATTGTAAACAAACAAGGTCGCAAGTACACAGAGCATCTGCTGTCTGCCACGATGGAAGCCGGTTTCGATTTGCACGCCATCCCCGCCGTGTTGCTGGGCGGCGGCGCATCCGTGGTGAGCCGCCACCTCAGCCCCAAGGACGGCCTTTGTAAGACGATTTTCCTGCTGGACGACAAAGTGAACGCTGTCGGGTTCGAACGCGCGTTGACCGCCGTGTCGCGCCGTAAAAGCGAGGCATGAAACGCCCACAGTACGTTTTCCGCCCGAACCTCAGCGACCCGCAGCACCGCCGCGCGTGGGTGTTGCTGCAGCAGATGCCGTCAGTTCGCCGCAAGGAGTTTCTGGTGCAGAGCATCCTTGCGGCGGAGCAGACAGATAGACTGGAGAAAAGCATCCGCAAGGTGGTGCGGGAGGAGTTGCAGGCAGTCAACATAACCGGCGCTGTTCCAAGCCCACTGTCAGAGAATGCTATACCAGACTCTGCGCTCGATTTCCTGAATTCACTGTAGGGGGTGATTCCAATGTTTTAATAATAGGTAGAAAAGCAGAAGGAAAAAGGAGGTTTATACATTATGAACGGTAAAAAAATCTTGTTTGGTGCAGCCTATGACGGGCTGCTTTTGTTTTTGATGAGGGGCGCCTATTAAGCACCTTCGCAGATCCGGCAAACATCCCCATCGGGAGATGTGCCCTTGATCAAGTTCGTAGATATGTTCTCCGGCATCGGCGGTTTCCGCGAGGGCCTGACCCGAGCCGGGGGCTTTGAATGTGTGGGTCACTGCGAAATCGACAAGTATGCCAATCGCAGCTATAATGCCCTGTTTGACACGAAGGGAGAGTGGTTCATTGAAGATGCCCGAAAAGCCGACCCCAGCACCATGCCGGACTTCCAGCTGCTCTGCGGCGGATTCCCTTGCCAGACTTTCAGCATTGCAGGATCCCGGAAAGGATTCGGAGATCCGAGAGGAACCCTCTTCTTTGAACTGGCCCGATTGGCTGAAGCCAGGAAGCCTCCGTATTTGCTTTTTGAGAACGTGGTGGGTCTCATCAATCATGACCACTGCAGGACGTTTGCGACGATCCTCAACACGCTGGACCGACTGGGGTATGGTGTGGAATGGCAAT
>OLNO01002231.1_pt1 | contig 13452 bp, 12 predicted proteins | sample 1672861 | NCBI WGS metagenome assembly OLNO01 (sample SAMEA3136731, study PRJEB25190) | human gut metagenome | reverse complement strand
TGTTCAGCTCGGCGCGGATCGTGCGGATCATGCCGATGACTTCCTGCACGAACTCGAGGCCCAGCCACTGGGAAAGCAACAGGCCGCCCGAGCCGGTGATGGCGCAGGTCATCTGGGCCGTCGGCAGCACGGTCGCAGCGCCCTCGAACAGGTCGCGGGCGCAGGCACGGACGTCGGTGTGGTGGCGCTGGTACTTGGCGTAGACGATCTGGTTGTCGTCGTTGAGCACGGCAAGTTTAACGGTGGTGGAGCCCACGTCGATGCCCAGGTGCAGGTTGCCGCGAGCGTTCTCGGGGTTGAAGATCGCGCCTTCGGGGGCGTGGGCGGCGGCTACGGGCTCAGCGGCAGTGGCGAGCTCGCTAGCGACGGACGTCTCCCCTGCCGCGTTCTTGGCATCGGCAACTGCCTCGGCAACTTTCTCGGCAGCTGCGGTCGCGGCCTTCTGCGCGGCGTCCACCACGGCGGGCGCGGCCTCGCGTGCGGCAGCGACCATGCGGTCCTTGATGCCCTCGACGAGTTTGCTCATTGTCTCTCCTCTTAGTTGTTGGACTCGACGGTTGCGGTGGTGTCGACCGCGTCCTCGAGCTGCAGATTCAATAGCTTCATGCCGTATTCCGGCACGTTGATATCGATGGGTTGGCCATACAGGTCGCCGGGGCGCACAAAGGCGATAACCGTCATAATGCGCGCCATGGTCTCGGGCGATTCGGTGAGCCCACGCTCAAACCAGCGCTGAATCAGGCCGACCTCGGCACTCACGACATAGGTAACGTAGTAGTCAAAGAAGGTGCCCAGTGCCAGGCCCAAGATGCCCGTCTGTGCACGCGGCACCACGGCCTCGCGTGCGGTATCGATGATCTTTTTAATAAAGGCGGGGTCGCCGCCCGGACCCAGTAGGGCCCCGATAAGGTCGCGATTAGCCGCAAGATAGCGAAGCAGCTCAACCGAACCGGGTGCCGGCTCGAGCTCGTCGATGTTGCGGTAAAGATCGGGTAATTGAGCTGCGGTGATAAGCTCCACCCGCTCGCGAATCTCGGCAAGCAGGCCGTCCTCGATCTGACTGATAAAGTCGGGGATATCGCGGTAGTGCGAATAGAACGTTCGACGCGTAAGACCGGCGCGCTCGGTGAGCGACGCGACGTTAATGCGCGAAAGGTCGCCGCTTTCGGCAAGCTCGCTGGCAAGCGCCTGGCGAAGGGCGCGCTGCGAGCGAAGGGACCGGCGATCACATTTCTCGAGCTGGGACAAGCGTCCTCCTTGTTACTCAGACTGTACGCTATTGCACAGTGCGAGTATTATTGCACACCGTGTGTATCAACACGTAAAGGCAATATTTGGAATGTGACAAAGGGCAGTCCCTTTGTCACATTCAGCGACCGCCTAGGTTGTGCCAGTTGTGCCTGGCTTTTGGAGCGGCATTGCCGATTGTTCAAAATGTCATTCGTGGGTAGAATAGTGTCGACGGCAGCCCAAGTTCTGGAAAGCTGGGCAGCGCCGTTGCTTGGATTAAGGGGTCAACGCCTTAGCGGCGGCGACCCCTTTTACGTTGCTTCGAACGTTGCTTGAGTGCCTCGGAAAGCCCGACGAGCGCCGTGGAGAACGAGACCAAAGCGGTCAGAAGTCTCACGAAATCAATCAAATCGGTCATGGGCATCACCTCCCATCAGATGGAGGGCGCTGCCCGGCACATGGAACTGCCGCCAACAGTATCAATTCTATCAAAGCGCAGTTAGATATGCGAATGTTTGTTCGCATATCAGAAGATCGGAACTCGGGCATGGCGAAGGAGCAGTTCCTTTGCCATACCCGAGCTTGTCGCCGAACTGCTACCTACATTTTTCGAGTTATTCGGCCACGCTGCTGGTTCTGCATAAATGCACCACCGGGATTATCTGAGAGTTTTTGTCCTTATTTGAGCGCATACATGCCCATTTGCGCACTTACGTCACCGAATCAAACACCGTTAGAGGTATGAATGTTCCTGCGAGGGCATCTTTAGCCATTTAACGACCTCCGACAGGCCGAATAACTCGAAATTTGTTGGTGGCGAAAGCGTAACAGTCCTATACGCCAAAAGCCGGCATCTCCCATGTGACAAAGGGACTGTCCCTTTGTCACATTATTCGATGACGGTGCGAGAGTTTTGCTTGCGCATGGTGGCGAGCATGTGTTTGGGGACGGCGTGGACCATGCAACTGCCGATAGTTGCGCTCGCGGCGGCCTTGGCGGCATCGCTTGCGTTTTTGGTCGCGTAGCTGTGGCGGAAGCGTTTGAGCATGGCGATGTCGTTGCCGCCGTCTCCGTAAACCGCGACCTCATCCTCGGCAATGCCGTAGTAGCCCGCCAGCCAGGCCACGCTCTCGCCCTTGTTGCATGCCACATCCGTGATCTCAAACATCACCGGGTCAAACGGCGCGTTGACCACGCGGTCCGAGCGCTCGGCCAAATACGCCTTAAGGTCGCGCTCCAGCTCGGGCGAGATCACACGGCAGTTGATCTTGCACACATCGTGGCGCAGAATGTCACCGATCGACTGGTCGAAATACTGTTCCTCGTGATACCCGCCACGTGCACGCATGCCGCGCATCACGATGCGCTTGATAGGACTGTCCTTTTTAAAGCCCGCCTGATGCATCTCGAACGAGCCGCTCGAGAACATGCCATCGGGCGTGGAGCAATCAAAGCAAATGTCCGGGAACTCCTTGAGCAGCTCCTCGGTGATCTGCGGATCGATGGTCCAGGTCTTGAGCACCTCGCCATGACTGTCGCGCACAATGGAGCCGTTAGAGCAGCAGGCATCGAGCGCCAGCCCCGTAAAGCCATGTTCGCCGATCGGCAACGTCGAGCGCCCGGTCGCAGGAACCACATGCAGGCCAGCCTCGGTCAGCTCGCGAATGGCACGGCGGATGGTCCCATCTGCTTCGTGCAGGGCGTTCAGCAGTGTTCCGTCTAAGTCACTCGCAAACATCTTGATCATGGGCATGCCTCTCCTTCGTCTGCACGATATTGTAGACGAGAACGGGCGCGCCCCAAGAGAGGCGCGCCCGTCAGGCGAAAGATTGTCCTACACCGCAGCGGGGCCGCGTTCGCCGGTACGGATGCGGATGACTTCCTCGACCGGCTCGACCCAGATCTTGCCATCGCCGACGGCTCCGGTGCGAGCGGCGTTGCAGATGATGTCGACAATGCCATCGACGTGCTCATCGGCGCAAATAAGGGTGAACTGTACCTTAGGGATCGTGTTGACAAGTAACTCGTTGCCGCGCGCGTATTCCTTCCAGCCATGCTGTGCACCGCAGCCCTGCACCTGGTTGATAGTCATGCCGCGAACATCGGCAGCAAACAGCGCATCTTTAAGAACCTCAAGCTTTTCCTGGCGCACGATAGCCGTGATCTTTTTCATAATGAATTCCTCTCAATAATCAACGTATCCCTTTACATGAGACGCGGGTTTCCCAGGTGCCGCAGATTGGGTTGAAAGAGGAGCGCCGCGTACTTTTGTACGCAAGCGACGGTTTGAAACCCAAGGTGCGGTGCCTGGGGAAGCCGCTAGTCAAGTCCCGAGAAGGAGGGATATGCGCTCTCGCCGTGTTGACTCGCATCCATGCCCAGCGCCTCATCGGCCTCGTCCACGCGCAGTCTGCCGTGGAACAGCGCCTTGACCACCGCGGCGATCACCAAGTCGAGCACCAGTACAATAGCGACCGTCACCACAATGCCCAAAATCTGCGAGATGAGCAGCGAGACATCGCCCGTGTAGAACAGGCCGCCCTTACCGGTCCACGAGAGCTCCGGCACGCAGAACAGCCCCGTGAGCACGCCGCCCAGGATGCCGCCGATGCCGTGGCAGCCAAACGCGTCGAGCGCATCGTCGTAGCCAAATTTGGTCTTAAGATGGCTGATGGCCAGGTAGCAGACGGGAGATACGATCAGGCCCATGACCAGCGCCGCCCACGGCTCGACAAAGCCCGCGCCCGACGTGACCACCACAAGGCCCGCAACCAGACCGGTGCTGGCGCCCACCAGCGTGGGGCGACCGGTGTGCACGCGCTCGACGGCAAGCCACGAGACCATGCCCGCCGCGCTGGCCGTCACGGTATTGAGGATGGCAAGTGCCGCCACGGCGTCGGCCTTGAACTCGCTGCCGCCGTTAAAGCCAAACCAGCCAAACCAAAGCAGGCCGGCTCCCAGCGCCACAAACGGCACGTTATGCGGACGGTAGCTCACCATGCCAAAGCCGCGACGACGGCCGAGCATTAAGCAGAGAATCAGGCCCGTAAGACCAGACGAGATGTGCACCACGTCGCCGCCGGCAAAGTCGAGCGCGCCGATGATATCGCCAATAAAGGAGCCCTCGCCGCCCCAAACCATGTGAGCGAGCGGCGCATAGACCACGAGCAGCCAAATACCCAGGAAGGCCGTCGTGGCACCGAACTTAACGCGGCCGGCCAGGCTGCCCGTGACGATAGCAGCCGTGATCATGGCAAATGCCATCTGGAAGGCGATGTTGATGATCTGAGGGTAGACGACACCGTCCGCAGCATTGCCCTCAGCCGCCTGCAGCACCTGGTTGAGCACCGGCAGGCACAGCAGCTGGTCAAGGCCTCCAATAAACAGACTCGAACCGTCGCCGCCATAGGCCAGAGACCAGCCGGCAACAATCCACAGCACACCAACCAGACCAATGGCGCCAAAGCACATGAGCATGGTGTTGATGACATTTTTGCGCCTGGACAGGCCGCCATAGAAAAACGCCAGACCCGGTGTCATTAAAAACACGAGCATGGTGCAGATGAGCATAAACGTTGTCGATCCCGTATCGTACATTCGCTCTCCCTTGGTCGCATGAACGTTGTCGGCGCCCATAATGCGGCCGAGGGGCAACTGGTGTAGACCAGATACGGCGTTGTTAAACGCGGCGTTGTCGAATGGAAACGGCGCCGCAATCTTGGAAACGGCGCGGCAACGGACGCGAAACGAACGGGAAATACGCGAGCAAGGAAGCCGTGAGCGCGCCCGTCTCGGCTAGTGGCGGAACAGCTCGCGGGCTCGGTCGCGGAGATTAGTTGCTCGAATGACACCTTCGTAGCGATTGATGCGCAGACGCGGGAAGGCATTGAAAAAGCGCAGGTCACGACGACTGAGTGACACGCTCGGTACCGGACGGCTCATGCGCTTACCGGCAAGGCGACGGCTGAGCGACGGACGCGGCATGCTCGGCGCGGCATCGGCCACGCGGCGGGCAGCGAGCGCCAGGCCGCGAGCACCATCCGAGATAAACGTCGGCATCGAAGCCTTCTCGCGCAGGGCATCGAGCGTCGCGTCGCCCAGCTCCGCCAGCCACGCGTTAACGGCACGGCTGCGGATATGCGTCTGTGCCACCGAGTCGATCGCCGAATCGGGAATACGTTCGAGCATGGAGTCGGACGCATCGGCGAGCGACTCGTTGATGCGGTCGGCAAGGTCGGCCCGGACGCGCTCCAGCTGATCGGACAGACGCCGCCAGCTCGCCAACGAGCATGCCGCGTCGACCATCATCGCGACCGCGACGATAAAAGCGGACAGCCGCACAATCAGCACCGGCAGATGGCCAAGCAGCCCCAACAATGCCGGCTCCACTAAACGGCAAATGCACAACGCACCCAAGCCAAACGCGCATGCCCAGTACAGACAGATGCGTCCGTGCAGGTTAAACGGCAGGTGCGAATAGTCCCAAAAGCGAGCCCCCGTTGTTTTTTCCAGCAGCACGCCTACGCTGTACTCAATCACGCTGCATACGAGCGCTGCAGCGACAAACTGGCTCGAGGCATCCGGAATCCCACGCAACAGCAGCCAGCAGGCAATGCCGCCCGCGCCATAGATGGGGCAGCACGGCCCAAGCAAAAAGCCACTGTTGGCAAATCGTCCGTGATTGAGCATGGCGCATACTGTCGACTCCCATGCCCAGCCGCAAAAACCGTAGAAGGCAAACGAGAGCACCAGTGCCGAAAGCGGGCAGGCGGCAAGCGTCGCGCCGTCAAAGGACATGTCGATTGCGGTCCCCACCGTCTACCCTCTCCTCTTTTCACTCGATGCTTTACTCACGCTATCGTCCGTCTCGTCCTTGCGCGGCAGGCGGCCGGCGACCGTCTCACGCAGAGCACACCATTTATCCGCCAGACAAACAATCCACGCCTCGCGACACGTCGGCGGCACCGGCACCAGCGGAAACATATGCCGCACGATAATATTCCGCTCTCGCGGCGTCAGCTCAAAATCTTCCTCGGCACGCGCCAGGGCAAAAAACGGATGTCGAAATCCGTGCAGTCGATGGCTCGGGTCGGGGTCGTGCCAATCATAGAGAAAGTAGTCGTGCAGCAAGGCCCCGCGCAGCAGCGAGGCACGGTCGATCGAAATGCCAGCACGGCCCAAGTGCTCGGCAAAGGACAGACTTGCCCGTGCCACCGAGGTCACATGTGCATAGACCGTCACGTCGCCATGCTGGATAAACTCGCGCGTCAGGTCCAAGCGGCCCGCCTGGGCGAGCTGGCGGGCGGCATCGTCGACCTCGTGCGCGATTTTCTCGGCACGAACGGCATCGGACATGCTGCCTCCTTCCAGCGGCTCACGGCGGCAAGCCACGGCCTGCACGTATTGAAAAAATCATCATCGAATCTATCAGTATGGCATCGGACAAAACGTTTTGCCCCACCAGTTGTCGAATTACCGCGCCGCCGTCACATATCAAACGCCAAAATGTGCGAGACTGTCTTGTGCAATTGTGTCGGCCGAGGGAGCGCCGGCGCTCGATTCGCATGGAGTAACCCACAACGATGCTGCTTACGCAAACGACAACGCCCGAGGACGTCAAGGCTCTCGACCGCGCCGAGCTTCCGCTGCTCTGCGGCGAGATTCGCCACGCCATCCTCGAAAGCTCCGCCGCTGTCGGCGGACACGTTGCCCCCAACCTGGGCGTCGTTGAGCTTACGGTTGCGCTTCATCGCGTGTTTAACTCCCCTATCGACAAGATTGTCTTTGACGTTTCGCACCAGACCTACGCCCACAAGGCGCTGACCGGGCGCGCGTATACCTATATCGATCCGGAACGTTTTGGCGAGGCTTCTGGCTTTGCCAATCCCGACGAGTCCGAGCACGACCTGTTCGCCATGGGCCATACCTCCACATCGGTGAGCCTGGGCTGCGGCTTGGCACACGCCCGCGATCTGGCGGGCGACAGCTACAACGTCATCACCATCATTGGCGACGGCTCGCTTTCGGGCGGCTTGGCGTTTGAGGGCTTTAACAATGCCGCCGATCTCGACAGCAACCTGATCATCATCGTCAACGATAACGACCAGTCCATCGCCGAAAACCACGGTGGCCTCTATCGCAATCTGGCCGAGCTGCGCACCAGCAACGGCACCTGTGAGCGCAACGTTTTCCGCGCGATGGGACTCGACTACCGTTATTTGGACGCCGGCAACGACGTGTTGGCCCTGGTCGACGCGCTGCAGGAACTGCGCAATATCGATCATCCCATCGTGCTGCACGTCTCCACCGCCAAGGGCAAGGGCTTTGAGCCGGCCCAGAGCGACCCCGAACGCTGGCACCACGTGGGTCCGTTTGACATGGCGACTGGGCGCAAGCTTTGCCCGGGCCATCCGAGCGAGCCCGCGCCGCGCACCTATGCTGACATTACGGGCGAGGCGCTCAGCGCCGCCATCGAGCGCGATCCACAGGTCGTTGGCATCACGGCCGCCACGCCCTACATTATGGGCTTTACACCCGAGCTTCGCGCTGCCGCCGGCAAACAGTTCGTCGATGTGGGCATTGCCGAGGAGCACGCCGTGACCTTTGCCACCGCGCTTGCGCGCTCGGGCGCCAAGCCAGTCTTTGGTGTGTACGGCACGTTTTTGCAGCGCGCCTACGACGAGCTGTGGCACGACCTGTGCCTCAACGACGCCCCCGCAACCATTTTGGTGTTTGGTGCGTCAATCTTTGGCACCACGTCCGAGACGCACCTCTCGTTCTTTGATATTTCCATGCTGGGCGGTCTTCCCAACATGCACTACTTGGCGCCGGCCTGCATGGAGGAATATCTGTCCATGCTGAGCTGGTCGCTCGACCACCGCGAGCATCCCGTGGCAATCCGCGTACCGGGCATCGGCCTGGTGAGCCGTCCCGACCTTGCGCCCGCCGAAGACACCGACTACAGCGCCGTTCGCTATAACGTGGTGCGTCAGGGCCGCGACGTTGCCGTGCTTGCGCTCGGCGACTTCTTTGAGTTGGGCGAGCGCGTGGCAAACCGCTTGGCCGCCGAGTACGGCATCGAGGCCACGCTCGTCAACCCGCGCTTTGCAACCGAGCTCGATCGCGAGTTCCTCGACAGCCTTGCCGCCGAGCATCGCGTTGTCGTCACCCTCGAGGACGGCATCTTGGACGGCGGCTGGGGCGAGCGCGTAGCATGTTATCTGGCATGCACGCCGTTGCGCACGCGCACCTTCGGCATCGCCAAGGGCTTCCCCGACCGCTACGACCCCAACGAACTGCTCGCGCAGAACGGCATGACGGTCGAGAACATGGCCGCCGAAGCCGCAAGACTACTCAACGAGTAAGAAAACCTCCGCAAGGAAAGCACCCCCCTGCGGAGGTTTTTGTTTTCGCGACGCGATTATCTCAATCTGTAACATCTAGGGCCCGAATTCCCGTCTAACTGTTACAGATCTAGACAAGACGTCTTAGTCCCTGACCTTTGTCTCAATCTGTAACAGATAGAGACCTTTTGTCCGTCCAGATGTTACAGATCGAGACATTCGAATTCCCCTGAAGAGAAAATCTCGATCTGCAACAGTTAGAACCCATTTCCTCGTCTACCTGTTACTGATTGAGACAAAACAGCGAGGCGGGCCGTCCGAAAAGCACTATCTCAGCAGCAACAACCGACGTTTGTCCAGATAAAACCTGCCAAAATAAACCTGTCCCTTTTTGGTAGGTAGAATTACCCATAAGGTAAGTATGTTTCTGAGTTATTTCGTGTTGACCCATTTGAGCGCGATAGGGTATAACTCTACTCAACCGCTAGGGATTTTATTGAGAAAGGTGTTCTACCATGAGCAAGAACCTCTCCCAGCAGGTCGTTCTCGACCGCCGCGGCTTCGTTGCCGCCACCTTCGCAACCGTCGCCGGCCTTGGTCTTGCCGGCTGCTCCGACACCAGCGCCGAGGCCGACAAGGGTTCCGCCGCCGGCTCCTCCAAGAGCTCCAATGATACCGAGGCTTCCACCACGCTCGACGCTAAGGCATTCGACAAGCTCGTCGACAACGGCCCCAAGGCCGATGACGACGCCATCGCCGCCAGCGCCTGGGCCACGGCCGTCAAGGACGCCGGCGTCTTTAAGATCGGTGGCGTTCAGACCTCTACGCTCTTCTCCCTCCTCAACGAGAAAGACGGTCAGACCCGCGGCTTCGACGCCGGTATCGCACAGCTCCTGTCCAACTACATTCTGGGCGAGAACAAGGTCGAGATCACCCAGGTGACCTCGGACACGCGCGAGTCCGTCCTGCAGAACGGCCAGGTCGACGCCGTCTTTGCCACCTACACCATCACCGACGAGCGCAAGAAGCTTGTCTCCTTTGCCGGTCCCTACTACTACACCCAGCAGGCTATCCTGGTGCTCGCCGATAACGACGACATCAAGAGCGTCGACGACCTGGCCGACAAGAACGTCGCCGTCCAGTCTGGCTCCAACGGCCCCGCCATCCTGGAGGAGTTCGCTCCCAAGGCCAGCCAGCAGGAGTTCAAGACCGACGAGGAGGCCCGCCAGGCACTCCAGCAGGGTCGCGTTGACGCCTATGTCATCGACAACAACATGCAGCAAAGCGCCCTGGTCCGCGAGCCCGGTAAGTACAAGATCGCCGGCAAGCCCTTCGGCAGCAAGGAGCCCTACGGCATCGGCCTGCCGCTCGATTCCGACGGCGTCGCCTTCGTTAACGACTTCCTTAAGAAGATCGAGGACGATGGCACCTGGACCGAGCTGTGGCAGATCTGCATTGGTGACCGTACGGGCGACACCAATGTTCCCGAGCTCCCCGAGGTCGGCGCCTAAGCTCGCAAGCTGGGCATCAGCCGCTGCGAAACCATACGGAAACGCACGATTCGCTTTATTGCGCTAAACTGTTTCCTCACTGAGTTGTCGGGGCTTCCGTACACACGGGAGCCCCTTTCCTTATCGGCGGGAGGTCCGCATGAGTCTCTCCGAGCTCTGGTCGCTCTATGGCCAGAACTATATCGACGCGCTGCTAGCAACCTGGGGCATGACGCTTGAGTCGTTTCCCATCGCCATGGTGCTGGCTGTCGCCGTCACCGTGATGCGCGTGTCGCCGCTCAAGCCGCTGCGCGTCTTTGGTGACCTGTATGTCCAGGTCTTCCGTAACATCCCCGGCATCGCGCTGCTTATCATCGTCGTCTATGCGCTTCCGCCGCTCAAGGTCGTCCTGCCCTACCGCACCTGCGTTATCGCCGCCACGGTCCTTTTGGGCTCGGCCTTTGGTTCCGAGAACTTTATGAGCGGCATCAACACCGTCGGCGTCGGCCAGGTGGAAGCCGCCCGCTCGCTGGGCATGAGCTTTAACCGTATCCTCGCCAAGATCGTGATACCGCAGGCACTGCGCTCAAGCGTGCTGCCCATGACCAACCTCTTTATCGCCGTCATGCTCACCACCGCGCTCGGCAGCCAGGTGCCGTTGCAACCGCAGGAGCTCACCGGCGTGGTGAGCTACATCAACACGCGCTCGCTCGGTGGCGTCGCCGCCTTCTTTATCTCGGCGCTCGGCTACCTGGGCACGGCCTTTGTGGTGAGCCACATTGGCAACTACATCGATAAGAAGGTGAGGATCCTCCGATGAGCAAGCACTCCACCTCCGCGCTCACCATGCGCGATGCGCTCTACGAGGCTCCCGGCCCCAAGATGCGCACCAAGATTCGCATCGGCACCGCCATCTCGCTTGTTGCCGTCGCCGCGCTCATCGCTCTGGTACTGCAGCGCTTTTATGTGACCGGTCAGCTTTCGGTCCACTATTGGTATTTCTTTACGCACCTCACTACCTGGAAGTTCTTGCTTGCCGGCTTTGAGGGCACCGTCAAGGTCGCACTCACCGCTGGCGCCATCGCGCTGGTGCTGGGCTTAGCCCTTATGCTCGGCCGTACCAGCGACATTAAGCCGCTGCAGCTGGTCTGCCGCGTGCTCACCGATTTCTTCCGTGGCGTACCGAGCCTGCTGTTCATCTACTTCTTCTTTTTGGTGCTGCCCCAGTACAAGATCGCGCTGCCGTCGTTTTGGATGCTCACGCTTCCCGTCGCGCTCGCTGCGGCCGGCGTGCTGGCCGAGATTTTCCGCGCCGGCGTCAATGCCGTGCCGCGCGGTCAGGTCGAGGCAGCCCAGGCGCTCGGTCTCTCCAAGGCCAAAATCACCTTTAAAATCGTGTTGCCGCAGGCTATTCGGTTTATCATTCCGTCGTTGATTTCGCAGCTTGTGGTCGTAGTCAAAGACACCACCGTCGCCTATGTGGTGAGCTACCCCGACCTCATGCAAAATGCCCGTGTGCTCATTACCAACTACGACGCCCTCGTGTCGGTCTACTTGGTAATCGCGGTCATCTACATCCTCATCAACGTCGCGATCAACAAGGCCGCCATCTACGTTTCGCACAAGACCGGCGCGACCATCATCCGCTAACGCTTTACCATTTCGAGTCATAAGGAGCCGAGCACCATGGCACAGAGCACCTCTTCCACCGGCAATCAGCCGTTGATCGAGCTCAGACACGTCGATAAGCACTATGGCGATCTACACGTCCTCAACGACATCAATCTCTCGGTCGACCGCGGCGAGGTCGTCGTTGTGATCGGTCCCTCGGGCTCGGGCAAGTCGACCATGTGCCGCACTATCAACCGTCTGGAAACCATCGACTCGGGCGAGATCCTCATCGAAGGCGAGCCCCTGCCGCAGGAAGGCAAGGATCTTGCCCGCATGCGCGCCGAGTTGGGCATGGTGTTTCAACAGTTCAACCTGTTCGCACATATGACCGTACTGCAGAACGTCATGTTGGGGCCGGTCGACGTGCTGGGCGTGTCCAAGGAGGAGGCTCGTGAGCGCGCCATGGACCTGCTGAGCCGCGTGGGCGTGGCCGAGCAGGCCGACAAGGTGCCCGCACAGCTTTCGGGCGGCCAGCAGCAGCGCGTGGCCATCGCCCGTTCACTCGCCATGCAGCCCAAGGCCATGCTTTTTGACGAGCCCACGAGTGCCCTTGACCCCGAAATGATCAACGAGGTGCTCGAGGTCATGGTCCGTCTGGCCCAGCAGGGCATGACGATGATCGTCATTACGCACGAGATGAACTTTGCCCGCCGCGTGGCCGACCGCGTCGTCTTTATGGCCGACGGCCAGATCGTGGAAACCAGCACGCCCGACGAGTTCTTCGACCACCCCCAGACCAAGCGCGCCCAGGACTTCCTCAACTCCATCAAGGGTCACTAGCCAGCCACCCCGTGGGACAAATCCATCGGAAGCGTTGTCCCACGTCTCTCATGCGCCCTGTCACCTTCAGATTCGAAAGCAACACCTATGATCGGAACCCGCACTTCATCGTCATACACCCCGCACGTCGACGTCGCCCCCGCCGACCGCCCACTCATCCTCGTCGCACCGCGCTGGGAAGAGGCAGAGCCGTTTTTAACCGAGATGCTCTCCCCCAACGAGGAAATCGCAAGTGTCTTTGTCGACGCCATTCTTGCCGCCGGCGGTCTGCCGCTGCAGATGTCCATTACCGAAGACGTCGACGTTATCCGTCATTACGTGGAAATCGCCGACGGCATCGCCATTCCCGGCGGTCCGGACGTCAACCCCAAACGCTGGGGCGACGAGCGTCCTTACGACCCCACGCTGTGCTGCGAGATTCGCGACCGTTTTGAGTTTAAGCTGGTTAACGAGGTACTTCGCGCCAAGAAGCCGCTCTTTACCACCTGCCGCGGCACGCAGCTGCTTAATGTCGCCACCGGCGGCACCCTGTGCATGGACGTGCCGAGCCTGGGCGCGCGCGAGGGCCGCACGCAGTGGCGCCATACCCACGTGCTCAACGACCCCGTGCATCCCGTCGAGGTCGTGCCGGGCTCGCTGCTGGAGCGCGCGGTTGGCGGGCACAGGCTGATCCAGACCAACTCCGCACACCACTGCTGCGTCGATCGTCTGGGTAAAAGCACGCGCTTGGTCGCCAAGGCAACCGACGGCGTTCCCGAGTGTATTGAGGTCGAAGGCCAGCCTTTCTGCCTGGGCGTGCAATGGCACCCTGAGTACACGTGGAAGACGCTCGAGACCGACTTTAACCTCTGGAAGTCGTTTGTCGAGGCGGCGGCAAAGGTTAAGCAGGCCCGCTAGCTCGCGAACTGCACAACATAAAAGGGCTCCCCGCCGGCCAC
>OLNO01002223.1_pt1 | contig 13505 bp, 10 predicted proteins | sample 1672861 | NCBI WGS metagenome assembly OLNO01 (sample SAMEA3136731, study PRJEB25190) | human gut metagenome | reverse complement strand
GTTCCGCATATTCCCGCTGGAAGCTCATGTTCTTCGCCATCGGCTCGTCCATGAAGGTCATGGTCAGGGCAATCATGGTCCGGTCGCCGGACACATTCCATGTGGATTCAATGCCCTTCTTCACCACATCCAGCTGGTCGAAGGGGTAAAAGAGGGACAGATATTGGTCTGTCGCCATGGATTCTTCCTTGATGAAATGGTTTTTCGGCAGGTACACCGCCTCGTAGTCCATAAAAGTCGGTGTGGTAGGCAGAGCGGTCATCAGCCCCAGCAGGCCGTACCGGGTGACAAACTCCATCACCGCCTTTTCCACTTCTGCCTCTGGCTTACGCCCCATCAGCAGCATCCCCACATTCAGTGCATCCAACACAATGTTCGGGACCTCTTTCAGCGGATTGTAGACATCCGGCTTTGCGTTTTTGCCGGGGGTGATGTACCGCTTGCCATCTTCCGCTGTTTTCAGCTCATAATGATCGTAGCGCACCCAATGAGAACGGGATTGTTCAAATAGATTCTTCATTATGCGTGCCCTTTCTGTTTCATCGCCCCTGCCATCAGGGGCGTTTTTTCTTTTTTCTACGCTTGGTCTTGTTCTCCCGCCGAATCACGGCGTCCTTGCCCTGTTTCTTTGCGATTTTCGAGTATTCCTCCAGAAACCGACGCTCCCGCAAGGTCAGGCCATTTTCCGGCTTGCTGCACAAATGGTCATACATCTGGCGCTGCAATTTTTTACGGATGGTTTTCCTCAGCTTGCGGATATTGCGGTCAGACTGCCCACGAATGGCAGCAAGCTGGGTGGTGCTGTACAGCCGCAAAGAGAGAAAATACAGAACTTCCTTATGTTCCTCACTCAGTTCCTCCACCATGCGGGATATAAAGGTGTCAGCGGTCAGGTTGTGCATCTCATAGGGGCAGTCAAACAGGATGTCCAGAAAGTTTCCGGCCATCAGCTGCCGGTATGCGGGGTTGTTCATCCAGCGGGGAATGAGCTTCGGTTCCGGCACCGCCTGATATTCCAGCGGCACATCCCCACGGAGGTTTTCATGGTCCCGTTCCCGGCGCTCCCGGTTCCGGTCCAGCTTGTTCCATTCCTCCACCACGGCCTGGAAATCCTTCTCCGTGCGGGCCGCTTCCTCCAGCCGCCGCACAGCTTCCGCCCGAATCTCCCGTTTCAGCCGCTTATCGCTGACCGGGGCGGCTTCTTCTTCCTCGTTTTCCAGCTCCGCTTCATAGTCGATGGGATGCTCGTCCTGCTCCAGCTCATTTTCCAGCTCGGCCAGACGTTCTTCCGCAAGCGCCTGTTCCAGCGTTTCCTCCGCCCCAGCGCCTGTCCCATCGTCCCATTCGGTGAAGCCATCTTCGGTATCCAGAAGCTCATCAGCTGTGAGATACGCCATGACTCCACCCCCTTCAAAAATTTTTTATGATTTTTCAAAAAATGGTTCCGTTTTACACCCGGGATTTCTCCTATTAGTGAAAGGATAATCTGAAAGCAGATTACTTTTTTCGGAACTACGCCAATATTATACAACAGCTGCGCCGGAAGCGCAAGAAAGAGAGGTTCTATGAAAAAAACGGCATCCAATCATTTTTCAGCGGGGAGGGAGCGAAAATGACGCTGTTTGAGCTGGTGAAGCAAACGATTCAAGTGCGGGATGCAGCGGAACATTACGGCTTGCAGGTCAATCACAGTGGGATGTGCCGCTGTCCATTCCACGAGGACCGGCATCCCAGCATGAAGCTGAACGAGAGGTACTTTTACTGCTTCGGCTGTGGGGCCACCGGCGATGTGATCGACCTTGTGGCAAGGCTATTTGACTTGAGCAGCTTCGAGGCGGCACAAAAACTGGCCCAGAACTTCGAGATTGACCCGGATAAGCCTCCGGCGGCCATCGCTCTGCCCAAGCCGAAACGCCCCCTGCTGACGGCATACCGGCAGGAGGAAATGCGCTGCCTTCGAGTGCTGTGCGATTATCTGCATCTTTTAGAACGCTGGAAGGTACAGTATGCGCCCAAGGTGCCGGAAGATGCTTTGGATGACCGGTTTGTGGAAGCCTGCCAGATGCTGGACTATGTGGAGTATCTGGCGGATTTGCTCATTGCCGCCGAACTGGAACAACGGATAAGAATCGTAGAAATGTTGAACAAAGAGGAACTGATTGCCAGCTTGGAGGAGCGGCTGGAACGACAAAAGAAGGAGGAAACGCCCTATGAAGAAAAACAATCCGCCTGACGGAGTGCCCGTCTGGTTTGATGGAAAAAACATCAACGAAGCCCTGTTTTGTGATGAGTTCTTGCAGACGCACAAGATTCTCTTCACAAACGGGGCTTTTTTCACGCCCGAAGGCCGTGTGACCGATGAGCTGCCCCTGCGGGGAGAGATTTTTGAGGAGCTGAAATGCTGTGCGGTCAGCAATATCCCCCGCAAAATCAGCAACATTGTGGAGCTGATGAAGCTGGCGGCGCTGGTGGAGGATTTTCCACCGAAGGCGGACCGGATTCACCTCTCCAACGGGACGCTTTTTCTGGACGGAAAATTTGTGGAGGGAAAATCTGAAATCGTCCGCAACCGGTTCCCCGTGGCCTACAACCCCAACGCCCCGAAACCCGTCCTCTGGCTGCAATTTCTGGACGGCCTGCTCTATCCGGAGGACATCCCCACCTTGCAGGAATACATCGGCTACTGCCTGATCCCCAGCAACAAGGGTCAGCGGATGATGGTCATCAAAGGCAACGGCGGTGAAGGCAAGAGTCAGATCGGCGCTGTGCTGGGAACTTTGTTCGGCTCCAACATGAAGGATGGCAGCATCGGGAAAATATCCGAGAACCGATTTGCCCGTGCCGACCTGGAGCATATCCTTCTGTGTGTGGATGACGATATGCGGATGGAAGCCCTGCGCCAGACCAACTATGTAAAATCCATCGTCACCGCCCAGGGCAAGATGGATTTGGAGCGCAAGGGCAAGCAGAGCTATCAGGGATGGATGTGCGCCCGGCTGCTGGCCTTCTCTAACGGCGATTTGCAGGCACTGTTTGACAGGAGCGACGGGTTCTACCGCCGCCAGCTGGTGCTGACCACAAAAGATAAGCCTGCTGGCCGTGTGGATGATCCCGACCTGGCCGAGAAAATGAAGGCCGAGGTGGAGGGCATCCTGCTGTGGGCCTGTGAGGGCTTGCAGAGGCTGGCTGCCAACAACTTCAAGTTTACCGAGAGCCAGCGTACCAAAGACAACCGGGAAGCTGTCAAACGGGACAATAATAATATTTTTGATTTTCTGGAATCCGAGGGATATATTCGGCTGAAAGCAGACAGCACCATCAGTTCTAAAGAACTGTATGAGATTTACCAGATGTGGTGCGAAGAAAACAATCTGACGGCGCTGAAGCGGCGCAGCTTTAGTGATGCTGTGATCGCCAATCAGGGCAAGTACAATCTGGAATACTGCAACAGGATCACCAACATCGCCGGGCGGCGGGTGTGGGGATTTTTCGGAATTGAAGCGATTGCCAGACCTTATATAAACGGATTTTCCAATGTTTCGGAAGATACGTACGTACCGAGGCAGAACGAGTAACTCGGTGCTTTTGTACGTATGTACACAGCATTTCACCCAAAACCGTCTCTATAGGGGACTCTCGTATCGCACCCCCAACGGCAGACAAAGCACGCCTTTGTTTGCTGCCGGATGGCTGGTGTTTGGCAGAACATCGGCTGTCCGGGCTGAACAACAGGAAACGATGCAGATGGTTTCCGGGCAGTTCAGCAGCGGTCATCGCAATGACCGCAATCCCCCCTCGGGAGAGCCCACGGCACTTTGCAGCCCTTCGGGCTGAAAGTGTCATAGTGGGTTATTACACTTTCGCAAAAGTGCATCTCCACAGCCCCAGCCCCCGTAAATCAACGCAGAAAGGAGCTTGACCTATGGCAAGAAATGATGGAATTGATCGCACCGTAGCCCGCAATCAGGATGTTGAAACTGCCGATGACTTGGCAAAGGTGCAGGAACACAACGAACGTGAAAAAGACAGCTACAGCAATGAGGACATCGAACCGGAGCGCAGTTCCCTGAACGTCCACTTCAAGGCTCCTACCGCCGGATATGCAGAAATGTTTGAACAGATGGAACAGGACAAGGTGATCTCCACCAGAGGTCTCAAAGCCGATGCCGTGAAATATGGCGAGCTGGTATTCGATGTGAACTCCGCTTACTTCTACAACCACGGCGGCTATGAATTTGCCAAGCAGTTCTATGCCGATGCCTATAAAGCCGCCGTGGAGATTGTGGGCGGCGAGCAGTATATCCTGTCTGCCGTCATGCACGCCGACGAGCGCAATCGGGCAATGTCCGAAGCTCTGGGCGAGGATGTGTACCACTACCACCTCCATGTGGTCTATATCCCGGTGGTGAAAAAACAGATTCTCTGGTCGAAGCGTTGCAAGGACGAAGCCCTCCGTGGGACAGTTAAAGAAACGATTATGCAGGTCAGCCGAAGTAAAAAATGGACTTCTCAGATTGCGTTGGACGAAGCCGGGAATCCGCTGCTGACCTCCAAAGGAAAGAAAGTCCTTCGTCCATCTTACAGCATTTTGCAGGATAATTTCTGGGAGGCTATGCGCTCTGCCGGTTATACCGATGTGGAGCGTGGAGAGCGTGGCAGCACCGAGGAACATCTGACCGTGACCCAGTTCAAGGTGGCGCAGGAAACTCAGCGTTTGGAGGCTGTGACCGCACAGGTGGCACAATCGGAACAGACATTGGCAACCACTACCGCTGCCGCAGAAAAGAAAGAGAAAGAGCTAAAATCACTCCAAAAGCAGACAAAGGAAGTTCAGCGGCTCAACCTGACAGTGCAGGACATTGAGGACATGGGCAAGGTCAACAAATTCACCGGCAATGTCACCCTGACACCCAAAGAATGCGATTTACTCAAAGGCTATGCGGAGAACAGCTTTCTTTACCGGGCGGAAAATGTCAAGCTGAAAGACCAGTTGGAAACCGCAAAGCGGAGTGCTTCTAAATGGAAAAAGAAATATGATGACTTGTTTGCAGAAGTCAAGTCTTATCTGGATGCTATCAAGCTCGCACCTGAAAGGGTACGGGCTTTTCTTAACGCCGTTTTGACCAGAACCAAAGAAACAATCGAACACAAACAGCCTGTTCGCCGCCGTGGACAGGATATGGAACTTTAACAGGAGGATGACGATGATAAATTTTGTAACAAAACTGAATAACATGATGCTGGATGGTATGCCGTATCTGGAAATGATGGAAGCCTGTTCCGGGATTGATTTGGAATCCTGCTTCGACCCTATCTTCGAGCCGCCCATTGATTTTGTGGAAGAATGCCGGAAACGTCAGGAAGCGGCGCAGTCGCCATATCATTGTACCGTGGAACGCAGGATTGGAAATACGTGGTACACCATCGAAACTGTATGTGACGGAAATGAGCCGCTTACCGACAAGGTAAAACGGCTCATTTTTGCAGATAAGGGGGTGGCTTGTTAATGACACCGACACAAAATTATGATATTATATCACCATGCACACCGATTCTGTCAGCTGACCCAAACGCAAAGGAGGACGTTATGGATCAGCAGAAAATTACCATCATCTATTGCCGCTTATCCGTGGAGGATATTAAGGAAAATTCCAAGGGCGGCAAGGCTGATGAATCAAATTCAATACAGAATCAGAGAGAGTTTTTAACCAGATACGCAAAAGAACATGGGTACACCAACCTGAAAATTCTGGTGGATGACGGCTATACCGGGACGAACTTCAATCGTCCCGGCGTACAGGAGGGCTTCGAACTTGTAAAGCAGGGACTTGTCGGCTGCTGGCTGGTCAAAGACCTGAGCCGCTTCGGGCGTGATTACCTGACTGTCGGACAGTACACAGACATTATCTTCCCCAGCTATGATGTGCGATTTATCGCCGTCAATGACGGGGTGGACAGTGAACGGGGCGACAGCGAGGGTATGGCTGCAATCCGAAATCTGTTCAATGAATGGTATCCCCGTGATACCAGCAAGAAAGTCCGTGTCAGTCTCCACCAAAGAGGAACCAGCGGCAAGCACATGGGCAAGCCACCCTACGGCTACCGTTGTGACCCGGCGGATAAGGATCATTGGATTTTGGACGAAGATGCGGCTCCAATCGTCAAATATATCTTTGACCTGACCGTTTCGGGAAAAGGGCCGGATGCCATAGCCAGAATTTTGGAAGATCAAAAAGTCCTGACGACCAAAGCCCTGTATGCTCAGCGCAAAGGAAAACCGATGCCGGAGAGACCGTATCATTGGGCTGGACAATCCGTTGCAGGTATTCTGGAACGGATGGAGTACACAGGCTGTACCTGCAACTTCAAGACCTATTCCAAATCCTACAAGCTGAAACAGCGGATTCCCAATTCCCCGGAGGATATGTTCATCCTGCCGGATACGCAGGATGCCATCGTATCACAGGCACAGTGGGACAGGGTGCAGGAGCTTCGCAAAAACAAACGCCGCCCCGCAAAAGCGGAACGGCAGGGCTTCTTCTCCGTGCTTCTGTTCTGCCCTGACTGCGGAAACAAGCTGCACTTTGCCACCTGCAAGAGCTTTGAGGGCAAGCAAGACCATTATGTTTGTTCCAGCTACAAAAGCGGTCGGGGAATATGCAGCGCACACTATATCCGTGAGGATGTGCTTCGTGAGATGGTTCTGGAACGAATCCGGGCTGTCAACGAGTATATCCGAAATGATGTGGAGGGCTTTCAGGAGGAATGGCTGCATTGCCGCCGTGCCGATCAGGAGCAGAGTATCCGAGATGATAAAAAGCGGGTGGAACAGGCAAAGAAACGCCTTGCCGACTTGGACATCATCATTTCCCGGCTCTATGAGGATTTCGTTCTCGGAAATCTCAATCAGGAGCGGTACAGGAAAATGTCCGCTGACTATGAAGCGGAGCAGGAACGGTTAAAGCTCGAAATTGAAGTGACCGAAGAATGGGTGGAACAGCAGAATGAAATGAATGATGGTCTGGATGCCTTTATTGCCCTGACGAAAAAATACGTGGATGTGACCGAACTGACACCAACGATTGTGAATGAATATATCAAGAAAATCGAGGTGTTTGCTCCGGACAAGTCCAGCGGCAAGCGGCGGCAGAAAATCAAGATTTACTTCAACTTCGTTGATGAGGTTGACATTCCTGTTTTCAGCGAACCCAGTATTGCAGAATCAACCTACGGACGCAGAAAAACGGCGTGACCTTTCGGTCACACCGTCTTCTGGCCCTGTTCGTAGCCAAATAGTTACTTGTCACTATTAAGCCTTGAGCTTGCGCACTTTCTGATAGGTCCCGTGCAGCCGGACATGACGGACGTGTGGTTCGGCGGGGTAGGTTTTCTGTGAGTAGAGGATACGCTGTTGGATAGCCTCCGGGGTGTACTGCTTTCCCAAGGTTTTGAACCGAATCGGACGAGGTTTTCCGGGCGGCTTCAGCGTAGGATATTTTCGATTGAAACGGAAGGTGTATCCTTTCTGACTTAAACACTGCAGAAATTGCCGCCAGGTCAGAGCCTGTGAGATCGCTTCATCCACGTCCTGGCGCACCATAGATGTCCAGTTTGGACGATTCTCCTGTTCGTCCAGCCAAACGTGGTACGGCATGGAGGACTGTTCGCTTTCTTTGGTCTCAATGATGGAAAGTCCATATTTTCTGCATAGCGCATCAGAACGTGCCCGCACTTCAGTATAGTAGGACTTGGCATTGCTGTGGTATTTCCGGCCATTATCCAAAGCCACCGAACACCACACAATGTGATTGTGATAGTGTTTGGTGTTGAGGTGGGTGGTAACCACCGTTTGAAAACGGCCTTGCAGCAGTTGCTCGGCCAGCTCGACCCCGATTTGGTGAGCCAGTTCCGGCGTGACTTCTCCTTCGGCAAAACTCTGGACAAGGTGGTATCCTTGCACACCGGCTGTTTGCTGCCACCGTTGTACCGTGTCTCGCATATCCTCAAAGGCGGTTTCGCACACACAGCTGAGTCCCGTTTCAAAACAATCCAACTCCGTCTTTTCTCGGTTTATGGCATAGTCCACTGCGTCCTGCAAAGACTTGGGACCGCGTGTCGTCTTGGTTTTATCCCGCACATAGTCCACCGCTCGGTCCAGGCAGCGGACGGGGATAATGGATGTATAAGCCATCCCGCATACAACCTCCTTATGTTATGTAAATTGTCGCATATAGCCTCTTGTGCTATACTGATACCAGATATTTCATTGAGTTATCGATTAAAGGCATATTTTTCAAAGACTTGGCATGGGAGGTTGAACATGGATAAATATTTGAACGAAGATGCAATTACTGCGGAAATCATGTCCTATGTAAAGAACAGAATATACAACTATGCAGTTCTCATCGATGGTGATTGGGGAACAGGTAAAACATACTTCATCCAGAAAAGTATTATCCCAACCCTCGAAGGTTCTGGCTATATGCCTATATACATTTCTCTATACGGCGTCAACTCTACGGACACTGTTTCGCAAAAGATTGCGCTTTCCATTTTGACAAATAAGCTTCCCTCTGATAAAAGGACTGTTGCAAAGCAATGTTTACCAGCTATCGGTTCTTTTGTCCTTCCAATAGGCCAAACTCTACTAAATGCCACAGGCATATCCATTCTCGAACCACTTTTCAAATCTCCTGTAGAAGATATTCCTTGGGATACCATTTTCAAAAAATTTAATGATTCAAGAAAACGTATTTTTATCTTTGATGACTTAGAACGTTGCTCATTGCCTATCAATGAAATACTAGGTTATATCAACAGTTTGGTTGAACACGAATCTGAAAAAGTTCTTATTGTGGCCAATCAGCAGGCTATCGGAAAAATGTCTTTGCGTAATGATTTGGAAGCCAAGTATCAGGTAGTACTAAACCCCCAACTACATCTAACAGAAAAAGTACGCGACCCTTCCCAACCATACTACACATTGCAGAACAATCTTGTGGATCAACACATCACTGAATTTACACCGGATCAGCTAAAGCAACACACTGCAGAACTATTCAGTGAAAATGTGTTGTATAAAGAAATCAAGGAAAAACTGGTAGGGCAGGAACTCTATTTTCACCCCACGTTGAAAAATATACTTCCTCACATAATTGCCGAGAGTTCCTTGGATGAGGAAGTCAAAGAAGTTTTGACCCAGTCACTCGACAAAATCGTGTATGTTTTTCAACAAGAGAATTGTTTGAATTTACGTTCTTTCCAATCAGCCCTCCTAACATTCAGCCGCATTTGGAATCTTAATTTTAATATGAACATTAACCCACTGGACAGGCACTCTCTATTAGAAACCCTGTTTATTGCAATTTTACACAGTACAATTCAGCAAAAGAGAGGCGGTCCGCGATTTAACTGGCCGGAGAAACGGTCGTACCAGCAATATTCTTATTCGAAGAAAGTCTTGGATTTTGCCAGAATGTTTGTCGGGTTCAAGTTTGTTGAGGATTATGTATTTGACTCCGAACTTGATTGTGAGAGTGCTATTTCTACTATAAATTCTTACGTCCAGAATGAAATCACCAAACCAAGAGAAAGAAGCTTCGATCCAATTCAAAAGGCAGAAAAATATTGGCTTATGGATGATCTGAAGGTTGAAGCAATTTATACTGAACTATCCAATTGCATTGAAACCCACAACTATACCCTCATTGAACTTTTCAAAATATTATCCTTTGCACATAAGCTGTCTGAGTTAGGTTTTACGGTTGATGTAGACCAGTATTTTCACAAAGTCTATAATGCCATAAACAATATGGAGCCTATCTCTAAAGAGCAGATGAGGTACTTTGAATTGTCCATGTTTGACGGTAGCTTTTTATCACAAGATTCACCTTGCTTTTCCGTCTTCAAACAACAATGTAATGAATTGCTGGCTCTTATAGAGAAAAAATCTACCAATAAAGACGACCTTCAACTCGATAATATCCTTAAGGAAAAGTTACACTGGGGGCATAAACTCTACAAATACGTTTTCGAAAGGAGGGATGCTTTTCTATCTGAAAGAGCTTTCCTTTCAAAATTCAATATTGATATTATCGTTGACAAACTCAAAAACTCGCCTCCTGATGATTGGCAAGATTTCAGGCATTGCCTCAGTGCCGTTTATGGTTTTTCAAATCTAAGGGATTACTATTCCAATGATTTAAAAAATGCAATAGCTTTAAAGGAGAAATTGGATGTCCTTGTCCTCCCCACTAAAATTCTCAATAATTTGCACAAAAAATGGTTGATTGCGGATCTCCAAGAAATAATCAACAAACTTACTCCCCAGAGTCCCAACAATAAAGAAACGGCAAATAATGGGGGTTCAGATACTACCAATTCTCAACATGTATAACACCCGATTTTTTCAACGTGCACTTTCCCTTCTGGTTTTTCTCAGAATTTTCCGTTTAGGTTGCGGTACTTTTTCCGGCAGACACGGATGGCTAATATTGCGGTAGTCCATGTTGAAGAAGATACCTCGCAGCTTGCCCGAGAAGTGGTTTGCCTTGGCGATCTTTTCCGGTGTTCCACGGCTCTCGATGTAATCGTTGGGGCCGCCATACAGGCGGGTCACCATCTCATTCTTTTCCGGGTCATAGGACATAAAGCGCAGATCAAAGCACACCGTCGACAGCTGCATCCCCACAAAGGACGCGAAGTGCTGTTGACGGTTTTCTTGCTCCGTCAGCGGAGGATGTGCTTCTGCCGAAGGCTGCAGCTGGAGCGTGGTAGTACAGACGTTGGTCCAGAACTCCACCGACAGATCAGCCGACAGGTTCAGGTTGGTGTGGTCGGGGACATAGGCCATATAGTAGCGCTCGGCGTCCGGCTCTTTCCCCACCAGAATGCCGTCTTTGCTGATTTCGCTCACCACCAGTAGGCAGTTCCAGGCTTTCTTCTTCACGTCAAATCCCATGTACCGTTGTTTGGCGCGGATGACGACGGGCGGTCTGCGAAAGTCATCATTCACAAACAACTGGTAGTCAGCATCACTGAGCACCAGCACCCGCTGTATGGAGAACTTTTGCGGCTTACTCATGAACGGCGAAATATTCTGAAGTTCAGTAACATCCAGTACACCGGATACAAAATTGGCGGTTTCCTGATATTTCTTTACCATTGATTTTTCACCTCCTTCCAGATTTCCCGGGAGATTTGAATCATTTTGTTAACACTCTCCTGACCGGCCACACCCGTACTGTTTGCCCGATGGGCCAACCATGGTTAAGCAATTTGATGTCGTTTTCTTCACCTGATATAATTATTTCAGCATCCTAGGTTATGGAAAAGGTCTAAAGACAGAAAAAGAATTCAGGATATAGGAGGTCAAAATCAAAATGCTTTTAAATGGAATGTTCGCTTTCAGAAAAACAATTGTACAAATAAAAAGGAATCCCGATACAAGCACGGAATGAACAGCACCCCATTTGTTAGACAGTATGATATACTATTTAACAAGTGGGGTGTTTTGCTATGCCAAAAGGAGTACCAAACAAACGATATACGCCGGAATTCAAGAGAACGGGCGATTTCGGTGGTTTTGGGATTGCGGTTCATATCGATGAAGCAGAGGGCACCTTGCGTTGCCCCCGTGGTTAGGGTATGGGCTATTTTATGCCCCACCCGGCCACGCCGGGTATTGGTGCTGTAGTAGCTGATGTCGATGCTGTCCCCTTCATAGGCCATCTTGTAGCCTTTCCGGGTCACTTCTTTGATAGGCAATCCTACGGCATACAAACCGGTACGCCCGCCAAATCCTCCTGCCTGGGCAGCCAGGGTGCAACTTACCCCTTCGGGGGAATAGACTCGCTCGCCCTGGGCCCCTCGTCGGATTTGTGCAAGAGCATTTCCTGTTGTGTCGGTGAAAGGTAGTATTTTTCCTCTACATCGCTCATCAAGATATCCGACAATATACACCCTGCGGCGGGACTGAGGGACGCCGAAATCTTTGCTGTTGAGCACCTGCCATTCCACGCCATACCCCAGTCGGTCCAGCGTATGGAGGATCGTCGCAAACGTCCGTCCGCCGTTATGAGAAAGCAGGCCGGGTACGTTTTCAAACAGCAGATAGCGAGGCTTCCGGGCTTCAGCCAGTCGGGCCAACTCGAAGAAGAGAGTGCCGCGGGGATCTCCGAACTCTCGTCGGTTGCCGGCAAGGCTGAAAGCCTGGCAAGGAAATCCTCCGCAGAGCAGTTCAAAGTCGGGCATTGTATCGGGATCGGCTTTTCGGGCATCGTCAATGAACCACTCCCCCTCCGTGTCAAACAGAGCGCGGTAACTGCGGTCGGCGTATTTGTCGATCTCACAGTGTCCCATGCAAACAAAATCGCCGGCTCTGGTCAGCCCCTCCCGGAAGCCACCCATGCCGGCAAACATGTCAATATAGTGAATGGTCTTACGCATCCTCTCCTTTCCTGATGGTTGTTATTTAGAGCACAAGCAAAGGCATCCCTCCCTTCAAACGGACACGAAAAAAGCCCTGCAGGCGGTTAACCTGCAAGGCTTTAGGACGTAGTTGCGTAATCTAGTCAGTCCGCATAGAGAAACCAAAAAGTCAAGGGTTTGCTTCGGTACCTCTTTCTCCTCAGCTGATTGCGGAGGTATTTGAGTCACACCAACTTGCGCGAATTCTTCATGGATTACTTCCCGCAAAATCTGCTTGAACGCTTCCCGCTGTTCTTCGGCCAGGATTGCCCTGACCAGAAAATCTTTGCGCTGGTTTGCCGGCATCTGCTGCAGACAGGTCCAGGCTCGCCGATGGTCCGGGATACTGAGCTGTGGCCGGAAAACATATTGCGGCCGTTTCACCCCTCGCTCACCGCGCCCTGAACGCGGCCCAAGGCACGCTCAAAACCGATGGCATTTACCCGGTCGTCCAGCAGCGGAATAACCCGACACAGGCCGTCTTTGGGGCTGACGTGGCGGTTCACGATACAGGCCCCACCGCCCAGCATGACCAGAGGCATAGCGTGAAGATCGAAGCCCGCTTCCATGACTGCAGAAAACAAACGCTCGGTATACAGGCGCCCCTGTTTGTTCACGATGTTGCGAACCTCGTCCGAAAGGCTGCAGGGCTGGCCCGCCAGCATCTGTTCGATCTGAGCATCGGTAAGCGAAAGACCGGTTTCCTGGCGGACCCGTTCTCGGATCTCATCGATGCAGCGGATCATTCCAATTTCCAGGCTATGCGCCGTTTCCGCTACCGGCAGGGCGTTGTCGATCCGCATCAGATCCACCGTCCAGCCGCCGATGTCCATGAGCAGCAGCGACGGTTCGTCGGTCAGCAGGTCCGGCTCAGCCATCAGGGCGGCAAAGCCCTGGGGAAACAGCTGCACATCTGCTATGGTGATGCTGTACTCCACACCCTCGTAGCGGAACTGGACCGGCTGGGAAGGACGGAGCAGGTAGCTGCGAAACTTCGGCTTGTCCCGGCCATAGCTGGTCAGCGGCAGCCCCGCCGC
>OLNO01002218.1_pt1 | contig 13533 bp, 7 predicted proteins | sample 1672861 | NCBI WGS metagenome assembly OLNO01 (sample SAMEA3136731, study PRJEB25190) | human gut metagenome | reverse complement strand
CTTGTTTCAGCAGTCTGCCTACGCCTCTTTTAAAGGCCGCCTTGCTGATTCCGAACTCCCGGCGGATCTCCTCCGGGTCGGATTTATCGGTAAACGGCAGCACGCCGCCGTTTGCCTCGAGTTTCTTCAGAATCATCTGTGCATCTGCATCCATCTGCTCCGGAATTCTTCCCCGGACACTCAGGTCCAGTTTTCCGTCTGCCTTGACCGCTGTCACCCTTGCTTCAATCTCCTGTCCCGGCTCCAGCCTGCCCGCCGTCTCACTGCGGGGAATCAGAGCGGAGAACTGATTGTCCACGGCCACAAATGCACCGTACTCGCTGCTGATCTCATAGACGGTTCCTTTTACCATATCATTTCTCTTGTAGGGGGAATCAGTCCGCAGCAGCGGATAAATCCGCATAGTCGCGCAGAGCCGCTGGCTTTTATCAATATAGAGACTAACCAGACATCTGTCCCCCTTCGACACCCGGGAAGTCTGCTCCCGGAACGGCAGCAGAAGATCTTTTTCCAGCCCCCAGTCCAGGAACGCGCCGACACGTCCCACGTCCACAACGTCCAGCACCGCCAGTTTTCCCAGCGTCAGCTTCGGCTCATTTGTGGTGGCAATCAGACGGTCTGAAGAATCTTTGTAGAGGAAAACCTCCACCGGATCCCCCGGCTCAATGCCTTCCGGCACCTGTTTTTTCGGAAGCAGAACTCTCTGGGTATCATCTCCCAGATATACTCCGAAATCTACGACCTTGACAACAGTTAATACTTGCTTTTCTCCTAATTTCATACCTTCGTCTCCTTTTGGGCAGCGCATCTTCACGCTGTCTCTGCTTCCGCTATCGTATACTATGGCGGCTGTAATGTCAATCAAATCCACAGATTCTCTGCCGGATTCCGTCCCGTTTCACCCGGACTGTACGGGCTTTCCTTTCCGGTCCCTGCAGCGCGCCGGCGTCTCAGAGTTCAAACAGGCTCATCTGATGGCAGATCTCTTCCTTCTTCTTTTCCACATTTTCCCGCTGAATCAGCCCGTCATCCAGATTACGTACAAAGTCTGAAGGCTCGCCGGATGTAGTCAGAATCAGTTCTTCTTTTGCCCGGGTCATCCCCACGTAAAACAGTCTGCGCTCTTCTTCCTCATCCGCACTCCTGTCTCCGCTTTCCAGCGGAATACTGCCCCGGTTCACTCCGTAGAGAAAAACAGCCGGGTACTCCAGCCCTTTGGAGGCGTGAAGGGTCATAACCGTAACCGTTTCTGCCGTGTGTCTCCGGCCGGGAGAACGCTTCAGATCTCCCTCCGCGCCAAGTGCCAGTATGTTCATAAATTCCGGCATACCGCTGTAAAACACCGTCATCTGAAGGAGTTTCTGCATAGGCCCGCTGTTCTCAAGGCCCATCTCCTTCATCCATTCTTCCACAAATTTCACCGGCTTTTTCTTCTTATATAAAGGACGGAATGTTTCTGCCGCAGCGGATATGATTTCTTCCGTCACAGAATTCCACTCCAGTTTCCAGACCGCTGCAGCGCTCTCCTGTGCCGCGCCAATATCCCCCGTATCTGCCAGATACCGGAAAAACGCCAGACTGCCCTGTACTGTGTCATCCTGCAGGAAGTCTTCCCTTCCTGCCCGGACATAGGGAATACTTTCTTTCTGAAGACACCGTTCCACCAGATCTGCCTGGCGGTTGGTGCGGCACAGCACCGCAATATCACCGAATCCCCGCAGGGTCCGGTCCCCGTTTTTCCATGCTGCCTGGTGGGCCTCCAGCATCCCGATTCCTCCCGCCATGCGGTTGATTTCTTTTGCGATAAATATGGCTTCTCCCATAGGACCTGCCGCCTTCACCAGGCGGACCGGCGCTCCATCCGGGCGGTTGGGATGCAGGCTTTCCTCCTTATTCCTGTTCCAGAGAGCTGCCGCCGCATTTATAATCTGAGGCGAAGAGCGATAGTTTTCTTTCAGGCGGATCACTTCCAGATCTGCGTTTTCCTCTGCCAGCCGTTCAAAACACCGGGGATCTGCACCCCGGAATCCGTAAATGGCCTGATCCGGATCTCCGATAACGAAAAGTTCCCTGCCTCGGCTGCTCCAGATGCGGATCAGACGCTGCTGAACCGGATTAATATCCTGAAACTCGTCAACCAGAAGATAACGGAACCGTTTCTGCCATTTTTCCGGAATCTGTCCCTGCTCAAACCGGTCTGCAGCGCAGAGGAGCAGATCATCAAAATCGTACAGCTTCTGCTCTTTTTTCCGGTTCTCGTAATTTTCGAATGTCTCTTTCCACACAGGATCTGACAGGCCGGACGTCTCTTTCGTATCCGTCATGCCGGATTTCCAGCGGGAAACTTTCTCCAGGAACATTTTTATGCCGCCGGTCAGCCCGGTTTCCTCTGCCGCAAGACCGGCAAGACGTTTCAGCTCGCCCTCTCCTGCCAGGCAGAAATCCTCTCTCTGATCTTTCAGGAATTCCAGACAGATTCCATGAAATGTACCGATCAGAACCGAACGGGCCCCCTGTTTCTTTCCCGCTGCTTTTCCCAGACGCTGTCTCATCTCCTCCGCCGCCTGATTCGTAAATGTTACCGCGGTAATCTCGGAAGGACTGACCCGCCGATGCTCGAGAAGGTACTGAATCCGGGACGTCAGCGTCTTTGTTTTTCCCGTCCCCGGCCCGGCCTTTACTGCAATTCTGGCAGAAACAGACTCAACGGCATGCTGCTGCTCCGGATTCAGCACTGCACGGGCCGCCGGGTTCGCTTTCTCCGGGCTTTCCGCCGGCCTCCCCTGCGGCATTTCATTCTGTCCGCTGTTTTCCGCTGCTGCCGCGCCTCTGGTTTTCCCGGTATTTTCTTCTTTCCGGATAGATTCGGCTTCTCCGGCGTTTTCCTTTTTATCTGTTTTCCTCCCCGCAACGGCCATACCGCCAAGCAGGTCAAAAAAATCCATCTGCCCTTCCATATTATGGAGTTCATCCTCACAGAACAGCCGGATGATCCCGTACTCTCCGTCAAATCCCGGAATCCGCTCTACCTCTCCGCTCCGCAGCCGCCGGATCCCTTCGGCGATCCTTCCGCCGGACACCTGCCGGATATCCTCCAGGGGAAGATTCCGGAGGATATCAAATTCCGCTCCCAGCTGTTCCAGCATTTTTTCATACTCTTTCTGCACTTTTTTCGAAGCAGCCGAACTGCCCACAGAAGCGCCGATTACCTCCGGAAGAGGGACGAGACTCTCAAATGCCTTTGCACCTTCCCGGATGTAGCCCTCCTGCCGGTCTGCCAGTTCCTCCACACGATGGGAGACTCCGACCGTCAGTTTCCGGCCGCACACCGGACATTTTCCCCCGTACCTCATAGTTTCGGAAGGAGTCAGGCACAGATTGCACTTCCGGTGCCCGTCCATATGATACTTGCCTTCCTCCGGGAAAAACTCTATGGTTCCGTAAAGCCCTTCTCCGGTCTGGACTGCCCGGGCCAGCCCCTCATAAGACATGTCACAGTCCAGGAGGTTGGCCTCCCTTCCCAGTTTTGCCGGAGAGTGGGCATCGGAATTGGAGATCAGCTGATACCGGTCAAGGGCGGACACCCGCCAGTTCATAGGCGGATCAGAGGACAGTCCTGTCTCCATGGCATGGATGTACGGTGTCAGATCCTCAAAGCACTCCTCCACTGTATCAAATCCGGAAAACGCGCCGAACAAAGAGAAATGAGGCGTCCAGATATGAGCCGGCACATAAACGGCAGAGGGGCACAGTTCCAGTACAATCTCAAGCAGATCATGACAGTCCAGTCCCAGAATCGGGCGTCCATCGGAATGAATATTGCCGATCTGTTCCAGCCTTGCGGATATCCGCCGGGCGTCTTCCAGCCCGGGAAGCAGAATCAGGCTGTGTACTTTCCTCACCCGGCCGTTTTTCTTGTAGATGGAGCTGATCTCTCCGGTGATAACAAACCGCGGGATCTGCTCTCCGGGTACACTGCCGTCCCTGATACGGTACTCCTCTTTCAGTACATAGAGCCCTTCCTCCGCGGGCTTTAGTTTCTCTTCCAGTTCCTGCCTCCAGGCCGGATGGGTAAAATCTCCGGTCCCCACAATCTGGATCCCCTTGCGGCGGGCCCACAGATCCAGATGCTCCGGAGTGCAGTCTTTGCTGGTAGCTCTGGAATACCTGGAATGGATATGTAAATCTGCTATATACATTCTGTCACCTTCTTATCTTTTGCTGTCCTTCTGACTTTTTCTGCTAAATACCGGACCTTTCGTTCATCCTCTTTATTCTATCATATTTAAATTTCTGTGAGAAAAAAAATCCGCGGAACCGTTCTGTCTGCAGTGTAAGCTGTGCTTCATCTGCTGCGTCCAGTTACGGTTCCGCGGATTTATTTATGTATGTTTTTTTCCTTTTTCCCCTTCAGAGAAGGAAACGATCTGGTATCCGTGTTCTGCTTCTCTGTCTGTATTCATCATAGCAGTAGTTCTTATCCGGCTTACTGTCCCAGCTCGTTCTGCAGGTCAGCCTGTGCCTGATCCAGAGCGGTCTTTACATCTGTTCCATCTTCAAAGATAGAGTTCAGTGTTACAGTTGTGAACATGTTGTTGATGGACGGATAAGAAGCAGATGCGTGAGACTTCAGTCCGACGATGCTGTCTCTGATCTCTTTAAGGACATCAAACGGATTGTTCTGGAAGTACTTCACGTACTGGTTATCCGGATTATTTGTTACTTCTTCATTGTCCCATACGGTTGTATTGCAGGGATCGAATCCAAGCATGTTCCAGATCTCGATAGCTCCGTCTTCAGACAGTTTCGCATATGCCAGGAATTCAGCTGCAAGTTCGGAATTCGGTTTGTCCGCTACAACTGCTGTACCTGTTCCGCCGCCGCCGACAGATACTTTCTGTCCGCTCTCAAGCTGCGGTGCAACCGCGATAGCGATTTTGCCTGACAGATCCGGCATATAGCTTGTGTATCTTGACATCTGCCACATCGGCATGATCGCGCATGCGAAATCGCCGCTGTTAAATGCGCCGTAAGCTTCTTCCTTGTCCGGGTTTCCTCCCGGTACAGTTCCGATTGCGTGTGCGTCATAGAGATCTTTCAGGATTGTCATAGTCTCAACCATCTCCGGGCTGTTTACAGTAACCTTATCACCGTCTGTATACTCGCCGCCCAGTTCAGCCATCAGCAGGTTCTCTGTCCACAGAGCGCTTGTGTCTGCTGTTCCCAGATATTTTCCGGTTTCTTCATAATATTTGCTTCCTGCTTCTTTGAAGTCATCCCATGTCTCGATTGTCTTATAATCAATTCCTGCCGCCTCAAGAAGTTCTGTGTTGTAGAAAGCAACTGTCGCACCTACATGTGTCGGAAGTCCGTACAGTTTTCCGTCTTTGCTGTAAAGATCCAGACGGGACTGAACGATATTTCCGTCAGCTGTATACTGGCTGGCAGCTTCTGTCAGATCCATCAGCGCCGGTGTGCCCTGGGTAAAGTTCGCGAATTTACCCTGCTCGATATCAACAAAATCCGGTGTTCCTTCTCCGGAATTCAGAGCGATCTGCAGTTTGTTGTGCATATCGTCGTAAGGCATAACGTTTACATTGATGCTTACTTTCTTGTCCGGATTTGCCTCATTCCACTTCTCAGCCATAGTCTTATAGAAATCACCGTGAATCTCTGTAAATGTCCAGAAATCCAGAACTGTTTCGCCGTCTGCGGTTTTCTTCGGCTCTTCGGATTTGTTTCCGCCGCAGCCTGTCAGGCTTCCAACCAGCATTGCAGCGCCAAGGACAAGGGCTATTGCTTTTTTCTTGTTCATCTTTTTTCCTCCCTTTATTAAACGTTTTACTTGTTATTTATAGATATAGCACATAGCAGAACATTTGTAAATATTTTTTTACGTTTATTTATCAAATTTATCTACTATGCACTATTCTATTTGTCATTTTTTATGCATATTATATAATTTTTCGGATATATAATACGTTTAACTTCTTACGAGTCTGATTACATTCCATGACGCTTTGCCAAGTACGGTTGTCAGGAAGCCGTCCTCTGCCTTTCCGCATGGTTTCTGAACCGGAGCTACCTTTTCTCCTGCCGCGCTGTTTTCCGCCTTCAGGTCATCGCAGGCAAGAACAATCTGTTCCTGCGGTTTATAACCTTCAAAGCTTCTTACATCCACAGTCAGCTCAATATCCTCTTCCAGATTGCGGTTTACCGCGAATATAGCCAGTTCTTCTTTTTCTTCATTAAACACAGATACCGCTACAATGTCGCTGACTTCCCCGTGCTCTTTTGTCTGATGGGACGGACTGTCGGTCAGAAGCTCCAGCACCGTGCCGCGGCCGTATTTTGAAGCATGAAGGAAGGGATAATAAATCGTCTGCCGCCATGCACATCCGTCCGGCTCCGTCATGACAGGAGCAATTACATTGACAAGCTGTGCCAGGCATGCGATCTTTACCCGGTCCGCATGTCTGAGCAGCGTGATCATCATCAGTCCCACCATCAGCGCATCCTCAAAGTTATAGTGGTCTTCCAGCAGATGGGGCGCAACCTGCCATGGATGATTGGTTGTGATATCCTCTTCTTCGCTCTTGGAATGGAACCACACATTCCACTCGTCAAAACTTAAATTGATCGTCTTCTTGCTGCGTTTCTTGGCCTTTACAAAGTCACAGGCAGCTGTCACCGTCCGGATAAAAGCATCCATGTCCTCCGCCCTGGCCAGATAATCGTCCGTATTATTCTCTGCGTTTCCGTAGTACTGGTGGAGCGAAATATAATCTACGTAATCGTAGTCATATTCCAGAGTTGTGGCTTCCCACTGCGGGAATGTAGGCATTTCCATAAAAGAGCTTCCACAGGAGACAAGCTCAATTGACGGATCAATTAATTTCATTGCCTTTGCCGTTTCCTCTGCCAGCCGTCCGTACTCATCCATTGTCTTTCGTCCAAGCTGCCACTCTCCGTCCATCTCATTTCCCAGGCACCAGAGTTTGATATTATACGGATCCTTTATCCCGTGGCTGATTCTCAGATCACTGTATTTTGTTCCCGAGGGATGATTGCAGTATTCCAGGAGGTTGCAGGCGTCTGCAGTTCCTCTTGTTCCCAGATTCACCGCCATCATTGTGTCCGCTCCGATTTTCCTGGTCCACTTTGCGAATTCCCCCAGCCCGAATGTATTGGGCTCCAGGCTTCTCCACGCAAGTTCCAGTCTTGGTTTTCTCTCGCTTAACGGTCCCACGCTGTCTTCCCAGAAAAAGTTGGATACAAAGTTTCCGCCGGGATAGCGGATAATGGGCACATTCAGCTCTCTGACCAGTTCGATTACATCTTTGCGGAATCCGTTTTCATCTGCGGACGGATGGCCCGGCTGATAAATGCCTCCGTAAACCGCCCTTCCCAGATGTTCGATAAAGGAACCGTAGATCCTTTTGTCCACAGGCGCCACTTTAAACGCCTTGTCTACAATCATTTTTGCTTTTCTCATGTATAGATACCTCCTGTTGTCGTAATGACGCAGCAAAAAGAAACTGCATTAACCTTTTACGGCTCCCGCCGTCATTCCTTCGATAAAGTATTTCTGGAAGAACAGGAACAGGATCAGGATCGGCAGCACGGAGAAGAACGAACCGACGATCAGAAGATCATAATTGTTCCCATACGGTGTGATCAGAGTATTCAGTCCGATCGGAAGTGTATATTTGGTGCTGGAACGCAGTACAAGCAGAGGCCAGAGGAAGTTGTTCCAGCTGTTCATACCGTTCAGGATCGCCATAGCCGCAAAGGACGGCTTCATAATCGGCATGATCAGTTTGAAGAAAATTCCATACTCCGTCGCTCCGTCAATTCTTCCCGCCTCAATGATCTCCTTGGGCATTCCCGAAAGGTACTGACGGAAGAAGAAGATCGTCATGGCATTGGCAATGAAGGGAAGCAGTACCGCCGCATAGCTGTCTGAAAGCCCCATATCATTGATCTGTACATACAGCGGAAGCATAATCATCTCGAAGGGCACTGACATAATCAGAAGAACGCAGACAAAGAAGAAATTCTTAAATCTGAATTCATACGCCGCGAAACCATATGCGACAAATGCACTGATCAGCAGGGTCAGCACCACCTGCGCCACTGTCAGAATTACACTGTTAAAGAACCATGTAAAATAATCCCCTGAATCCGTAAAGAGCATGATCCAGTTGTCAAAATTGGCAGTTGAAAAATCCAGCTTCAGATTCAGGCCATACCGGATCAGCATACTTCCTTCCTGGAAGGTTCCCACAAAGATGGCCCAGAACGGAAGAAGAACCATAACCGCAATCAGGAGAAATAAGAAAACCATACAGATTTTTGCAAACAGTTTACTGCCTTTGTTCTTTTTCATTATCTGTCCTCCTCCTTCTTAAAGGTTCCGGTCGCGGTCAGCTGCACAATATTGATGGCAAGGACGATTACCAGCAGCACAACGCCCACGGCACTTGCATATCCCATATCGTTTTTCTCAATTCCCTGCCGGTACAGATATCCTACGATGGTCAGTCCGATGTTGTTCGGGGAATTGTTGCCCTGATACAGCATGTAGCTTTCATTGAACATTGCCAGGCCGCCGTAGATACTGATTGTAAGTACATAAACCAGGGTCGGCTTGAGCTGGGGAATCGTAATTTTTATAAACTTCTGCCAGGTTGACGCGCCGTCTATGGAAGCCGCCTCATAATAATCCTCCGGAATGCTCTGCAGACCGGACAGGAAATACATCATGTTGACGCCCCACCAGCGCCAGCATGCCAGTGTCAGAAGCGCGATAAATCCTGTTGTCGCTCCCTTCAGCCATTTGATCGGTTCCGCGCCGAACAGGCCGATAAACTGATTCATAAGCGCTGTATCCATTTCGCCGAAAATCAGACGGAAAATCGTACCTGCAACTACAACGGAAGTCAGAGCCGGAATAAATAAGGATGATTTGAAAAATCCTTTTATCTTTCCCTTCACCAGTTTTGAGTTCACCATGCACGCCAGCAGCATTGGAATCGGAATAAGCAGGATCAGCGTAAATATCATGTATTTAAAGCTGTTTGCCACGGCTGTCATGAACACTCTGTCTCCCAGAAGACGGGTAAAATTATCCAGCCCGATAAATGTTTCCTGGCCGGGCAGAATCTTCTGCGTGCTCATAATTCCCGACTTAATCAGGGGAACAATCCAGAACACCGCAAAGGTCACCACAAACGGAAGGATAAATATGTACGGCGCCGCCTTTTTGGAATACAAAAATTTCTTCATTTCCTTTTTCCTCCTATCTCAATAATTCTTTTACCCAGACAAGCATCTCGCCTTTGTCCCGGTTTCCCCAGTAACCATACGGGACAAAAGTCAGCTCCGTCTCCTCAAGGACAGGCGGGCCTCCCCTCCTGTACAGAGTCTGTCCGTCCCAGCTGTCCTCAGAAAGCTTCTTTCCGTGAACCTTAAGAACCGAACATCCTCCAAGAAGTCCTCTCTCATACACCTCCTGTATCTCCTGATCCGACTGTACAAACACGGACGCCAGGTTCGGACCGTTATCCGCCTCTTCCAGGCAGTATACAAGGGGACCTTTCACCAGCGCCGTCTTGCCGGAATCTGCCCGCACCTGAGGATTCGCATGCACAAATTCTGCCGGAGCTTCAAAAGTAATCTCCAGTACAGTATCCCGGAAATTTCCCTCTGCTTTCGCATATCCGTTTTCAACTGTAAATTCAACATTCCGTCCCTCTCTTCGGATATGGAATTCCCGGGCATATGCAGGAATCCGGAAATAAAACGCCGCATGTACCTCCTGGTCTGCGCAGATCCGGAATTTCATCTGGTTTTTCCACGGGAAATCACCGCTTAGTTCCAGAGTGACGTTTACTCCGTTTATTTCCACTTCTGCCTGGTTGGATATGTAGAGATTTGTATAAATCCTGTCCTTCTCCTGAAAATAAATATACTGTCCGAGAGATGCCAGTGTTCTGGTAATATTCGGCGGGCAGCATGCCACTCCGTACCAGGTCTGACGCACCGGCTTTACATGTTCTTTGGATGTTTTCGGCATACAGCTGGGCGGCCATACTTCCAGCGGGTTTACATAGAAGAAGCTCTTCCCGTCCATGGCAATGCCTGAAAGCAGTGTATTGTACAGCGCCCTCTCTACCGTGTCCATATAAGACGCGTCCTTCGTAAGATCCGCCATTCTCTTGCCGAACATGGCCAGTCCGATTGAGGCGCAGCTTTCCGAATAATTATAGTCATTGGGCAGATCATAGTCTGTTGTAAAACGCTCCAGTATTCCGGAAGATCCGATACTGCCTGTAATATACATCTGCTTATTTACAATATTGTTCCACAGCCTGCTGCAGGCATCAAACAGTGTCTTATCCTCATACTCACAGGCCAGATCCGCCATCGCGCTGTACATATAGACCGCACGCACAGCATGGCCTTCCGCCTTCTGCTGTTCCCGGACCGGAAGATCGGACTGGGAATAAACCGGGTCATAATTGACGAATTCCGGCATAAGCAGTTTGTAGTTTTCCGACTTAATTTCTTTCAGGAAATAATTTTCCCCCTGTCCGCGGGCGTCGATAAAATATCCGGCCATTTCCAGATACTTCTCTTTTCCTGTAACCCGGTACAGTTTGACCAGAGCCAGCTCAATCTCCTGATGTCCGGGATATCCATGGATCTTTCCTTCTTCAGGGCCGAATGTTCTGCAGATCAGATCCGCGAATTTTGATACAATTTCAAGAAACTTTTTCTTGCCCGTGGATTCATAGTACGCCACCGCCGCTTCGATCATGTGGCCTGCAGTATAAAGCTCGTGGCCTTCTGTAAGGTTTTTCCAGCGCAGTCCCGGTTCTTTGATTGTGAAATATGTATTCAGATATCCATCCGGCTGCTGAGCGCGTCCGATCAGGTCTATGGCCTCGTCCGCCAGTTTTTCCAGTTTTTCATCTCTCTCAAAATTCAGAACAAACCCGACTGCCTCCAGCCATTTTGCCACGTCTGTATCCTGAAAAACAGCGCCGTAATACTCGCCCTGTTTTTCTCCCGCAGCAATCCTGAAATTTTCAATGCAGTGGCTCGTCTCCACGCCTTCCAGATTGTCATTGAGAATGTCCCACTGGTATGGAATAATTACATCTTTTACCAGTCTGATGTACTTTCTCCAGAACGCATCCGAAATATGGATATTTTTCAGAGAAATACTTGAATTCGCTGCCTTTTTCATAACTCTCCTTCCGTTTCCAACGTCTAATTAAACGTTTAACAAATTCTGCAAAAAAATAATTACGCGTTTTAAAAAAACTCTATAAATCTGCGTAATCATCTTCTCTTACTGTTATTTTTTATATCATAGACTACCTGTTTTGTCAATAAAACGCATAATATATCGTTTAACATTATAATAAGTGCACAAATTTCTTTTCAGCTTTTTGTGCACTTATTTCCGGTAGTTTAACTATTTTACATTAACATCCTGATATTAACCTTGATTTTTCTCTGTACTGTCCTTTTCTCCCGGCGGTCTCAGGTCTACGACTGAATTTCTGGCCAGAAGCGTACAGGCTTCATGTATTTCTCTCGGACCCTGCGTCCCTGTTTCTTCCTCTCCCCGTTCCTTTTTCTCTATCATATCAATTACAACCCTGCAGGCTGTGTAGCCGATACTGCTGAGAGGAAGAGAGATCGTGGTAAGAGGCGGTTTATAATAATTGGACAGATCCCGGTTATCAAAGCCTACTACGGAGATATCTTTTCCCGGGAGAATTCCTCTTTCCTCCAGACGGTCATAGACTCCGCCGGCCATAATATCGTTCATACAGAAAATAGCCGTCACGCCTCTGGACAGCAGATAGTCGGTATGCTGATAACCGCTCTCCCGCTTCCAGTTTCCCTGTACTACAATATCCGGGTCGAAGAATATCTTCTGGTCATACAGAGCCTTCTGATATCCCCGGAGTCTGTCGTGGGTGTGAATACTCTCTTCCTTTCCCGTAATCACCCCGATAGACCGATGGCCCCGCTCGGTCAGATAGCGGATCAGAGTATACGCCCCGTTTTTATCGTCGACAGCGACAGACGGATATTCTTCTGATTTGCTGTAGCCGTAGGCCATGCTGGCGGGAACCGGAAGATGCTCCGGAAGACATTTTCTCAGAATCCGTTCATGAGCTGTCACATAGATAATCCCATCCACCTGTTTGGAGAGAAGCTCCCGGATTTCCTTCTCCACAATTTTTACGAAAGAGTCATTTGCATAGTAGGCATCCTGATATTTCTTATACAGACGGAGATTGGTCAGAAGCACATGATATCCTCTTTCTTCGCAGCATTGTGTAATTCCGTCAATAATGCCGGGAGTACAGAAAACCGTAAGATCTTCCGCGACCACACCAATTGCCTGGCTTTTTTTCAGCTTCAGATTCTTGGCAATGCTGTTGGGCGTATAGTTCAGCTCTTTCACAACCTGCAGAACTCTTTGTCTTGTAGCCTCGCTTGCATTCGGCTTGCCGTTTAATATATTGGACACTGTTGCGATGGAAACACCGCATCTCTGTGCAATCTCTTTGATAGTTACCATTCCTGTTCCCCTTCGATAAAATGATCAACCTTCTTCAAGCCCGGATCCTCCTGCATTCTTTATATAGAATAACATATTTGGGACACATTTTTCAATGTCTCAGAATTTTCCGGATCCCAAAAAATCAGTGAAAAATCCCCGGATATCTTCTGCAGTTTCTCCGCAGAATACGCGGCGTCAAAAAACCGCACCGGCAGTCTGTGCTGCCGGTACGGTTCTCAGTTATCGGAATATAACCATACGCTCTGCCATTTTATCCGCGGCGTCTTCTCATTCCGACAATCCATACAATACCTGCTGCCGTAATTACGACAAGCATGCCGTAAGCCATAACCGGACTGTTATCTCCGGTCTGTACAGCAGCTTCGGTATTCTGCTCTTTGTCCGCGCCTGATCCGGCGTTTCCGCTGGGATCTTTATCTGATCCGTTTCCGGTATTTCCGTCCGGTTTTTCACCCGGTCCGCCGCCCGGTTTCTGTCCCGGCTTATCGCCCGGCTCTTCTCCCGGTTCTTTTCCCGGTTCTGCTTTCTCAAGTGCCTCAATGGCATCCTTAAGCGCTGCCGCCAGCGCATCAATCTGATCCTGCGTTGCATCCGGATCATTTGCTGCAGCAACCGCGTCTGTCAGAGCGTTCTGCATTGCTTCCCAGCTCTCTGCCGTATAATCATCCTTATTGAGCTTCTCAGCCCCGGCGATCAGATCGCGGATTGCATCAAGATTCACATCTTCACGGACTTTTTCAAGACCGTCGATTGCAGCCTGAAGGGCGTCTGCCGCCTGATCAACTGCTTCCTGATCTGCTGCCGCATCCAGATTTACACGATGTGCATCCGCAAGTGCTTTTGCAAATGCTGCCCATGTTTCCTCTGTATAATCTGCCCTGTTATAGCTTTCTGCTTCCTTGATCAGTGCTTCAAGAGCTGTC
>OLNO01002210.1_pt1 | contig 13570 bp, 8 predicted proteins | sample 1672861 | NCBI WGS metagenome assembly OLNO01 (sample SAMEA3136731, study PRJEB25190) | human gut metagenome | reverse complement strand
CAGTGCATCATCATATCTGCTTTCGGCGTATTGCAGCATCCGCCCAGCGTAGACACGAACAGCACCGGTGCCATCAATATCGTCAGCTTCCTGTATCTCATCTCATTCGTCCTCCTCGATGATGTGGTTCTCCTTCAGCCATGTCTGATAGCTTTCCAAGGTCACCTCTTCCTCGCTGGACAGCAGCGTGTCCTGCGTCTCTCCTTCGCCGATGTAATACAGCGACGGCGTAGAGCTGAAGTCCCCGAAGTTATCATGGACGAGCGTCAGGTTCTGTTCCTCGCTGTACTCTTCCTTATCCAGCGTCACGCACCACAAGGTGATCCCTGCTTCCTGCGTATACGCGTCCGACTCCGCAAAGAAGTTCATGCAGTATCCGCAATACGTCTGTGTGATGATGAGCAGGAAGTTCTCGCCATCATCTTTCTTGGCGATCGCGTCATCCAAAGAGATGCTCTTCACCTCGCCATTGCCCGGATCCAGTGAGATCTCAGGATATGTCCGGCTTTCCGTGCAGCCCGCAAGCAGCAACAGGCACAGGCAGAGACATACAGCCATTATTCGTTTCATAAACATTGCTCCAATCATGTCATTATAATGAAAGGGTGACTTGCGTCACCCTTTGGTCGTGATCTTCTGGTTACGCGTTTAGCGGTCCTTCTTCAGAGTGTTTCTCTTCTTGAATGCTACTGCCAGTGCGCCCAGGGCAACAACAGACATCGCCGCGAATCCGGCCGTGCTGTCTTCAGCAGCGGTACCAGATCCATTCGTCTGGGTTCCGCCGTTGCCGGTTCCAGTATTGGTTCCGCCATTGTTGTCTGTACCAGTGTTTCCATCATCCGGCGTCGTGCTCGGTTCATCGGTGCTTCCGCCAGGTGTGGTCGTGACATCCTGCAGGTTGTCGATCGCGCTCAACAGAGCGTTGGTCATGCCATCGACCGTATCCTGATCTGCTTCAGGATCTGCCAGCAGTGCCTTTGCGTTAGCCAACGCATTCTTCACTGCCTGTGCGCTTGCCGGTGTGTACTTGCTCAGATCAAGCGCTTCTGCCTGTGCGATCGCTGCCGCCAGCGCCTCGACATCGGCCTTCGTGCGTGCGTTCAGCGCTGCTTCCATCAGCGTCTGTGCAGCCTCATCGATCTCTTCCTGCGTCGTGGCATTGGCCAGGACATCCTTCGCGTCATTCAGCTTGTCTTCCAGACCAACTACTGTAGACGGACGATAGTCATCAATGTTCGCTACCATCTGTTCTACCGTTTCGATCCAGTTCTCCAGTGCGGAAGTATCCAGACCTTCACGTACCAGTCCGGCGATCGCATCCAGCACAGAGGTGATCGCGTTCGTCACTTCATCTGTCGTCGCGTCATCATTTGCCGCTACTTCCTTCGCTGCGTCGATCGCGCTCTGCAGGGCGTTATAGCTGTCTTCCGTGTATCCTTCCGCAGTAATTGCTTCTGCTTCTTCGATCACGGCATTCAGCTCATCCTTGCTCACGATATCCCACAGCTGCTGGATCGCAACGGTGATGTTCGTGATGGCTTCCTTATAATCGTCCGCCGTCGCGTTCTCATCAGCCAGTACCGTTTCGCCGGCTTCGATCGCTGCATTGACTGCGTCGATCGCTCCTGGACGGGCATTGACTGCTTCTTCTACCTGCACCTTCGCGTTCGCGATGGTCGCTTCCAGATTAGCTCTCAGCTTATCTGTAGACGGCTGGTTGTTCAGTTTCTGTACTGCCTCAGAGATATTCAGCGTTGCGCTGACTACTTCTGCTACGGAAGTGTCTGCCGGATCAGCGATCAGTGCGTTTGCGGCCTGGATCGCTACGTCGACATCGGCAAATGCCTCGCTCGTGTACTGATCTCTCAGTGCCTCAGCGTTTGCGACAGTAGTCTGCAGCGCAGCCATTGCCGCGTCAGAAGCTCTTGTCTCCAGGGCTGCCTGTGCTGCGCTCAGGCTGGCGATCGCGTTGCTGATCTGCTCAGCGCTGCTTTCCTCAGTCAGTTCCTTCGCTGCGTTCAGCACCGTTTCGAATGCTGCCCAGCTGGAAGTCGTGTAATCTTCTGCATCCAGAGCATCTGCTTCAGCGATCGCATCCTGCAGATCAGAGAAGTCGGCTCCAGGAACAGATACCTGCGTGCCATAGAAGTTCATCTCTGCGCAAGATGCATACGCGTTCTGTCTGTCACCAAGAGACTCGATGGCGATGAAGCGTACATAACGTGCTTCGGTTGCGTCGAATTTGATTTCTTTAAATGTCGTCGGATCTTTCAGGGAGTTTCCGTCGGTTTCAAGATAACCTTCAACGATCGGTGTGAAGGTCTCGCCATCCAGACTGGTCTCGATGCGATAATGCGTGACCATACCGTTGTGGCTGCCACCCTGACGCGGCAGATAATCTACCTGCTCCAGGTTGTATGTGCCGCCCAGATCGATCGTGAACCACTGCGGCAGAGTGTATCCGCTGTTATAGTTCGAATGCCAGATCGTGTTCGTGTTGTCATCCAGGACATTGGATGCATGTTCCTGTTCAACTGCACTGCAGCTGGACTCATCGAACATGCTCATGCCATCATGAGAGATCAGATTCTCGCTGGACGGCTGATCCTCGTTGGATCCCTTGAATTCCAGCGCGTCAACTGCGCTCATGATCGCGATCGTCGCATTGTCAATGTCAGCCTTTGTCGTATTCGGATCACCGATCAGTGCCTGCGCAGCAGTTACTGCTTCTTCCACTGCGGCCCAGCTGTCTTCGGTATACAGATTCTCATACAGGCTGTTGACCTTTTCGATTTCCTCCATCAGACGATCTGTATTCAGTTCGTCCGTGACATTGATCTGCCATGTTGCAGTATGCTCGCCATCCTCAGTTGTTGCAGTCAGCGTAGCAGTTCCTACGCCAGTGCCCTGAACGAGATAAGTATAGTGATCACCCATCGGAATTTCTGTCACAGTAGCAACTTCATCATTGTCGCTGGTGATGTGATAGAACGGGTTCGTTGCGTTAGACGGTGTGACCGTTGCGAATACTTCACCGAAGTCACCGACAGACAGCGTGCTTACGCTTGTTTCATCAAAGGTAATGCCAGTTGCCGGAACAGTTGCGTCCTCTTCGATCTCGATCTCAAACAGAGAAAGCATGCGGTTTTCTACTGAACCAGTCGTAGATCCGGTCGCACTTCCGCTGGAAGTCAGCGGTGTCCAGACGATGCGGTCTACATCGGCATTGATTTCAAATACCGGAGTATGTCCTTCGACTACGCCAGACTCATACACCACTTCGTCGCCGTTGTATGCGACCAGCTGGCTCGTTTCCGGTGTACCATTGCCGCTCGTTCTGCCATATACAGTGAAAGTCATGATATGTCTTGTGCCATCCAGATCGATGTTGAAGTCTGTCGGCAACATGACTTCTGGGCCAATGTTATCTTGTTCTGCACCATAGTACCACTTGAACTCAGCCATACTTCCGCTCGTAGCGCCATCGAACAACAGATCCTGCCAGTTGCCCTGCTGCCACAGCTCGCTGCCATCAGAGTTTGTCAGATGTTCGTTGTCAAAAGTGATGGATTCGATGCCATTGCCCGGAGTCAGGATGCTGCTTGTTTCCGGTGCTTCCGGCTTATCGGTCAGATCGATGATCGCGTCAACGGTGCTCAGATCCTGTCCGACCAGCGTTGCGCTGCTTGCTACACGGTCATTGCCCCAAGTAAAGTCAGCATTTGCCTGAATCGTGATCGTTGCAATTGTACCAGTGCCATTGATCAGATCCTGGAATCCGAGGTTAGTGAATACGGTGTAGTTGTCAATACCCTCCGAAGTAGATGTATGCGTGCGTAATTTAGAGAAGTTTCTCATGAACGCAGTGCTTACAGATGCAGTACCCGGATTTGTCACCGTGAACAGCGAATCATCCTGATGGAACTCTACAGAGAATGCATTGACATTCTTCAGTCCGATACCGAAAATACTGATATTCACTGTGTCACCAGCTTTGATATCCGTCTTATCCGGAACAAGCATGATCTTTCCATCGACGCCGTCAGCCGGATTAGAGATTCCACCGTTGAGCTGCGTAGCAACATAAGAAAGGTCATATGCATCGATGATATCGTTACCATCGATATCTCCGCCAGAATCCTTAATGTACTCAAAGTCAGAATCACTTGGAATCAGACCAATATAGTTTTCATAGAAGGTCAGGTCATTTTCATCCAGAGAACCTGAATGGTTAACATCACCGACGATCGATCCATTTGTACCATCTACTTTATAGACAAGGATCTCGCTTGCAGAGAAGAAATTACCAACGCTGGCACGCGGGATGAAACGGACATAACGCGCGGTTACGCCATCCATTTCTACGGTCTTCGTCGTGTTGTCACGAGCAAACGTATAAACCTGTCCTTCGCTCCAGTGAATGCCATCGATACTGGTCGCGATCTCCATCTGCGTCACGGTGCCGTTACCAGCATCATCACGCGGATAGTACTCGATCTTATCCAGCTGATAAGCCATACCATAATCTACGGTCAAGGCTTTACCAATATCTCCGCCGCCGGAATGGAATCCGCCGTCTCCGATCTGGAATGTATGGTCAAATGCCAGATCCGCGGTACGGTTGCTGTAGATGCTGCCTTCCCAATCAATATCGGTCGGATACGGAGTGTTGCGGAACGGATCATCATCTGTCATCAGCGTGATCGGTTCAGACCAGTTAGAATAATGACCATCTGCGCTTACAGAACGTACACGATAAGTGTGCTCCGTAGAGAACATCAGATCATCCTGCGTGTAAGTCGTTGCTTCGATGTTGTTGAAAACAGTGCCATCGACTTCGATGTCATAAGCATTGATTCCATCAACAGCGTCCCATCCTACCGTGATATAATCATCAGACTTGTCGACCTCACGCAGATTTGCCGGTACGGTCAAAGCCTCATCCAGTTCATTTGCTGGCAGCGTCTGCTCATTGGCAAAGCCTTCGACAACGACCTGGAAATCATACTCACTGATGTTGGTCTTCGCGCCAGACTTGACATACAGCTTCGGCGTAGAAGTCGCATCAAGATCCGCGATAGATGAGCCTTCATCCGCGAACTGCGTCACATATACGCTCGGGGAAGGATCATAGAAGTACACATTGCCTTCAGCCTCTTCCAATGCTTCCATGGAATCGACCTTAGTGAATGTGACATCCTGTCCAGCAACAGAACCAGTAACAGCTGTCGGTTCCTGAGATACATTCACGATGAACTCAGTAGAACGCTCATGCGTCATATCCGTATACTGACCAATGGTCTTGTTCGCTGTCAGCGTTGCGGTATCACCATCAACAACTGAAGTATATAAAGTCGTTGCGCTTGCACCGCCTAAAGTCTTACCATCATCTTCATATGCTTCAAATTCGGTGCTTCCTGCAGGCCAGAACTCAACGATGCGCTGAGAATCATCCAGACCATTCGGATTCGTTTCTGTAATGGCTTCCGGGTTGTTGTTTTCCGGATACATCGGAACGATGGATCCGTTCTTGACAAACAACGGCAGCTTCCAGATCGGTGCGTCAAAGTAGTTCAGGATCTGGCCGCCGCGATACTGTTCACCAGTGAAGTAGTCGATCCATACATCGCTCGTGCTCGGCAGATAGATATCGTTACGGATATCATTTCCATCTTCATCAGCTGCCGTATCCTGATAGATCGGGGCAACGAGGAAGTTGTCACCAAACATGTACTGATACTGCGTTTCCGTACCAAGTGTGTATTCGTTTTCCTCTTCGAGGAACATCGCGCGGATCATCGGCAGGCCGCCTGCTGCGGTTCCTTCATGGGAAATCGTATTGATGTACGGCATCAGCTGTGCCTTCAGCTTCAGATATGCGCGGTTGATGGAAGTTCCATCCTGTCCCATTGCCCATGGGCTCTTCTGGTTGCTTCCCCAGCCATCCATATCGAGCATGTATGTCGTAAAGGTCTTCCACTGGAAGTCACGCGTCCAGATGGTCGGATCGCCTCCGCCGAAGATACCGTCCATGTCAGAACCGATATTCGGCTGACCGGACAGAGATGTACCGATGTATGTCGGGATATGGAAACGGATGTATTCCCACTGTCCGCCAGACTGGTCACCGGTCCAGATACCACCGTAACGCTGCGTACCGGCCCAGCCGTCCAGCGTAACGATCGTCGGCTTCATACCAGATCTAGAAGTAATGGCATCATATGCGACTGAAATGCCGTTGAGAGCCATGGAGTAACCTGCGCCTACCCACGCAACGTCGGTCTTGACGGCATGTACACCAGCATCTACTTCAGCGTAGATATAGCGTTCACCCTTTTGCGGGTTATCCGGATCGGCCGGCCACAGATTAGACTGTGTCCACAGACCGGTCTGCACGCCCTTGGAAATCGCATAATCCGCAAATGCTTGCAAGTTATCGATATCTCCCTGGAAAGAATCAGTCTGGCCATAACCACAGCCATAACCATCATTCGGCAGGAACCAGCCAAACGGCATATCGTAATCTTCATATTCATCAATGATGGCACGTGCGCTGATGTTGTCATCGTTATTTAATGTTTCACGCTCACCGCCATTATCAGTCTGTGATTCTCTATACCATTTGTCACCCAGTTTGACCGCGCCTCTCGTGCCTTCATCGACCTCCAGCCAATAGTCGCGGTTGTAGCAGTTCAAGTGACCAAGATACCATGCATATTCTGGAAGTTCGACCGGGTTTCCAGTCAGTTCATAGTAATCTTTGAGGATACCTGCAGCGCTGTCATCCACAAAGAAGTATGCGTCGAAACGCTCTTCATTGTGTGTCGTTGTGATCGTTTCATCGCTCGTGAAGTCATAAGCACCCGGCTTCCACGTATTGCGGACAACACCGTATCCATTAGTTGACCAATAGAACGGGTTCGGGCTGGCTACACCGCCATCTACCCAGTTGTTGCTGTTGGTGATGTTGATGACTTCACCCTTGTGTGAGAAGCGTCCGTTCTGCGTACCACCGCCATAGAAGTATTCATCCGGGCTGGTTGCCAGCGTCTGGATGGTGCTTCCATTGCGATACTGGATCGGCGCCGCTTCCTTGATCACGGTCTCTCCCTGTGCATTTGTGACCGTCATCATTGCAGTTGCCTTATCTACCGTGATCGTGATGCCGCCTTCTGCGATCATCGTTACGGTAGAGTCATCTTCCACGACCTGCGGTTCCACACTATACTCCGTATAATATGCGGAATCCTTCTTATTTGTGATCGTAGCTAAATGATCCGAGCTGTTCGGTGTCGGATACTCCTGGAACTCTTCTCCAGGTGCTGCCATATACATTCTGAATACATTTCCTTCCAGGAATCTGAAACGAATGCGCTCTCCTGCTTCCAGGGTCAACGTTACGTCGTTTGCCTCCTGAGAAACAGATGCGACGCTGGTGACATAAGTATAGCCGTCCTGCGCAGCAGGATAACTAGCAGATGTCTCTGTTCCAGCGTCTGTCTGGCTTTCCGTGCTCTCATCGTTGGCGAATACCGTTACGCCAGTGCTGAGTGTCGGCAAAGCAAGAGCAATGGCAAGAGTTGTCTTTCCAATTCTCTCAAACAATTTACTCATAAAAAATTAACAGTTCACCTTTCTTTAAATCAAACAAAGCAAGTCAGCGCTTAACTCACTGACAAGTTAGCGCTTACATCACCGGCACAAAAAAAATAAAAGAGTCTACTGATCTGCTCATGCCATGTGATGCAACTGATGTACGTCCTATGATCTGTTTTCTCACTCCTTTCTCTCTGCTCCAGCAAGCGGACCGGCACAAGGATGTCCCACAAAAGAAGGTCACGGTCCTGACACAAACTGTTCACAGAGTTTCCTCTCGGTGTACACACATACTTTAACACAGAATTTGGAAAATGAAAGCGGATTATTTTATAATTTTTGGTAATTATGTTGTATTTTTTGTTATTTTTATCTTTGATTTGCTCTAAAAATGGACTATTTTGTCTTTTTATTAGATAATATGGCCAAAAATCGCAAATATGTCCATATTTGTATATCTAAACTATCACGGTATTATTATATTTTTGTGATATTTTTCAACATTTTTTTGCACAAAATTTCCGTTGATTGCGTGTAAAATAAAACAGGCGATATTCTTATATATATCGCCTGTTTATTTATGCTGTTAAAGCATCAATAGTTCTTTGCTTCCTGTGCGAAGTGAGAGCCTTCATAGCCGCATACCGGGCAGACCTTCGGCGCTTTCTCTGCTTCGATGCAGTATCCGCAGATATCGCATACCCACATCGTCTTTTCGCTCTTCTCAAACACGGTGCCGTTCTTCACATTTTCCAGCAGCTTCAGGTAGCGCTCTTCATGACGCTTCTCGATCTCTGCCACTTTCTCCATCTGGAAAGCGATCTTCTGGAATCCCTCTTCACGCGCTGTTTCCGCCATATGCTTGTACATATCGGTCCACTCATAATTCTCTCCTGCCGCTGCGTCTTCCAGGTTGGCCGCCGTATCCGGCATCGCGTCACCATGAAGCGCCTTGAACCACAGCTTGGCATGTTCCTGCTCGTTGCGCGCCGTTTCTTCGAAGATGCGCGCGATCTGTTCCATGCCTTCTTCTCTTGCCTTCTGCGCATAATACGTGTACTTGTTGCGTGCCTGGCTTTCACCGGCAAATGCCGCCATCAGATTCTGTTCAGTCTTTGATCCTTTCAGTTCCATGTTCATTCACTCCTTACATTCATCTGTTTCTCTGCGACAGTGTTCACAGATTCCCTCTGCCATGATCGAATGAGAGAATACCGTCATTCCGCTCTGACTGGCGATCCGCGCATTCAGCGCATCCTCATAGGGAAGCGGCAGATCATAGATCTGATTGCAGCGGATGCAGTGCAGGTGATGATGCGGCCTGCTGGTCCTGTCATAACAATACCCATCTTCAGGATGGGCAACTCTGCGGATTTTATGCATCTCCTCCAGAATTCCCAGGTTCCGGTAGACCGTAGCAAGCGAGATCTGCGTGCCCTGCGCATTCATATTCTTGAAGATCTCCTCAGCTGTAGGATGTCCGTTCACTGACATCAGATAGTCCAGGATCATCTCCCGTTGTCTGGATGTTTTTCTCTTCATGACAGCCTCCAATCTTAAGAACTATTCTTAGTTTACTTCTTATTTTTGATTTTGTCAATGCGAAAGCCCTTCACCCGCATCGTGTTTTTCATTCTTTTTGATCGTTTGATCCAGAAAAAAAGCCGCATCGAGCGGCAGGCACATCATCCTTCCTCGTCTGTAGACAGTGTGCTCTTATAAAAGCTGCGGTTCTCCAGCGCGAAGATCCGCTGGGTGAACGCGCCTTCCTCTGTGACATCCAGCGCCTTCTGGATCGTATTCATCCGCGCATCCAGGTTGTCGATCAGATGCAGCACTTCTGCCTCTGGGATCATCGGCAGCACCGGCGAGCCATACTCATGCACCCCATGATGGGAAAGGATCATATGCCTCAGCAGCAATACTTCCTCACTGTCCTCTATCCCAAGCTCGGCCGCGATCTTCGTCAGCTCGGCCTGAAAGATCGAAATGTGGCCAAGCAGCTTCCCCGGCGTGGTGTAGCTGGGAACGACCGGCGCGCTGAATTCCTTGATCTTGCCCAGATCGTGCAGGAACGTCCCGCTCACCAGCAGATCCCGGTTGAGCATCGGATACTGATCTGCGATCGCATTGGCCAGCCTGAGCATGCCGATGGTATGCGTCGCCAGCCCGCCGACAAAATCATGATGATTGCGGGTAGCAGCCGGATATTCGAAAAAGTCATGGCCATATCGCTCATAGACAGCCTGGATGATCAGCGACAGCGTATCATTTTGGATCTGCGACAGCGTCTGTTCGATCTCCCGCTTCATCTGATCCGCAGGGATCGGTCCTTCCTGCACGAAATCATAGACGCTGACGTCCTCTTCCACGATATCCATCTGCTTGACGCGAAACTGCAGCTGATGATTGTGGCTGAGCACATCTCCCATCGCATCCACGATCATGCCTGGTTCGTACAGATCGAGCAGCTCTTCGGAAACGTTCCAGTATTTCGCATCCATCGTCCCGCTCTTATCCTGCAGCGTAAACGAAAGATATGGGGCGCCCTTGGCCGTAACGCCCCTGCTGCAGCTGCTGAGCAGTACGCGGATGCTCCCGCGATCCCCGTCGATCAGTTCCCTGAGTAATCTATTCATTGTCGTTCCACTCCCGTTCTTCCAGTCTCTGTCTCACCATATCTGAAGGAAAGCCCTTCTGCAGGCAATAGGCGACGATCTTCTGCTGCAGCCGGCTGCCTTCAAAGCGTGAGGCATACAGGCGCAGCGCCTTGGCGATCGTCTTGTCCAGGGCCTCGCTTTCTTCATCATCGTCCAGCTCCAGCCGCTCGGCGGCCCGGCGGGCAAGCTCGCCGCTGTAGCCCTGCGCCATCAGCCGGGCGACGATCATCTGTTTCTTCATCTTCTTCGAGCGGTCCTTGATCCCGCCCAGCAGCTTCTGGGCAAAGACCAATGCCATCTCTTCTTCATCTTCATCGCCGAGCTGTGCCAGCGCAGCTTCTGCGCTCTCCCGATCGATGCCTTTTTTCAGCAGCGTGCGCATGATCTTGCTGCGGCCATAGCCGTTTTGCGCATAATACGCCGTCTTATCCATCGCGTAACGCGCATCATCCAGCAAGCCCCGCGCTTTCAGATCCGCGATGACCGTCTCTGCCTCTTCTTCGCTCAGCTCTTTGTTCCGGATCAGATAACGGCGCATCTCCATGCAGGTATAATCCCGTGAAGAAAGCCGGCGCAGCGCGCTGCGCGTCGCCTTATAGACCTCCTGCTGTTCCAGCAAAGAGGCGACATAAGAGCCGTCCATGAAGCTGTGCACCGTCACTTTATATCTGAAGTAATCTTCGATCGTCATATACAGGCGAAGCGGCTCATCCAGCGAATCATTGTCCAGCGTCACCCGCACCATATCGTCCAGCACCCTGATCTTGGTGACTTCATAATCTTCATGATAGCCGTCGATCACCATCTGGTATACGGTCAACACTTTGTTGGCAAACGTATGCATGTCATACTGCACGCTTCGTTCGACCGCGGCCTGACGCATCTTGTTCACGCGCTCTTCATCCATCTCCAGGAACGCATCTGCCTTGGCGGCAAACTCCTGGGGATCCGTGAAGTAAAAGCCTGTCACGCCTTCCTCGACGAGGCCTTCCAGCACTTCGTCAGGGCGGGCGAAGATCGGCAGTCCGCCGGCCAGCGCCTCGATGAACGTCATGCCCTGCGTCTCAGAGGTAGACGCGCTGACGAATGCCTCGCTGATGGCGTAATATGCAGGAACTTCCTGAGGCGGAACAGGTCCGGTGAAGATGATGCGGTCGCTGATCCCTTCTCGCTGCGCCTGCTGTTTCAGCTCATCCAGCGAAGGACCGCCGCCCACGATCATGATCCGGCAGTCGGGATTGCGGATCAGCGCAGCGCCGCTGACGATCATGTCGATGCTCTTTTCCGAAGCGATCCGGCCCAGATAAGTGATGATGCGCTCTTTTGCGCGGATGCCATGGCGCTCCCGCACCTGCGCGCACAGCTCGCCGGATACCTGTTCATGCGCAAAGCTGTCCAGATCCAATCCGGTCGGGATCACATAGATCGGACGCGTCACGCCATAGCCCAGCAGCTTTTCCCTCGTCTTTTCGCTGGGCGCGATGATGCCGGAAACCGAATTGCACAGATAGCGGGAAAGCGAATAGACCGCCTTCTTGCTGATCTTTTCCACACTGTTCAGATCAAAGAAATTCACATAATGCGTATAGTCCTCATACAGCGTATGATAAGTATAGACGACCGGGATATGCAGATTATGTCCCAGTATGCGTCCAAAGATCCCTACGGAGAATTCCTGCTGGACATGGATGACATCCAGATGCAGGTCTTCCACTTCTTTTTTCACCTCAAAATGATAAGGCGTGCTCAGCGTATAGCCATACAGCTTTTTCAGCTCTACCCCGGGCATGCGGATCACATTGCCTTCCCGATGCGCATGCAGAGAATTCTTCTGTCCCGTCACGATATATACCTCGTGGCCGGCCGCTTCCAATCCTTTCTGCAGCGTCACGACCGAGGAAACGACCCCGTTGATATCCGGTGTATATGTATCCGTAAAAATACCGATCCGCATCACAGCACCTCCTCATTCTGAATGCCGATTTCATCTTCCTTCAGCTTTTTCCTGTCATAATAGCGCTTGGCCAGCACGAATACGGCAGCGCCGACGATCATCACCAGATGATAAGTGGAGAACCGCCAGAGGATCATGACCGCGCCGGTCCCTGCCCCCAGCATGCCGCTGAACATGAGCGTGAACACCACCTCGGTACCGCCGCTGGCGCCCGGGATCGGGATAAAGCTGTTGGCCATCATGACAAAGCTGGAAAGCGCGATCACATCCAGCAGTTGTCCTGGCTGCAGCGAAATGCCCATCATCAATGCGATGAAATAGGGCAGAGAAAACTGCAGCGTCATCCGCAGCACATTGATGGCGCTCGTCTTGACGATCATCTTTTTGTCCTTCGTCAGTTTCTTGATCTCGCTGGTAAAGCTGGCAAGCTGAAGGTTCCACCCCTCAAGCGTCTTTTCGCGATCTTTGATCAGATGCAGCTTCGCCAGCAGATTGACCACGACTGCGCTCAGCTTCACATACACTTTCGGAAACAGCGCCATCGTATACAATGCCGCGATGACGGCCAGGTTGATCAGATACCCCACCAGGATCAGATTGAACCAGCCGCTCTGCGCACTGTAATAGCCAAACTTAAGCAAGAAGAGCACCGTGACATAGACCATCATCGTGGTCTGATACACGATGAAGTCCGCCCACAACAGCGACGCGCCGTCGCTGATCTTGATCCCCTGCTTTTTCAGGATATAGGCCTGCGCGAACTGACCGCCGGTGGCGCTGGGCGTAATGCCCGAAAAAAAGCTGCCCACGAATGCGATGACCGCGCCGTGAATGAACCGATAGTCTTTCCGATACCGCCGGCCCAGCACCTTATAGATCCATCCGATGACCAACGTGTAGATGATGCCCCATGCCATGATGATCAACAGGAAATACCACGGCATTTCCGAGATGAGCCGCAGGACCTCCTCATAATTGTCCTTCAAGGCAAACCATACCGCGAATACGGTGACGATGATGATCAAAAGCAGATTCAACGCATACTTCTTTCCCTGTTTCATCGCATCACCTTCATTTCTTTTCCACCATCGGCTGCTTTCCTTATATATTATATCCATTCGAAACAGGCCGCAATATCCAAACCAGATGCTTTTGCATCTCACTGATATCTACGCTGTATTCATTATACCAAGGTTGAGGAACATACGCAAACACGCCAAGGCCGCAGACAAAAAGAAATCCGCAGTCAGTCTTCACTGCTGCGGAATGTAATTTCGCCCGTTTCCGGATCCATGCTGTCCACGATGGCCAGCGATTCCACCCGGTAGCCAGCCTTGCGCAGCCGGTCTCCGCCTTCCTG
>OLNO01002198.1_pt1 | contig 13644 bp, 11 predicted proteins | sample 1672861 | NCBI WGS metagenome assembly OLNO01 (sample SAMEA3136731, study PRJEB25190) | human gut metagenome | reverse complement strand
GTAAAAACAGAAAATTCTGGAAACTTGAGGAAAAGGGGACGGACCCCTTTGGTGGGAATCGTCTGAAAATTTGGAGAAAAGTATGAAAAAAGGACAGATTTTTGAAGGTGTGATAGAGCGGGTGGACTTTCCGAATAAAGGGATTGTCTATATTCGTGAAGAGGACAGATATGTTACGGTAAAAAACGGGATCCCGGGTCAGAGAGTTCGTTTTATAATCAATAAATTCAAGAGGGGAAACGCGGAAGGCAGGCTGCTGGAAGTGCTGGAGAAGTCTCCTCTTGAAACGAGAAAGCCGGTCTGTAGCATTTTCCCGGCCTGCGGAGGATGCATGTATCAGACCATGCCCTATGAAGAGCAGATGAAGATGAAAGAAGGGCAGATCCGCAGACTGATGGATGAGGCGGTCAGAGGCGATTATATTTTTGAGGGCGTAAAGGCCAGCCCGAAGGAATTCGGATACCGCAATAAAATGGAATTTTCTTTTGGCGATGAATATAAGGACGGGCCTCTTTCTCTCGGACTGCACAAAAAGGGCAGCACCTACGATGTGCTGACAGCGGGGGACTGCCGGCTGGTGCATGAAGATATGAATAAGATTCTCCTCTGTGTGCTGGAGTATTTCCGTGAGAGAAATGTCAGTTATTATAAAAAAATGCAGCATACAGGTTACCTGCGCCACCTTCTTCTTAGAAGAGGAGATACAACGGGAGAGATTCTGGTCAATCTGGTGACCACAACCCAGGAAGAGCATGATCTCGCTCCACTTGTAGGCAGACTGCTGGAACTGAAGCTGGAAGGAAAGATCGTAGGCATTCTCCATATCCTGAATGATTCTCTTTCCGATGTGGTAAAAAGCGACGAGACACGTATCCTCTGGGGGCAGGACTACTTCTATGAAAAACTGCTCGGTCTGGAATTCAAGATTACGCCATTTTCCTTTTTCCAGCCCAATACAAAGGGGGCGGAAGTGCTGTATGAGACAGTGCGGGAATACATCGGAGATATCCGGGATCTGACGGTGTTTGATCTGTTCAGCGGTACGGGAACCATCAGCCAGGTGCTGGCTCCCGTAGCGAAAAAAGTGGTGGGTGTGGAAATTGTCGAAGAAGCGGTGGAGGCTGCACGGGAAAATGCCGCGCGCAACGGTATTTCCAACTGTAAATTCATAGCAGGCGACGTATTTCAGGTGTTGGATGAGATCGAAGAAAAGCCGGATGTTATCGTTCTGGATCCGCCAAGGGACGGCATACACCCGAAGGCGCTGCCGAAGATATTGAATTACGGCGTGGAGCGGATTGTATATATTTCCTGTAAAATGACGAGCCTGGCACGGGATCTGGAGATGATGCAGATCGCGGGATACAGGGTGGAGAAAATGACGGCGGTGGACCAGTTCTGTGAGACGGTGCACTGCGAGACGGTCGCTTTGCTGACACGAACTGTTGTATAATGTAAAATTAGATAAATACCACAGGATGTAGTTGGCTGCGAAAAAAATAAGGACGAAATATCCGGAAATAAGGGAAAACAACGAGGATGGGATGTGGATAAGCATCCCATTTTTGCTGTTCAAAAGGCGGATTGAGGAGAAGAAACTATAGTGATTAAAAATAATTCAGAACAGATAAAAAGTCAGAATAGACAGGATGAATGATTGTATTACTCTGCGCTTTATTGTATCATTATTAATGGTGAATTATACTCTATTATTTAATTTTAAGGGTATCATATGTGACGGAGGTAGAATCAGATGGCAGAAAAAACGAATGCCAATATAGGATTTGAAAAACATTTATGGGATGCAGCCTGCGTTTTGTGGGGCCATATACCAGCAGCAGAGTATAGGAAGGTAATCATAGGTCTTATTTTCTTACGTTACATTTCAGCAGCTTTTGAAAGAAGATATCAGGAACTGGTGAAAGAAGGCGATGGCTTTGAAGATGATCGTGATGCTTATATGATGGAAAACGTATTTTTTGTCCCAGAAGAGGCAAGATGGGATACGATAGCTTCAGCAGCCCATACCCCAGAAATAGGAACTGTGATAGATAATGCAATGAGGGCAATTGAAGCAGAGAACAAGACCTTGAAGAATGTTCTTCCTAAGAATTATGCCAGCCCGGATCTTGACAAAAGGGTATTGGGTGATGTTGTAGATATTTTCACAAATAATATTGACATGAGCGATATCGAAGAAAGTGAAGATCTCCTTGGTCGTACTTATGAATATTGCATTGCTCAATTTGCGGAAAAAGAAGGAGTTGGTGGTGGTGAATTCTATACTCCATCCAGCGTGGTTAAAACTCTTGTAGAGATTCTCAAACCATTTGATAACTGCCGAGTGTATGATTGTTGTTGTGGCTCAGGAGGTATGTTTGTTCAGAGTGCAAAGTTTATACAGGCACATTCAGGCAGGCGTGGAGCAATTTCTGTTTATGGACAGGAGGCAAATGCAGATACATGGAAAATGGCTAAAATGAATATGGCAATCCGTGGCATTGATGCAGATCTTGGTCCTTATCAGGCAGATACATTTACCAATGATTTACATCCAACTTTAAAAGCAGACTTTATTCTTGCAAATCCGCCTTTTAACTATCACCCATGGAATCAGGAAAAATTATTAGACGATGTACGCTGGAAATATGGTATACCACCTGCTGGTAATGCTAACTATGCTTGGATACAGCATATGATTCATCACCTTGCGCCGAATGGGAAAATAGGATTGGTTTTGGCAAACGGTGCACTTTCTACCCAGACTGGTGGTGAAGGTGAAATCCGCAGAAAAATAATTGAAGATGATTTAATTGAAGGTATCATTGCAATGCCAACACAGCTTTTTTACAGTGTTACTATTCCGGTTACGCTTTGGTTTATTACAAAGGGGAAAAAACAGAAAGGAAAAACACTTTTTATTGATGCTCGTAAAATGGGACATATGGTTGATCGCAAGCATCGGGATCTCTCTGATGAAGACATTCAGAAGTTGGCGTATACATTTCAAGTATTCCAGAACGGTACATTGGAGGATGTTAAAGGCTTTTGTGCTGTTGCTACACTGCAGGATATTGCAAAGCAGGATTACATATTGACACCGGGACGTTATGTGGGAATTGAGGAGCAGGAAGATGATGGAGAGCCGTTTGAAGAGAAAATGGCGCGTTTAACATCGGAATTATCTGATTTGTTTGCCAAGTCGCATGAATTGGAGGATGAAATAAGAAATAAACTAGGAGCGATTGGATATGAAATATAAGCTCTCTGAAATAATGGATGTAATTGGAGGAGGAACACCTAAAACAAGTGTTTCTGAATATTGGGATGGAATCATACCATGGCTTTCGGTAAAAGATTTTAATAGTGATAGTCGGTATGTGTACACGACAGAGAAAACTATAACTGATGAAGGACTTAAGAATAGTTCTACAAAAATGCTGTGTAAAGATGACATCATTATTTCTGCACGTGGAACAGTGGGCGAAATGGCTATGATACCTTTTCCGATGGCCTTTAATCAGTCATGCTATGGGCTTAGAGCTAAGAAGAATATTGTTGATCCAGTATTTCTGTATTATCTTGTAAAACATAATGTACGTGTTCTCAAAAAGAATACCCACGGTTCCGTATTTGACACAATAACTAGAGACACATTTGCAGGCATCGAAGTTGAAATACCGGTAATCAATATGCAGTGTAGGATAGCAGCTATTCTTAGGGACTTAGACGATAAAATCGAGATTAATAATAAGATAAACAAGAATTTAGAGCAGCAAGCAGATGCGTTTTTCCGCTCGAGTTTTGTGAACAATGCGAATCCCAAATGGCGTAATGGCGTACTTTCTGATCTTGGAACTATTGTCGCGGGAGGAACTCCATCAAAGTCGAAGCCAGAGTATTATGCCGAGCATGGTATTGCATGGATTACCCCCAAAGATCTGTCCCTTGATAAATCAAAATTCATATCTCATGGAGAAACTGATATTTCAGAATTAGGTTTCTCCAAAAGCAGTACTGTCAAAATGCCTGCAGGAACAGTTCTGTTTAGTTCCAGAGCTCCTATTGGATATATTGCTATTGCGGCAAATGAAGTGACAACTAATCAGGGCTTCAAATCAGTAATACCAAATAAAAATATTGGTACGGCATTTATGTATTATCTTTTGAAATGGTTATTGCCAACCATCGAGAGAATGGCTTCAGGCTCAACGTTTAAGGAGATTTCAGGTGCGGGGATGAAATCCGTTCCTACCATTATCCCCGATGATAATACAATTAGGCAGTTTAATGATTTCTGTGCGCCCGTATTTCAGCAACAAGCAATTCTTGAGGCAGAGAATACAAGACTTTCTAACATTCGCGATAGCCTATTACCAAAGCTCATGTCCGGCGAACTGGATGTCTCCAGCCTTGACATCTAGGCCGCTAAATTCTTGTTTATATCATCATTGTTATCTATTTTCTCCTCAATAACTTTCAGTATGTCTACAATTTTTTCTTGTGTATCAAAATCCGGTACCCAAACAGGCATAGGAGCCAACTCAGACGAAAATGTAATCTGTGGAAATGTTCCTGATCTTGTTTCTGCTAAATGTTGCAACTCAGTAAGTACGGACTTAGAAGACAAAAAATCAAAAAGGAAACGAGGAATGACAATATCCGTGTTGGGTCTTAAAACCATCAATTTAGTAGAAGCGATATATCGTTCTGTTTCATCAAAATCAACAAGAGCATATCTCTTATTCGCAGGTCTAATCTCTGAATAAAGAATATCATTTCTCTTAAATGTCTTCTTAAATTGTCCTTTTAGATTCTTGTTTTCGACAGTTTGATGGTTTAATATTTTGCCCTCTAAAACATCTGAGGTATTTATTAAAATAACCTCATCATCGTTACGGCGGTAAGTATCTGAAATCGTTTTACAAAGGTCACCAACACTCATTTTCTTCCACTCAGTCATATTATCATCCGTCCTAACCTATATATTTCTTATGTGCCAATTTAACATTACTTTGTTTAACCATTGCATACTGCAGTGTTGTATCTATTTTACTATGCCCCAAGAGCCGTTGCAATTGTTCGATGGGCATACCCTTGTCAATCGCCATTGTTGCCATTGTCCGCCGAAACTTGTGCGGATGCACCTTTTGGATACCCAACTCTCGTCCAAGTTTCCGAAGCCTAACCTCAACGCCTCCGATCTTTAGCCGCTCGTGCGGAGCACGTAAAGCTACGAACAGTGCAGGACAAGTATCTGTCCGGCTCTCCAAATAATTTTGGAGATGAATTTTTGTGCGGGCGTCAAAGTAAACCACCCGCTCTTTATCGCCTTTGCCAAACACTACACATTCCCGGTCGGCAAAATTGATATCATCTCGGTTTAATAAAACCATTTCCCCAACACGCATACCGGTCGATGCCAGCATATCTATCATGGCCAAATCACGCAGCTCCGTGCAGCCATCGCGCATCAGTTCCAGAGACTCATCAGTGTATGTTTCTTTTATGCTTGTGGCGGTCTTTACCTTGTGAATCCTTCGCACGGGACTTTTTAGAATATAATCTTCATCCTCCAACCATGCAAACAGACTCGAAAGGATCCGCCTTACATTATCTACCGTGACCCGGCTGAGATTTTTTCGCTTTTGGTAATCAGTCAAATAACTGCGTAGGTCTTCGGTAGTAATACGCCGCAGGCTTTTCTTAATCATATCGAGCATAGTTTCGATGGTGGTTTGGTAGTACTTCAGTGTCTTTTCAGAACATCCCTCAATTCGTTTCGCCGAGAGAAAAGCATTCACCAGATCCTCACTGTCATCCTCCTGCTCTACGGCAGCCGCACTTACTTCATAATAAAATAGGGTATGCTCCAGCACTTCCTTTAATTTTTTTACTCCAACATTATCGAGGAAGGGTAGCATTTGCTGCACAACCTCGCTGACGATTTCTTCTTTCATTCTCGTCATCCTCCTTTTAAATAATTATTCCAGAGAACGACGTCAACGGCTGTTCATTTGGTGAAACTCTCGCCGTTGATGAGAGTTTTAAACAAGAATTTACTTGAGCAAGCTCAGACGATTTTTGCTGAAGAATTTCTCTCTCTCGATGGCGTCCCAGAAGGCTGGTCTGAAAGTTCGTTACTTGGTATTGCCAATTACCTTAATGGTCTCGCTATGCAAAAATTCCGTCCTTCAGATGCTGAACAAGGGTTGCCGGTTCTTAAAATCAAGGAACTTCGTCAAGGCTCGTGCGATGCCAATAGTGAATTGTGCTCACCGTCCATTAAGCCAGAATATATTGTTCATGATGGCGATGTGATTTTCTCTTGGTCTGGCAGCCTACTTGTTGATTTCTGGTGCGGTGGCACTTGCGGGTTGAACCAGCATCTATTCAAGGTCACCTCGAACGAGTATGCCAAGTGGTTTTATTTCGCATGGACAAATCATCATCTTCAGAAGTTTGCTGCCATTGCTGCAGACATGGCTACAACAATGGGTCATATCAAACGCGAAGAGCTAGCCAAAGCAGAAGTACTGATTCCTTCGCAATCCGACTATGATCGAATCGGTGGGATTCTTGCACCTCTATATGATTTGGTTATCGCAAATCGTATAGAGAACCGGAAACTTGCTTCTCTGCGTGATGAACTTCTTCCACAGCTTATGTCTGGACAGCTTGATGTTTCGGAGGTGTCATTATGAATGAGACAGAGCTAAGAATTCCTTTTAACGCTCCACTTAATGAGCAGGATACCGAAACACAAACCTATGGATGCCGTCAAAACAATCCCGATATATGTAGGAATAATGGTCTGTCAGGCATCTGCGCTTTCGTTAGCAAAGATGGGATATGCAGAAAACCATCTCGTGCATGGAAAAAGCAGTACCAGAAGCTCAAGGTCTAAGCCGCTAAATTCTTGTTTAGAACAGAGCAGACTATCTATTGAGAGAAAATGTCCGGAAATGTGATAATAACATAGAGTACATAAGGAGCGATTACTATGTCAGGCTTTTATACAGAAGCAGCCTATGAAAAATCCGTCATAGAACTGTTTAAAAATATGGGTTACCGTTATGTTTACGGCCCAGATATTGAAAGAGATTTTAACAGCCCATTATATGAGGATGAACTTATATCCGCACTATACCGGCTTAATCCGTCAATGCCGGAGGATGCCATAAAAGATGCACTGTTTAAATTGAAAAATTTTGAAAATGCTGATCTGGTTCAGAAAAATACAGTATTTATGGACTATATTCAGCACGGTATTGAGGTGCGCTATTTTGTAGATAATGAGGAACGCTCTGGTCTTGTTTATATTGTCGATTATAAAAATCCTGAAAATAACTCCTTTATTGTAGCTAACCAGTGGACTTTTATAGAGAATAGCAATAAACGTCCGGATGTACTCCTATTCCTTAATGGCTTACCGGTTGTATTGGTGGAGTTAAAATCCCCATCACGTGAAGAAACGGACGCATCAGAAGCCTATGCACAGATCCGGAACTATATACATGAGATTCCGTCTATGTTCATTTATAACTGTATCTGTGTTATGAGTGATCACCTGACCTCTAAGGCCGGGACTATTACTTCTGGTGAAGACCGCTTCATGGAATGGAAAACCAAAGATGGGAATAAGGAAAATACACAGTACGCACAGTTTGATACCTTTTTTGAGGGAATGTTCGAGAAAGAGCGTCTGCTGGATATTATTAAAAATTTTATTTGCTTTTCCAATGAAGGCTTGAAGCAATATAAGATATTGGCAGCATATCATCAGTATTTTGCTGTAAAAAAGGCTATTGTATCCACGAAACATGCCGTAGAAACTGACGGCAAGGGTGGTGTGTTTTGGCATACGCAAGGGAGCGGTAAATCCCTGTCGATGGTATTTTATGCACATCTTCTGCAGGAAGCATTGGACAGCCCCACTATCGTTGTACTTACGGATCGAAATGATCTGGATGATCAGCTATATGGACAGTTTGCAAAATGTAAGGATTTTTTGCGCCAAGAACCAATGCACGCCGAAAGCCGGGAACATTTGAAGACGCTTCTTGATGGCAGGCAGGCAAATGGGATTATTTTCACTACGATGCAAAAGTTTGAGGAATCTCATGAGTCACTTTCCAAACGTAGGAATATTGTGGTTATGGCTGACGAGGCGCATCGTGGGCAGTATGGGTTGAAAGAAAAAGTTGACGCCAAGACAGGGAAAATTAAGGTCGGCACTGCGCGTATTATTCGAAACAGCCTGCCAAATGCTACATATATAGGTTTTACAGGTACTCCGATTTCTATGAAGGATAGAAGTACTCGTGAGGTCTTTGGCGATTATATTGACGTATACGATATGACTCAGGCAGTAGAAGATGGCGCTACTCGGCCGGTCTATTACGAAAGCCGTGTAATCAAACTGAAGCTGGACGAAGAAACACTGAAACTGATTGATGCTGAGTATGATATTATGGCAAACAATGCTGATCCGGATGTTATACAGAAAAGTAAGAGAGAACTAGGGCAGATGGAAGCCATATTAGGCAATGAACAGACGATTGCTTCGCTTGTGGATGATATTCTTGATCATTATGAAAATTATAGAGAAAATCTTCTGACAGGAAAGGCAATGATTGTTGCCTATTCTCGGCCAATTGCTATGAAGATTTATAAACGCATCTTGAAGTTACGCCCGTCTTGGAAAGAAAAGGTTGCTGTTGTTATGACTGAAAGCAACAAAGATCCCGAAGAATGGCGTGAAATAATTGGAAACAAGCGGCATAAAGAGGAATTGGCTAAAAAATTTAAAGACAATGGCAGTCCGCTTAAAATTGCCATTGTGGTAGATATGTGGCTGACAGGTTTTGATGTACCTTCCCTGGCGACCATGTATGTATATAAGCCAATGAAGGGGTATAATCTGATGCAGGCGATCGCTCGTGTAAACCGTGTATTTGCAGATAAAGAAGGCGGGTTGGTTGTGGATTATGTTGGTATAGCTGGTGCTTTGAAAGAAGCGATGAACGATTATACTGTGCGCGATAAAAAGAATTATGGTGATACCGATGTGGCAAAAGTTGCGTATCCGAAATTTTTGGAAAAACTCTCCATCTGCAGAGATATTTTCTATGGTTACGACTATTCCAAGTTTACCACCGGAACTGATCTTGAACGTTCAAAAGCCATTAGTGGAGCAGTCAATTTTATTGTGGCTGTTGATAAGGAGAGGGAGCGTGAGGATTTCCTTAAAGAGGCACTTATGCTTCGGCAGGCATTGTCCCTTTGTGCTTCTCTGGTGGAAGAGCCGCTGCGAATTGAAGCCGCTTTTTTCGAGTCAGTGCGTGTTCTTGTTATGCGGCTGATGAATCAGGGAGTAGGGAAGAAGATTTCTCTGCCGGAAATGAATGCACGAATTAATGAACTTCTAAAACAAAGTGTCAAAAGTGAGGGCGTAATAAACCTGTTTTCCGATGTATCTGAGGAATTCTCAATTTTTGATCCGAAGTTCCTTGAGGAAGTTTCCAAAATGAAGGAGAAAAATTTAGCTGTAGAACTTCTTAAAAAATTGATTGCAGAACAGGTACAGGTATACCGCCGGACCAACGTTGTTAAATCAGAAAAGTTTAGTGAAATCATACAAAGTGCTATGAACCGTTATTTGAACGGTATGCTGACGAATGAAGAAGTTATTCAGGAACTCCTTAATTTGGCCAGGCAGATCGCTGCGGCTCATAAGGAAGGCGCTAAGCTTGGCCTTACGGCCGATGAACTCGCTTTCTATGATGCACTTACCAAACCAAAGGCAATAAAGGATTTCTACGAAAATGAGGAACTTATTGCTATTACAAAGGAACTGGCAGATGCTTTGCGTAAGAATTGCACTATTGACTGGCAGAAACGTGATTCCGCCCGAGCGAAAATGCGTATGATGATAAAGCGATTGTTGAAAAAACATCGATATCCGCCAGAGGGTATGGACGATGCTGTTCAGACTGTAATGACACAGTGTGAATTGTGGACAGATACTGCGGATATGGAGCGGGATGACCATAAGATTGTCCGTTATCCCTTCGGAACTGAAAAAAAGATGAGTATGGTTGCTGAAGAGACCGTGCCATATGGAAAGAAGGATTAAAGATTTCCTAGAATCCCGAGTGATCATAAGCTTTTCGCAAAAATCAGGACAGACAAGAAAAAGAAATGGATTCCGGAACCGGAACAGAGGTGAAATAGATGAAAGAGGAATGTCTGATATGTAAAGCGCCCCTGGAATATCTGAATGAAGATATTGAAATGGAGTGCGAACTGTGCCATAAAAAAGAAAAAAGTAAAACCAGATGTGTAAACGGGCATTATGTATGCAATGAATGCCACATGCAGGGAATTGACAGCCTTGTCGGAATGTGTATGGAGGAAACGTCCCGGAATCCGGTTATAATTCTCAATCGGATGATGGCTCAGCCTTTCTGTCACATGCACGGACCGGAGCATCATGTCATGGTAGGAATGGCCCTCCTGACAGCTTACAAAAATTCCGGAGGGAGTCTGGATCTAAAAAAGGCGCTGATTGAGATGAACAGCAGGGGCAGTTCGGTGCCGGGAGGAGCATGCGGTTTCTGGGGTGCCTGCGGCGCCGGGATCAGTACGGGAATGTTTATTTCTATTGTTACCGGTTCCACGCCTTTGGGGGAAGATAATTTTGGCCTTTCCCATAAAATGACAGCCCGCGCACTGGAGGCGATCGGGGAAATCGGAGGGCCCCGGTGCTGTAAGAGAGATTCCTATCTCTCGATTCTTCAGGCCGTTGATTTTGTCCGGGAAAACCTGGGAGTCCATATGGAACAGCCCAAGATCCGCTGCTCTTACAGCGGCAGGAACAATCAGTGTATTGGAAAACGCTGCCCGTTTTGCGGCAGGAAAAAGAAAATCGCTTTTATCTGCGTCCATAATTCCTGCAGGAGCCAGATCGCGGAAGCCCTGGGCAGGAAATATTTATCCGATTTTTATGACTGCTATTCTGCAGGGACGGAGACCAGACCGCAGATCAATCAGGATGCGGTAAGGCTGATGAAGCGGGAATATGGGATTGATATGGAAAAGGATCAGTATTCAAAGCTTTTGGGGGAGATACCGGAAGCGGATATTTATGTTTCTATGGGCTGCAATGTGGCCTGTCCGGTTATTCCCGGTAAAAAGATAATCAACTGGGGACTGGAGGATCCGACAGGAAAGGATGACAGCGCCTTTCTGGATGTGATCCGTCAGATAGAGAAAAATGTACGGGCTCTCAGAGAGCTGGAGCAGTAACGACGGAGTACCTGTCAATACATCAGGGCTGTACCCGGATCTGTCCGGGGACAGCCCTCAATTAAAGCCAGGTTTTCCCTCTGTTATCTTATCCTGCATGTCTGCCCCGGGTTTCCTGTAAGTTGATTTCCTGAAATTAAAGTTAAATGCAGCTCTATTGTAATCTATGCGAAAATTTCCTACAATATTTCCAGATAAAACTTCACACAATGTTACAGGCAGGTGAATTAAATGAAAGAAATACACCTTGGACGGATTCTGGCGGAACAACGCCGCAGCCGCGGGATAACCCAGGATGAACTGGCAGAATTTCTGGGCGTTTCCAAAGCGGCAGTTTCAAAATGGGAGACAGAAAGTACCTATCCGGACATTCTTCTTCTGCCCAGGCTGGCATCCTATTTTGACATCAGTATCGATGAACTGATGGGATATGAACCGCAGATGGACAGCAGAGAAATCCGGGAAACATACCGGAGGCTGACCGGAGAATTTGCATCCCTTCCTTTCGGGCAGGCGCTGGATCACTGCAGAGAGTATGCGAGAAAATATTTTTCCTGCTATCCCCTTCTGTTTCAGATCGCGTCCCTGATGATGAATCATTCCATGCTGGCCGGGAGTGCTCATGCCGCAGAACAGATCCTTGAGGAAGCGGCGGATCTGTGCCGCCGTGTAAAAACGGGAAGTGATGATCCGAATCTGGGGAGAAATGCGCTTCATCTGGAAGCATACTGTCAGCTTATGTTAAACCGGCCGGAGAAAGTGCTGGAAATTCTGGAGCCTGAAGCGCCTGTGACCGGGATGCCGGAATCTCTCCTGGCATCGGCGTGGAAAATGACAGGAAACAGAAAAGAAGCGAAAAAGATTCTGCAGGCGGCAATCTATAAAAATGTTATTACTCTTCTGAATCTTCTGCCGTCCTATATGGAATTATGTACCGACGATCCGGAGAGATTTGAAGAAAGCTGCCGGCGGTTTCAGGCTGTTACAGACGCGTTTCAGGCAGACAGGCTGCATCCCGGTATCGTTCTGACCGGTTCTATTACCATGGCGCAGGGCTGGATGCGCCTGGGCGAGAAAGAAAAGGCTCTGACAGTACTGAAAGCATATGCGGAGCTGGCCGGAGGGGATATTTACCCGCTGAGGCTTAAAGGCGACTGGTATTTTGACCTTCTGGATGACTGGGTTGAACAGGAACTTACTCTTGGCGACTATCCGCCCCGGAGTGAGACGGTCATCCGGCACAGTATGACGCAGGCGGTTGCAGAGAATCCGGTATTTCAATCCCTGGCAGATGAACCGCGGTTCCGCAATATCGTGGAACGGCTGAAACAGAATGAAACCGGATCGTGCAGATATCAGTGAGGAGGCAGAAGATGCAGACAGTTACACTGCAGAATTTATGCAAAACATATTCTGAGGGAAAGGAGGCTGTAAAGGGGATCACCCTTTCCCTTGAGCAGGGGGAAGTATTCTGATTTCTGGGACCGAACGGGGCGGGAAAAACGACCACGGTCAAGCTCCTGAACGGAATGCTTGCCCCGACGGCCGGAACATGCAGCGTGATGGGAGCGGACCCGGCACAGGAGCCGGAGAAAGTGCATGCCGTTTCCGGTGTCCTTACGGAACATGCCCGGATGTATGATAATATGACAGGTCTTCAGAATCTTGTTTTCTATGCGGCCATATTCGGCATTCCGGAACAGGAAGGAAAAAAGCGGGCCCTGTCGCTTCTGGAGAAAATGGAGCTGGAAGAAGCGGCTTATCAGAAGCTGGAGGCATATTCTACGGGAATGCGCCAGAGACTGTCTCTGGCCCGGGCCCTGATACACTGCCCGAAAGTGCTGTTCCTGGACGAGCCTACATCGGGTCTTGATCCGGAGAGCGCTCAGAACGTGAACCGGCTGATCCGGGAACTGGCAGATGCGCAGAAGACAACGGTGTTCCTGTGCACGCATCAGCTCCGTTACGCGCAGGAAATCTGCACGCGGTACGGGCTGATTGATGAGGGAAAACTGCTGGCTGTGGGAACCCTGGGAGAACTCCGGGAAAAAGTGGGCTCCGGGGCCGAACTGCGGATCCGGGCCGGAAACATACCGGAGGACATGAGATTGCCGGGCAGCGCGGCCGGCCGCGGCCTCTTCGGCCGCCAGCACGGTCACATCGGCCACAAGCCCGTTCACATCGCTCACGAAGGAGAAGATCTCGCCCAGAGCCGCCGGAGCGTTGAAGTCGTCGTCCATAGCCTCGGCGAAGTTGGCCCTCAGCACGGCCACGCGATCGGTCAGCGCCGCCGCATCCAGCACGGCCGCGAGCTCGCCCTCGGCGGTTTCCGGG
>OLNO01002193.1_pt1 | contig 13672 bp, 12 predicted proteins | sample 1672861 | NCBI WGS metagenome assembly OLNO01 (sample SAMEA3136731, study PRJEB25190) | human gut metagenome | reverse complement strand
AGCAGGGAAGAATCCTTCTTCCACCAGTTTTAAGAGAATATGCAAATCTGACAAAAGATGTCGTTTTAGTCGGAGTCTTAAGCAGAGTGGAAATCTGGGACAAAGACAGATGGCAGGAGAATACATATGATGAAGATGAGATGGATGAGATTGCAGAACACATGGCAGATTTAGGGTTCAGCATCTGATCCACAGAGAATAAAAAAAGAGAGCCAGAGCAAAAGTCAGGCAGAGAGGATCACAATGGAATTTAATCATTATTCAGTATTGCTAAATGAGACAATTGAAAATTTGAATATCAAGCCTGACGGAATCTATGTGGATGGAACGCTGGGTGGCGGCGGACATGCGTATGAGGTATGTAAGAGACTGTCGGATGCGGGACATTTTTATGGGATCGATCAGGATGCGGCAGCCATTGCGGCAGCGTCACAGAGACTCTCAGAATTTGGAAATCGTGTGACGATTATCCGCAGCAATTACTGCGAAATGTGTAAAGAGCTACGGGACCGAGGGGTGACCGGTGTGGACGGTATCGTTCTGGATCTGGGAGTATCCTCTTATCAGCTTGATAATGCTGAGAGAGGCTTTACTTACCGGGAAGATGTACCTCTTGATATGCGTATGGATCAGAGACAGACAAAGACTGCGAAAGATATCGTGAATGATTATAGCGAGATGGAGCTGTATCATATTATCCGTAATTACGGGGAGGACAAGTTTGCAAAGAATATCGCAAAGCATATTGTCCAGGCAAGACAGAAGGCTCCGATTGAGACAACAGGTCAGCTGATTGAGGTTATCAAGGCAGCCATCCCTAAAAAGGTGCGCGCTACAGGAGGACATCCTGCGAAGAAGACTTTTCAGGCAATCCGTATTGAGTTAAATCATGAGCTTGATGTGCTGAAGAATAATTTAGAGGACATGATTGATCTTCTTAATGATGAGGGAAGAATCGCGATTATTACATTCCATTCTTTAGAAGACAGAATCGTAAAGAATATTTTCCGTACCAGTGAGAGGCCGTGTATTTGCCCGCCGGAATTTCCGGTTTGTGTATGTGGCAGAGTATCAAAGGGAAAGGTTATCACAAGGAAACCAATTGTGCCTGGTAAGGAAGAGCTTGAGGAGAACAGTCGGTCTAAGAGTGCAAAGCTTCGTGTTTTTGAGAGGAGAATCACAGAAGGATAGAGACATTTTATCGTGTTGGAGGTAGAATATGGCACTTCGTAATACATCAGAACGTTATGAATACATTTATGGAAGCAACGTCAGAAAGTTAGAAACAGATACGGCAGGGAAGCAGACAGCAAAGGCAGTTCCTGCAAAGAAGAATGTGAGAAGACCCGAACAAAGAAGAACGGGGAATAAAGCAGCAGATTCAGAAGCAGCGGCAGCTATTCAGAAGAATGCGGCGAAGTTTCTTGCATTTGACTGGAAGTATACGCTGGTAGCATTGATTGCGGTAATCATATGTTCTGCAGCAGCAATGTTTTATCTTCATGCGAATGCACAGCTTAATGTGATGGAGAAACAGATTTCTGACCTTAAAACTGAAAAGACAAGTTTAGAAAGTAAACAGAGTGCGATTCAGGCTGAAATTGATAAATCAATCAATCTGGATCAGATTAAAGATTATGCCGAGAAGAAGTTACATATGATTTATCCGAAGGATTCCGATGTCCTTTTGTATCAGAGGGATTCTGACGATTATTTCCGGCAATATGAAAGTGTAGATTAAAGCAGATAAAGAACAGGTGGTAGTAAAGTGGCGAAGAAGAAAAAAGCAGACAGACGACTTACCACCCCAATGAAAGGGAAGCTGATATTGGTATTTGGAGGTATCATCTTCCTCTTTTTGATTTTGGTGGTGAAATTATGCTATGTGACAGCAACAAAGGGAAAAGAATATGAGACAGCAGTTCTAAGTCAGCAAAAACATGACAGTACAATTCTGCCGTTTGAGAGAGGCAAGATTTATGACAGGAATGGAAATATCCTGGCTACCAATGAGAAGATTTATACACTCATACTGGAACCGCAGAATATTTTGCTTCAAGATAAAAAATATGAAGAAGCGACCATTAATGCGCTTCATGAGTATTTTGGATTTAGTAAGAGTAAATTAAAGAAGACGATTGAGGATAATCCATACTCTTATTATGAAGTATATAAAAAGAATATGACATATGACGAAGTGGAGAATCCCCTTACCTTATCGCAGTCAGATGAAGCCTGCAAGGACAAGTTTCTCTACTCTTCGGACTACTTTGAGCATCAACAATATATTTAGCCTAAAGCCTTTTCTACAATCGAATGCGGCAATCAAGGATAACAAGGATAACAATGAACTTTTTTAGCGCATTCTTAGAAATGTTCCGCAACAGCGACCAATTCATAGCACACATGTCTGCGGAGTACGGCATCTATGTGTATTTATTTCTCTTTACGGTCTACTTTTTGGAAACCGGAATTGTGATTTGTGCCCTCCTGCCGGGTGACTCGCTTATCTTTGTCTCGGGTGCCGCAAGCGCAGCCGGCATCCTCAACCCGCTCGGAGCTTTCTTGGCTATAGCGCTCGGTGCTTGTTTCGGAAATACCGTTGCATACGGAATCGGTTACTTTCTCGGCAGCAAGATATACGACGGCTCCATTAAATGGATTGACCAACAGCAAATGGCAAAAACGCAGGCATTTTTTGCCAAACATGGGAAACTTACTATCGTCTTAGCTCGTTTCGTTCCGATTATTCGTTCCTTTGCTCCGCTAGTGGCCGGTGCAGCAAAAATGAGCCGACTTAATTTTGAAGTCAGCGGTACGGTCGGAGCCGTTCTTTGGGCAGGAATTATCCTTGCCGCCGGTCACCTTTTTGGGAATATTCCCTTCATTAAGAACAACCTTTCTCTCATTCTTGTCGGCGGAATCGTTCTTGGGTTGGCTCCTTTTGTTATCGGTTACATTGTCAAAAAGTGGAGACAACATCCGGATGAGAAATAGTTAGGAAATACACGGTATCCAACTTGCCTTTTCACATGTCTTTTTCAGCAATTCAGCTACAATTTCGGTCCATTGACTATACAAAAAGAAAATGGACTTCTTAACACTTACCTTAGAGCTGTTCCGCAATGCGGATCACTTCATCATGTACATTGCACAGACCTACGGATGGTGGGTCTACCTTGTGCTGTTCATGATTTTCTACAGTGAAACCGGGATTGTCATTTGCGCCTTCCTCCCGGGTGACTCTCTCCTTTTTATCGCCGGCGCCGCTGCCGCAGCAGGTGCTTTGAATCCTTGGCTCCTCATCGTCATTATTTCTCTGGGCGCGATCCTAGGAAATACAACGAATTTTTACATAGGCAATTGGCTTGGCAATAAGATCTATGACGGCTCAATCAGCTGGATTGATCAAGATGCTTTAAAGAAAACTCACGACTTCTACGAGAAGCACGGCGGAAAAACTATTGTCCTGGCCCGTTTTGTACCGATTGTTCGTTCATTTGCCCCATTAGTCGCAGGTGCCGCTAAAATGAACCCCCTCCGTTTTGAACTCTACAGCGGAGGAGGGGCCATTGTTTGGGTCGGCGGCATTGTCTTGGCTGGTTACTTATTCGGCAATATCCCTTTCATCAAAAACAATCTTTCTTTAATTTTGGTTGTTGGTATCCTTGCTGCCTTAGTTCCCTTTTCCTGCGCACTTCTTATCCAATTATGGAGAAAGTACATAATGAAACAGCGTTAGTTTGCTAAAACCAAAACCTTTCTTCGAAAGCCGCTCATTTCTATGGCGGCTTTTGTTTTGCCCCATTGTTATTAAAGAGCTTTTAAGAACATTCCCTATCTATTAAAAAATAGAGGTTATCGACAAACAATTAGTGGGATTATTCAGTAAGGATTTTGAGATTAGGGATCTCCTTAGGCGGGTAATTTTTTTGCTTTATTTCTGATATAAGAGAGGAGGTTTTCTTCGCCAAAGCTTTTTATACCTCAAGCTTGATCGTTAATTTTATCAACCCGAATACATCCAAGTAAAGATATTTATTTTTTACCTAGCAGGGGTTTCTATAATTTCTTTTATAAAAAAACGCTGACTCATCACTTGGTAAAGACGCGGTTAAAGCTCAGAATCTTACAAATGGGAGCATGATACTGCTGAGCTTAGGGGGATTTTCGGACAAATAAAAATTATCCCCGTGCCAATAGGGGTGATAAAAATTATAAATAGCCCCGTATTTTCCCTTTGGTAATTTCGCTGATATAGCCGGGGGAAAAATGTTTCTAGACTGAATGAGTACTTCTATCGAGGCTCTTTTAGGCCCATTCAATCTTATATAACCACTTCTGCGAAGTTTTCAGTTTTTCGCAATTTAGTTCGAGATGACCTGACCAGCCCCGTTTGGTACGAATATAGATAACTAAGGGGAATTTAGATGACAAATCCACTACCGTATCTTGAGCAGCGAAAGCTGGTTAAGCGATGGTCAGGTCCCATCGCTCCTATCGCCAACCTCATCTTTACTCTGATTCTATTTGTCATTACCTGGTGGATCTTCCAAGATCCGCGCGGTGTAATGCGCTTCTACACTCCGTATGTCGGGTATAACTATTGCCGTTGGTGGTTAATTATCCTGATTTGGATGGCCTACATTTTTGATTTTTGGCCTTTCAAACGGAAATGGCTGGAAACAGCGCATCCGCTCCAAAAAGGTCTCGTGCTGGCCCTAATATCAGTTGCCATCATGATTATGATGATTCACGGGTTTTTCCAGTCCGTTCTCGGCAACACTGCCTTTGCCTATTTCAACCCTCAACAGCTCCTTAAGCTCAAAGGTTTGACAGAGTTCTACGCAACCGAGTATGCAGCTCAGGCCTGCATGATGTTCGCCGTGATCGCTTCCTGGATCTCTCCGGCATGGGTCGTCGCTCTTGAAGGCCGTCCGTGGGAAAATTTAGCGCAGCCGGCAAAAGGTTTCTCTATTTGGCTTGGCACTTTCTGCCTGAGTTTCGTCATTTACTTTATGACGATGCACAACCATATGGGCATCCTTTACTATCCGTGGCAGTACTTCACTTCCATTGCTCCTCCGTATTGGGAAGAATTCGCACAGACCGTATCCGCCAACTTCCATGTAGCTTGGATTATGTGCTGTACCGTTGTGGTGTGGTTCATGGAAGGCATCTGGGAACGCTACCCGTTCACGATGATTAAGACTCCGTGGCTCCGCAGACTGGCTGTTTTCTTCGGCATTATTGTTATTTCCTGGGCTCTGTGCTTCTTCTTCTGGTACATGCAGGAATTAACATGGGGCGAAGCAATTCGCGGTCATAGACGCGACGCTGCTCCTGACTGGCGCTGGCTGCATGTCGGCGAAACCGCCATCTTCTTCCTCGTTCCGGCGCTCTTCCTGCAGTTCTACTGCGGCAATTGGCCCCGTAAGTTCAGCACTCCGGTTAACGTCTTAATCAGATCCACCATCGTTCTTCTGGGCGGCGTTGCGATCTACTGCTTGTATTACAAGTACGGTCATTTCTTCCTCGGAACTCAGAAGGGATTCTCTCATCCGCAGCAGTTCCCGATGATCCCGATGATTTGGTTAATCGACATTTGGCTGATTAACTGGTGGTTCATGGACGGATGGCCAGGCTGGAAACTGACGATGCGTACAGCCGAAGAAGTCGAAGCTGCAGAAAAAGAAGTTGAAGAACGAGCTGTTTGGCGCACAGACATGATACCGGGCTTGGTATGCGGAATCGCAGTCGGTATCGCCTTCTACTTCGCCGTCGTCTGGGTTCTCCCGATCTGCAGCAAACTGTTCACATTAGTCGATTAAAAGAAAGGAATAATTATGAAACGACGTAATTTCGTACAAGGTTTAGCACTTGGTGCCGGTGTTGGTACTCTCGGTGCAATGGGTGCCTATTCTTACTCACCCGCCCGCACGGCCTTTCTTCCTGACATTAAACGCGGAACAGCTGACATCGGCTTGTGCAAATCCGTCAAGATCACCAACATTTCCGAAACAAGCTGGTTTGACAACAGCATCTTTATGCAGGACGTCACGGCTTCCGGCGGTTTGTTGGTTGACCAGTACACCTATAACTGGGCGCCCTTCGGCAACGGTAAAGGCCCCGGCAAAGGAACTTATGAAGACGGTATGAAAAATATCGGACCGTACCTTCCTAAAAATCTGGAAAAAGCTTGGGAAATCACTCGTGAACTGAGTGAGCATGCCGACAACGCAGGCGGCTACTCCTGCCTCGTTGAAATCGAAGCTCTGGACGGCAAGAAAACGAAGTACTTGTTTGACTGCGGCTGGAACTACATGTGGATGGATCAATGCTTCAAGCGCGAAGGCATCGACAAAATGCTCGCCAACGGTGAGATAGCTGCCTTTATCTCCACGCATGAGCACATGGACCACTATTTCGGCTTCCCTGTCGTCGCCAAATACGGCCCCAACGTCACTGTCTACCGTCCATCCACTTTCTACCCTGCAGGTAAGGACTATATGGCGCGCTCCGGCCATGTCGGCAAGGTAATTGACGTCACGAAAGGACTCCATAAAATCCAGGAAGGTGTGGCACTGTACCAGTTCGAATGCCCGATTATTTTCAAGGTCTACGGAGAGATGTCTCTGTACTGCAACGTTAAAGACGTAGGTTTGGTTTCCATTACGGGCTGCTGCCATCAAGGCATCATCCTGTTTGCGGACACGGCTTACAAAGAAATCGCTTACGAAAACGATAAGTTCTACGGTCTTTACGGCGGCCTTCATATCTCCCCGTTTGACGACTGGGATCCGAAGTATGACGACTTGGTCATAGGCCTTAAGAAATGGGATCTTCAGAAGGTGGGCTGCAACCACTGCACAGGCTTAATCACAGCACAAAAATTCGTGGATGCAGGTTATCCGGTGGTACAGGGTACAGCTCGGTTCCGTTCGAAGACAACCAACTACTTAGGCAACGGTGATACGTTACTGTTCCCAAGTTAATTTAACCGCTATCGGCCCCGGGAAGCGGGGCCGGAAAGATTTTCCACCATGTTGCTCGATTGTTTAATTCCCCGAAGCCTTTCTCCTGAAACCGAAAACGAAGGCGTCACTCTTCTTCACAACCTCCTCATGCAGCTCCACTTAGACCGTAAGGTTGCACGAGGATTAGGGTGGAGGGGTTTTCTCCCTTCAAATAAGGGAAATTTCTCTTGGTCCACAAGACTGGCTAACAGCGACTTGGTATATGGAATCGTCTTCATGGGAGAAGAGCATGATGATCAGGCGATTGCCTCCTCGTTTGATCTCTACACTTTTCCCGTGGAAGACGAATTAAAGACCCAAATGCCCGAGAGCATGCAGGGGTTATACAAAAAAGATAATCACATTCAAAAGATCAGGACTCTATCCGAACATTTCCAGGAACTGCAGGATTTTAAGATCGGTTCGATGGGACTCGTGTTTCGGTTAGATAAAAAAGGTCTTAATCTTTCGTTCCATACTCACAAAAGAGACGCCCGCTTTATCGGACGAGAGATGCGGCCGGCGCGTGCCCTTATGCCGCTTTTTTCCGCCCTGATTCAATCATTTAAAACGTCTTTAAACACCACTCCGGCTCTTGGAGTACTGAAATCCGGCAATCTGCCCAGTGTAAATGACTTCTTTATAGAAGCAGAGTTCGGCTTGCCGGTCTTTGAAGACGATGAAGAAATGGACGCCGTTTATAAACTCTCTGCACCTCCTCTTTCATATATCCCGGATGAAGTTGACCTTAGTGACAAACCTCTCATTCACGTTCTTTGCGGTTTTTTAGGATCAGGAAAAACCACTTTTCTGCAAAATTGGCTCAATTTCCTTCACACACGAGAACGTTTTACCGGTGTCCTTCAGAACGAATTTGGTGAAATCGATTTAGACACGGCACTCATCGGAGATGAAACTTGTGTTGAGGCTCTCAACGATGGCTGCATTTGCTGTTCGCTCGCCGACAGCCTTCGTCCGGGGATTTTGCGGTTAATTCAGAACACTCCGGCCGATCAACTGATCTTGGAAACGACCGGTTTAGCAAATCCCGATAACGTGGTTCATTCTCTGGAAGAACTAAATGATATTTGCAAGATCGGTCTAGTCGTCTCTGTGGCCGATGCACCCAACCTTACCGAACATCCGGAATATCTCAATGAAAAACTAAGATTGGCCCAACTTACACGAGCAGACGTCATTGTCGTCAGTAAAGCGGATCTCGTCTGCGACGAAAGCATCGAGCGGCTCACGCAGTCACTACACGATCTTAATTCCAAAGCATTGATCATTCTTTCTGCCAACGGCGATGCAAACTTTGCCGTCCTTGATCACTTCTTCAACCACTGGATAGACAAAAAGTACGGTATGTTTACCTCTCGAAAACACACGCCGGGAGCAGACACGATGCTGCTGAACAACGCCGGGTTTTCCATGCGAGGCAATACCAGTCTATTCGAAACTTGTGCCGTCAAATTTTCTGAACCGCTTGAATTGGAACGAATTGAACCAATCATTCGAAACTCAGGAAAAAAGGTGCTTCGCGCCAAGGGAATTGTCGATATTGTCGGAAAAGGCTGCTGCGAGGTTCAATATACAGATGGAATGCTGAGCATCTCGCAGGCTCGTGATGACTTGCAAGCCTGCGATCGATGGCTGACAATCATTGGAAAAGGCCTCAGACCACAAACGGGCTCAACAACTATAAGGAAGTCAAGATGTCTCTGATTATCGCCGGCGGATGGGTAATGGTACCCTTACTATTGATCTCCATTATTGTCCTTGCTTTGATTATTGATCGGTCTTTAAGTTACATCTGGAATCCGCTTCCGGATGCGGATCAACAAAAGAATATTCTTGAAAAAATTCAAAAAGGCGAATTTGCAGCAGCTGAAACATATTTCTCCGAAACACCTTGGCTCAAAAATTATGCTTCCGCGCTCGGTTCCAGTGAGAAGATGCCTTTTTACGAAGGCGTATTAGCTGAAAATATCTCGTCCTTAGCCGCTATGATGGATAAACGCCTGCCTCTTTTAGCTACGCTGGGTAGGATTTCCCCCTTGCTCGGGTTGTTGGGAACGATCATCGGAATGATTCAGACTTTCGCTGTCATAGCACAATCTCGCAGCGGCATCGATATGGAACTATTAGCCGAAGGAATATGGCAGGCATTAATTACGACCGCAACCGGTCTAATCATCGCCATTCCTGCCGTTCTTTGCTACAGGATTTTCCTTTCGATCGAGAGTAATCGACTGGACTATTTAAACCGCGTGGCCAACAAGGCAATTCTTTATAAGCAGTCTCAGAATAGCTCGGCCTAACCCATAGGTAGTCTAGCAACTCGGAAGGAAAGAACTATGATCAACATAAGAGTGCGCGGAGAACGAGAAGACTCTTCTGACCTGACTTCTCTCATTGATGTCGTCTTTATTCTTCTGATCTTCTTTATCCTTGCGGCTAGTTTTGCCGTCCATTCTATCGATTTTGACCTTCCTCCGGCAAAAACATCTAAAGCCTTGGCTGGTCATGTGGTTGAAATTCGCCTAAACAAAGATGGAACATTCCTCTGCGACGGTATCCCAACCAAAAAAGAAGAGCTCGATGAACGTCTGGCTTCGGTAATTATTCAATTCAAAGCCAGACCGGGTCAGATTGTATTGATGGCAGATCCTCAGGCACCTGCCGGAGAGATGATTTATTTGGTCGATGCTGTTCGTCAACACGGAGGCGAGAAGCTTCATGTCGCTACCTCTCCGAGGGTCGAAAAATGAGCGAACTTTCCAATGACACATTCAAAATCGGCATCTCGCTAGCGATCTTGTGCCATTGTTTTGGTTTGATGTTTTTAACCGCACCTGCGCCGTCCGAAGAAGATTTTCCAATGACCGTCATCGTAAAACTGGACAGTGCACAAGCAGCTGTCTCAGAACAAGGACAATCTCTTGGGATGGAATCTGTTTCAGAAAATAGCCTCACTGAAAAAAAAGTCGCCGATAAAAAACGAGAGATTTACCTACAATACCTTGAAGATGTTTCGCTTTGTATTCACGCACGGAGGTTCCTAGAGCCAAATTCTCACGGTCTGATCGGTATTGCTCTTTACAAAATCCGTGTCAATGCCGACGGAATTTTCACAGCAGCCGATCTTTACAAAAGTTCAGGAAATAAGCAATTAGATCGGGCAGGTCTGACAGCTGTCAGAGCATGCAGCGGCTTTGTTAAGCGTCCTCCTTCAACCGGCGTACAGCCAATGAATATCTATCAGGAGGTGAGATATCAGTATCGACTTCGATGAAACAATAAACAGGCCGTTTATTCAAGATATTTTGACTTTTCAGATCGTTAAATACGAATAGTTCAGACCTTTCGGATTTACGAGTCTGAAAAGTCTAAATTTTCTCCTCAACTCCTCTGGAAAGCAAAGAAATTTCCCGGTCAATAAAACAAAAACCTGCCGATTTGAGGTCGACAGGTTTCGTTATTTCAGAAAAGACTATTACTTAGTTCTTTCCTGAAGGGCTGCGATAGCAGGCAATGTCTTGCCTTCAAGGAATTCAAGGAAGGCACCGCCGCCTGTAGAGATATAAGAAACTTTATCTGCCACCTTAAAGGCTTTCGCCGCAGCAATCGTATCGCCGCCGCCGACAATCGTGAAAGCACCGTTAGCAGTAGCTTCGGCAACCTTTTCTGCGAGGTCGCGGGTACCTTCTTTGAAGTTGTCCATTTCGAAAACGCCGACCGGACCGTTCCAAATGATCGTCTTGGCGTCTTTCAGGTATTCAGCAAGCATTTTGCTGGTCTTCGGACCGATATCGAGAATCATTTCGTCTGCTTCGATATCGTCAAGATCACAGATTCTGAAGCCGGCGTCATATCCAATATGGTGGGCCACAACAACGTCAACCGGAAGAGGAAGATGACCACCTTTCTCTTTCATGATCTTCATGACTTCTTTGCATTCGCCGACAAGGGCAGGCTCAGCCAAAGAAGTACCGATGTGATGACCTTCAGCCAAAAGGAACGTGTTGGCAATACCGCCGCCGACAATCAAGGTATCAACCAGCGGAGCCAGATGCTTCAAAATGGTGAGCTTCGTGGAAACCTTGGAACCGCCGACGATAGCAACCAGCGGACGTTTGGCTTCGGCAACAGCCTTTGTCAGAGCCTTGATTTCTTTGGCAAGCAGAGGACCAGCGCAGGCGACTTCGGCTTCGCGGGCCAGACCGTCAGTGGTGGCCTGAGCGCGGTGAGCGGTTCCGAAAGCGTCGTTAACGTAGACATCGCAAAGCTTTGCCATCTTCTTAACGAGTTCGGGATCGTTTTTCTTCTCGCCGACATTGCCTCGGCAGTTTTCAAGAATCACGACTTCACCCGGCTTTACGTCAACGCCGTTGAGCCAGTCTTTTTCAAAACGGATCGGCATGCCGAGCATCTTGCCGAACGTTTCGGCAACTTTAGCCAGACTGTCCTGTTCTGTGAGTTCGCCTTCCTTAGGACGACCCAGGTGAGAGCAGACCATCACGCCGGCGCCGCCCTTCAGAGCCATCTTCACGGCAGGCATGGATTCTTTCAAGCGATGGTCATCAGTAACGTTGCCTTCTGCATCGCGGGGAACATTCATGTCGGCACGAATAAAAACACGCTTTCCTTCAAGCGCGCCTTCATTGACTAATTCTTCAAGTGTTTTGACTTTCATGGATCTTCTTTCCTGTTAAACCAAACCCCGACAATGCGGGGTTTGATCAAGTGATTTTAAGAATTACTTCGCGTTGTACATCGCAACAGCGGTGTCGAGCATTCTGCAGGAGAAGCCCCACTCGTTGTCATACCAAGCAACAGCTTTCACCAGCGTACCGTCGATGACCTTGGTCAGAGTGGCATCGAAAATGGAGGAGAAGGAAGTGTGGTTGAAGTCGGAAGAAACCAGCGGCAGTTCGTTGTAGCCGAGAATGCCTTTAAGTTCGGGACTTTCGGAGGCTTCCAGAATGATCTTGTTGACTTCTTCAACGGTTGTCGGACGCTTAGCGTTGAAGGTAAGGTCGGCAACGGAAACGTTCAGAGTCGGAACGCGCATGGCGTAACCGTCAAGCTTGCCCTTCAGTTCGGGGATCACGACACCGACGGCCTTGGCAGCACCGGTCTTCGTCGGGATGATGTTGTCGGCAGCGGCACGGGCGCGGCGCAGATCTTTGTGCTTAACGTCGGTCAGAACCTGGTCATTTGTGAAGGCGTGGATAGTAGTCATCATGCCGTCAACAATGCCGAGTTTATCCATCAAAGGCTTAACGAACGGGCACATGCAGTTGGTGGTGCAGGAAGCGTTGGAAACGACAACGTCGCTTGCCTTGAGAACGTCCTGGTTCACACCGTAGACAACAGTAGCGTCAACGTCTTTGCCCGGAGCGGAGATCAAAACTTTCTTAGCACCGGCTTCGATGTGCTGCATGGCGCCTTCTTTATCGCGGAATGCACCCGTGCATTCGAGAACGATATCGACGTCCAGATCTTTCCAAGGAAGCTTCTTCGGATCACGCTCGGAGCACATGAAAATGCGGTCTCCGTTCACGACCAGATGACCGTCGTCCCAGTAAACGTCGCCGTTGAACTTGCCGTGCGTTGTGTCGAACTTGGTCAGATGAACGGTGGCTTCGGGTTTAGCAGTATCGTTAATGGCAACGATCTTAACGTCCGGCCATTTCTTTTCTTCATAGAAAGCGCGGAGGACGTTGCGACCGATGCGGCCGTAACCGGTAATAGCAACTCGAATAGTCATGTTTATTTTCCTTGAGAAAGAACGTGCTGAACAGTTTCAACAACGTTATCGACGGTGAAACCAAAAAGTTTAAAGAGTTCGGAAGCAGGAGCAGATTCGCCGAAACGATCCAGACCGATAACGGTACCGGCGCCGCGGATGTACTTCCACCAACCGTCCGTTCTGCCGGCCTCGATGGCGACAACGGGTCTGCCTTCGCCTAAGACGAAGTCGCGGTATTCCTTGTCCTGACGATCAAAGACTGTCGTGGAGGGCATGGAGACGAGACGTGTCTGGATGTTCATTGCCAAAAGCTGTTTGCGAGCCTCGGCAGCCAGTGCAACTTCGCTGCCGGTAGCCACCAAAGTCACTTCAACGGAAGATGGACCGTTCGGGGCTTCGAGCATGATGTAGCCGCCCTTTTCCATGTCATCGACATTGATCTCATCGCGTTCAACGAACGGAAGGTTCTGACGGCTGAAAATCAGGGAGGATGGACCGTCCTGCCGGGAAATTGCGCAGGCCCAGGCGGTAAGCGTTTCGCAGGCATCAGCAGGACGCCAGACATCCATGTTCGGGATGATGCGCAGGCTTTCTGTCTGTTCGATCGGCTGATGTGTCGGGCCGTCTTCGCCGACGCCGATAGAGTCGTGTGTAAAGACGAAGATAGAGCGCAGTTTCATCAGCGCAGCCATTCTCAGAGCATTGCGGCCGTAGTCTGCGAACGTAAGGAATGTAGCGCCGTAGGGGATGAATCCGCCGTACAAAGCGATACCGTTCATGATGGCACACATACCGAACTCGCGAACACCGTAGTTGATGTGGCGTCCGAGATAGGTATCCGGTCTCATGGCCTGAACAGGCGTAGGCATCGTAGACGTCACTGGTGGTGCGGCGGCCCACA
>OLNO01002192.1_pt1 | contig 13681 bp, 21 predicted proteins | sample 1672861 | NCBI WGS metagenome assembly OLNO01 (sample SAMEA3136731, study PRJEB25190) | human gut metagenome | reverse complement strand
TAACTTTATAAGTACATTTAGGGTCATAAAGATAATCATTTATATCTCTAAATGCACCATACATTCTGTTGATAGCAATCTTAAGACCTTCAGCCTTAATTTTATGACGTTTACTTTCTGCTAATAATTCATGATATTTAGTATTTAATTCTTCAGCATCAACTCGATTTTGATTTTTAGCAATTTGATATTCATTTAATACTTTCTTAGCTTCTTTCATTAATTTACTGCTAAGATGTTTAGCTTCAATTCGACTATCTTTTGTATAACCGACAGTAGCTCTGAAAGGATTTCTTTCGAGATGTTCGGGATAAACATCATAACTAAGAATACCATTAGGATAGAAACTACTAACATCCGCATCACGTAAACTAAATCCATCTGCAATTATTAATCCCGGTTTATCTTGACTATGTAAACCACCTAAAGCCATAGTATATACCGCATCACCAAATTGAAACTCGTGCTTAAATTTATCTTCATCTTTTGTACTACCTACAACGATAGTAGATTGTGCAACAGTACGAAGTAAATCATTGAGAATTTTAGTTTGAAATTTAAGTTTAGGACTTAATATACTGGAAACTTTAATTTTCCATCTATCAGTCTTAGTATCCATAAAATCTTTTCTATCAATACCGCTAAACTTCTCATAAAGAGATGTAGTAATAGCTTTACCAATAGAACTTCTTGACATATTACGAACATCAATTCCAAACTCTTCAGATATATCTTCTCGTAGTTCAATTTCAGCCTTTTGACTACGTTCCAGTTCTAATGTAATAAGAACATCATTTACATTATAATCACAAATATCATAAATATCCTCTTCTCTAATTCTACAATTATAAGCAATCGGTAGATTCTGAATACGATACCATTTTAAGCAAATAGCAACTTGTTTAAGACTGGTATAAGTCTTATCAAGATAAAGAATCTTTTGAATATCATAATCAGTAAAAGGACGTTTGTAATATTTCTTGAAATTAAGTAAACGACTATATCCTTTACCAAAATCTACACAAGCGCAACTATGGTCATATAGAATTTGTGTAATATGTTTACTTTCTTTCTTATTAAAACCTTTTACATCAAGATATTTATAATTATTAATAAAAATATCCAACATAATTTTATCATAATTATTACTGTTATAACCAGTAAGAATTTTATGTTGAATAAAGAAATCCATAATAAGTGGCCCATCATTTCTCCACTTACCAGTAGTATAATCAATCCAAATAACAAATTGTTTAGCACCCATTGCTAACAACAATTTAACCTTTGCTTCTTTCAGTTCTTCAAGATTACCTTCTTTACCATTTTTAATAGCAAGACATCTTATATCAACAGCTTTATAAACGTCGATAAGTTTTTGGTCTGCTGTTTTAGGTATAAAAGTAACTTCAAATAGATTAGGATATATCTCTACATCATATTCATAAGCATTATTCATAATAATACTACTTTATCTGTAATAACGATATTCTTTACATAATTCAGCAAATATGTCACTAATTAAATTAAAAGATTTAACATATTCTGAATAACATTTGTTACGCATAATATAAGTTGGTGAATATATAGGAATTAATATAGCATCATTAAACCTAACTGGTTTATTAACAACTGATGCCATACTTTTATATTTTTCTTCTTTAAGGAACTGATAAACAAATTGTCCAACAGCAACAATAATAGTAGGTTTATATTTCCTAATAGTTGCTATAAAATTTGGATAACAAGTTTCAGCATAATGTTCAGTTGGTTCAGCACAAACGCACTGAATAAGAGTTGATTTAATAGTCCAAGCAGTTAGTTTATAATCATTAATGAATTGACTAACTATTTTAGTTGAACGACCATTAAATATAGTTTGAGTTTTATAATCTGTAATAGTTGGTGTATCACCAACAAACATAATAGTACGCCTCAAAGTGGGCGTGCAACCTGCTCTCCCACCGGGTATTCGTCGATTAGCAATAGATAAATAACATCTTTCACAAGCATTACACATAATATTAATACTATTAAAAATATCAGATGAAACAGTCTGATTAATAAGATTATGTTTAATACTTCATAATAACACTTTTGCGAGCACGAGATAGAGCTACATACATAAGTTTATTACGAATATCAATATCATTTTCTCTACGACCAAATCTCGTATTTTGGAAAACAATATCTGTCAAATCTATTGCTACATTATCGAAAGTAGAACCTTGTGTTTTATGAACAGTCATAGAATAACCATAATCTATGTCTTTATTAATCCACTTAGTTCCTTGAATAGTTTCAATACTGAATTTAAGATTTGTTAAAAAACGATTCTTAAACTTATAATAAACATACCAACCATGTTGAACACGATTAGCTGCTCTATTATAAAGATGTGTTAGGATTTCCTTATATTTAAGAAACGAAGCATCTTTTGTATCTACGATAAGAAATGGTTGAGTTATATGACCATCATACATAGATTTAAGATTAACAGCAAATGTTTTAATACCTTCATCACTAATATAAGGTCTAATATCTTCAAGAATATAGTCTTCACTATTTAGAATAATTGGTTCCTTAAATTCATCAACAATGGTATTATAAGATAATACCAAATCGTTAATATGAATTATATCAGCATCTTTACCAACTATACTATTACGAACAATACTATTCCAATCAGAAACAGCTTTATTCGTATAAGCAGTAATTCTAAAATGGTCTATATTCTTATGAAATGTATCTGAATTAAATTCATCAATAAGTCTTTGATTAAACATAGCTCGTGGAATAATTTCATAACCAATTCCATCTTGTATGTTAGACCTATTTCGAACTATATAATTCAGAAAAGTATTTGTTTGATTTTTAATATCATCTCTTAAAAGACTAAATAGTTCAAGAAGAGGATTACCTTCTTCTTGTCGTACAATATCAGTAAGAACAACTTTATTCTTAACAGTAGCAAATGTTAAAGATATTTCTTCATTTACAGGTGGTAGCTGAAGAGAATCGCCAACATAAAGAATCTTAACATTATAAGTAGTAGCCCGATTTCGATTAAGTTGGAATAAATCCTTATTAATCATAGAACATTCATCAATCACAACAAGATTATAATTTTGTATCTTGCTTGGATTAAGAGGGTCAAATTGAGGATTCTCAATATCAAAATTCTGTAAATCAATATTAGGTTTAAGACCATGCAAACTATGCAAAGTCATACCTTTTCTACCTACTTGAGATTCAAGAACTCGAAGAGCTTTGTGTGTAGGAGCTGTAACAGTATAAGACTTATTAACAATATTATCGAGAAAATATCGAAGAATATAAGTATTATGAGTTATAATAAAATCTTTTGTTACAAAAAGTTTATTATTACCTTCTACTGCAATGCATGTAGTATCAGATTCATAATCTAATTTAACAATAGATTTAATATAAATATGGTCATTATATTTAGTAGTCTTAGACTTATAAGAATTATATTTATTCAAATGCTTTTTACTACTAAAAATAATATCGTTTGTTAAGATATGAATATTATAACAAATATTTGTATCACGTTTATCTTCATATACTGTAACAATATATCCTAAACTCCTACAAAGATATACAAAATCATCTTTAAGTTGTTTAGATATAGTATTAAAACTAAATCTATTTTTTTGACCTACACAACCATCAGAATCCATTAAACCTTTAAGGAGTTCTTGTCTTTGTTCAATAGAACTTTCAAGATATTCAGTAGGAATATATTTATCAATAGATTTACATAATAAATTATAATCTTTTAATTTATCATTAACTATTTCAACATCACCATTAAATATAATATTAGTATAATTTTTATCAGAATGCCATCTATAATAAGCATTATCTAATAATTTAGCAACTTTTATAATAATATCTTCTTCATCAGAAGAAATTTCAATTTGATTTCTATAATTAACATATTGAGTTGTAAGACAACCATCACCAAGCAATATACCTAAAACATAAGGTGGTATATTGAATGATTTATGATTACCAATAATAGGAGCTACTGGGATAGCATATTTATATCCTATTTTATCAATATATAAATTATCAGAATCATTAAACAATTCTAACGTAGAAATAGTTTTAGAATATCTTAAATTATCACCGCTTATTCTATGATAATTTTGCAACATTCTTTTAGTACGAATTTGCCATAAATGATTCTCATCACATATAATAGTTCGTCCATCACTAAAAGTAATTTCATATAAAGGTCTTTTACCTTGAGGATATACACCTTTTACCTTTTGAAAACCTTCATACGGAGTAGCAACTAAATCTCCGATTTTAAGAGATTCAATAGAAGTCCAACCTTTGTTTGTAAGAACTGGAGTACCATTTAATAAAGCTTTACCAGTACCAGCATAACCTTCAAGTGTACATTCAAGTTCATTACTAAAATACCAATCAGACAGCTTGTCGATAGCCTGCTGTTGCCCCGGATACAGTTGCGAATAATCGCCCGTGGCGGCCTGTTTTGGCCTCGCTGACGGCTTATTTTTGTTTGCCTTAACACTTGTAAGGTCTTTCAATTTATCTGCGTCCATATCGGCTAAAATGCAGTGTTTTGGATATACTCAAATGCCTTACTAATAAGGGTTTCGTAATGATTATTACTTATTTTATAAGTTTCAGGAGTAGGACAAACAAATATTACATCTTGTTTGTCAGTAGTTCGATTAACATAAGCTCTAACACCCATAACATTAGGAGTTGTAATCATAACAATATCGTAGTTCTGTAATAAAAACTCAAATATTATTATGAATTGTAGCGATAAGTCTAACTTTGTAAAAAAGTATCCGGGGTTATATCCTCGTTTCTTCAAATATTGAAGTAATTCCGGCATGACCACCGAATACTCTTTAATTGCGTCGAGAAGCATAATATTTTGGACTTAATCTTTTGAAAACTTTTTCGTTTCGATTATTAATACGTTCCATATCAAGTTTTCCTACTCCATTTTCAAGAGTAATCCAAATCTTCATTTTAGGAACAATAAGTTGCCAATACTTTTTCAAGTTTTCAATATCAGCTTCAGCAGCACTAAAAGGACGAATCGTAAACCAATCCCAATGTTCATTATCAGGTGTACTAAATGCAAATGTAGCTTTCTGATAATCCTCATCTGTTATATCAATAGGATAACGTTCATTATCGACAATTCCATAAAACTTATTATCATAAAAAAACACCTCACACTTTATAGCATGAGGTGTCATATTTGAAATTTTACTTCTTGTTCGATTAGTTGAATCTCTATTGATATTAGCTTTCTTTACAGGAACAAGTCCTTTAAGTTTACTAAAATCCATTTATCGACCACAACGAGAACATAAAGTATGAAGCATCTGTATAGTATTGTCATTATGAAGTTTTGTAAAATCTTCACGTTTACACTTAACAACAGTACCACTGGTATTAAGTTTAATTTGGAACCAATGAGAATCTTTATCAAACTTCGTAACAACACCAACTCTATCATCACGAGAATAAAGTTGATACCTGTCTACAACAGAAAGACTTGAAATCTCAACAACTTCATCAACAACAGTACGAGTAAGAATAGTTTCAAATGCACCTTCATATCTGACTTTTACACCAGCGAACAGTGCATCACGAAGCGTTTTATATTTTCTATCCTCTTCGGGAACATCATCTCCATAAGGAATCGTATCATACAAACCACGAATAATTCCACTGAAATCACTATGAATAATCGAATAAGTTTTTGTAATAACTTTATCTTCTTGTTCAGTAGTAACTTCACCGATAAGTTTTGCAACTTTCTTAGAAGCATCAGCAATAGATAATATTTTACCATTATCAAGATAGACTTCGCTACGTTGAGGTACAACCTTTTTAACAGTAGAAAATTCACCTTCGTCAAGAATAAAATATCCAGCACGAGGTTTAGTTTCAATAGTAATAACTTTTAAGTCAAATGTCATAGCACTTATGAAATTTTAATTTGTTTAACTTTTACTTCCATTTCTAATTGTCTTTCTACTTTATCTTTACAAATCTGAACTAAATAATTAACATTATCATTGTAAAGAACAGTATCACGTTTTAGGGCTACTTCAAGACTATCGGTAATAGATTTACCACAATAATCTATTTCGTATTCAACTTTAACCCTAACTATATGTGTAGCAGGAGTTAATTGACTTTCTAATATCCAATAATTTTTAGTACCAATCTTAACTAATACTTTAAGTTCATTGGATGAATTATCAACATCAATAACACGACCATATCTACCTTTACTGGTTACGACTTGTTGGCCTACGTTTATCATTCTTCTTACTATAATTTTGATTGTTATCTTCTCGAAGATTCCTATTAGGTTTAGACCTTCTCTTATCTCTGTTATCTTTCGGATTAAGATATTTGTCTATCTGATTAGCATTGAGTTTAGGCATAAACTATTTACGACTAATAAAAGTTAAACAATCATTTGTCTGATATACACTTTCTGTAATCATAGTTTTAGTCTTATCACATTCATAATAAGTCTTTCGTTCAGTTCGTGACTTATACGAAGTTTTACTTTTGTAATACTTACAAGCTCTACAACTATGAACTTGTATAATAGGTTGCTTACTCATACCATAATGTTAGATAGTTTTAATTTATATTTAATTAAGAGTTAATTTAGTAGTAATTTAAGTTGGCTTCGCTGCTGGGCTTCGCCCAGCGCTCCGCTCCCCGGTGGGAGAGGAGGTTGCACGCCCACTTGTCGCGCGGGTTTCGTCATCATTAAAAAGACAAGAACGAGGAGTACTCTCGTTTCTTGCTCGTTGCTCGTCAGCACTAACAACAGCATTACTAAATGAACGTGTTGAAACTTACATAATATCATTCCGCTTGGTACCAGCGTTAGCCTTATGAGTATCCATAAGTACTGTCACATTTTCAACTTACAGATTTTTGACAGTTTTGTCTGCAAGGTTGTGTACTCGTTTTGGTACACTCGCGTCCATCATTTGGACACTTGTAGCGAAAGCGGGAGTTGAACCCGCACGACCATTACTGGTCACAGGATTTTAAGTCCGGCGTGTCTACCATTTCCACCATTTCGCCTTAAACCACCACGATTAATAGTTCGTGGCCAACTATATTAGAGAATGGTTACAGAATGAATCTCAACATCAACAGTATTACTACCAGATGTTTTGATAAGTTCTTTAACTTTATCCGTAGCTATTTGTTCAATCAGATTATATTTTTTACCATTCTCTGACCTATGAAACAAAATAGTAGGTTTAATTTCAGTTACTATTTTAAGTATGCCCCAACTGGAATAATTATTTCCAGCACAAGAACTAACTGTAAATCTAAACTTAATTCCTACTTTGCAAGTCTTTTGTGTCTGTTCCATAGTTTTACTTTTTGTTTGATTATTGTTTTTAGTCTTTCGATGAATTTTAATTTAGCTTTTAATCTCAACAGATAGTTAATTCACGTTTGAATCTTTTGTAGGAGTAATAGCTTTAACAACTATTTGTCTATCAAGCTCAGCATCTGCTAATGTTTTAGCTATAATAGGAATTGAAACTCCATTAGCATACATAATTGTAAAATAATACGGATACAGTTTAGCGTGAGGATTAGTATCATTAGCCATAAGAACTTTACTAATAACAATAATCGGAAGAGTGTAATCATTAGCTAAAACAGTTCCAGAAGGTAGAGTGATTAAAGTCATAATATTATATATTAGATTAGAATTTACATGAAAAAGAGTACCACTATTATCACAACAGAAGTACTCCGAGATGTCCATTTCAAAACATCAACATTTGGAACACAACAATCCCAATGTGAGCCGTGTGTAGGATTCGAACCTACAACCTGCTGATTACAAGTCAGCTGCTCTACCATTAAAGCTAACACGGCGTAATTATAGATAATCAGCTGGACTTACACCAGCCTAAAATACAGTTAAGTCTCGACTTATGTATCACCAAGCACACGGTCGGTTGCATTTATATCTCTGCCATGATTATCTATAATAGTTGAACTATCAGGATTCGAACCTGAAATCTGAGAACCAAAATCTCATGTGTTACCATTACACCATAGTTCAAGAAAACAAGTTGTAAAAATAGTAGTTTAATACTGGATTACCTATCGAGGATTTCTACTCATTACATATTTTATTATGATAATGTATTTACAACTTGTTGTATTAATTTGTTACTTATTATTTTTGTGAATAAGTGTTACACGATATACCGGCCGACATTTATTACGTTCATCACCACTGACTACGATAGTTTGAACATGACTGATTTTGCGACCTTTTCCCATTTTACCAACTTTATTATTTTCGTTAGCACGAGTGATAATGTAAGGCATAGTTCTTGTATTTATTTGTTTATTATTTATGATTCAAATATAATAATTATATATGGTATGACCAAACAAATCTTAAAATTTATTTTGCATCATCATATATAATAGTGAATGAACCATTAGATTCCTCACGAGCTTTAATTTTATTAATAACTTGATTAATGACAATAGTTGCAATAGCCATTTTGTCTTTATCCAATGTTACAGGACAATAATCAATTAGTTTACGATAAATGTATTCAATTTGTTTCTTAAATATACTTGTAACTTCAGGTTCAAACCTATGAATATTATCGTAAGCCTTTTGATTAATAACAAATAGGATATATAACTGTTTATCATCAAAAACAAGTCTATCTTCGATTTCTTTAACAACATCCAAAACCATTTGACCAGCATCTTGCTGACTTGTTTTGAAACAATTAATATTATCACAATTAATTCTATCGAGAACTTCTCGAACGATATTATAATAATACTTGGTTGAATGTCGATAACGTTTACCAAAGATATTAACAACTTCTTCAAGAGCAAAGAACATAATATAACAATATATCATCGTCAGATTTGTCATCAGAATAATATCATTATATATGCCTCTTTTCTTAAAATCTTTTTCTTGTTCAGTAGTCATATTTAGCTAATCTGATTTTTTCGCAGCTCTAATGACTTTAATTAAACATATTGTTGCAACAATCATAATAAGAATGATATTTCCAGTATTCTTTTCAGTTTTATAATTATCTGCATGAATACTATTATATTCAGTAACTGTCATAGGCCTAATAGCAGATAATGACCTACCTCGTAAATGTTCCGGTTCCACACTTGGAAATACTATATCAGCACCAATACCCGCAGGAGCATTTTCGACACGAGTCATTGTTGGATTAGGGTCTTCGAACTGAATAACACAATCTTCTAAATTTGGCATAATTTACATGACATAAATAACAATTCGAGTAATATAAACTTGTCTTCCAGTAGGTTCAGTTTCAGTTTTAAGAATATATTCTTTTCGACGAACTATATATCGAACATTATTGATTTCGATATAATCGTCACGACTAACATTAATATCACCTTGTATAGGTAAATTAATAATAGTACCTTTTGTTTCAGATATAATTTCACATAACATGATTATCTGTATTGATTAGTTAAACTTATGTTCTTTAATTATTTTAGCTTTTGCTCTATCAATCACTTTAACAGTTCTATAAACTCTTTTAAAAATGTCTTTCTCATTTTCTGCATTACAAAGTTCAATAACACTATTAAATTCATCCTCGATAAGAGATTTGTTCTTAATAGGAAATCTCATTGAATTAGTATAATGATAACCTTCAATATAAATTTCATATCGAGAAACATCCTTATCAGGTAATTTAATAATATTAACATCAACTTTCATATTAGTAACAGTATTAGCGCGACAAGTGGGCGTGCAACCTCCTCTCCCACCGGGGAGCGGAGCGGCTGGGCGTAGCCCAGCTGCGTAGCCCTCTCCAGTTGCAACTTATTTTTTGTTAGCTTTTCTGTAAGCATCACGAAATTCTCAAACAGTATCAGCGAACGATTTATTATAAATACGCCGACGTTCTTTACAATAGTAAACGACTTGTGCAATACCGTTTACTTCTTTAACAGATACAATTAATTTAGCAGTCATAACATTAGTTATTTTATGTTAATCATATATTTCCATGAAATCATCATCTGAATAATCGACCTCTTTATCACAACATTTATACGGTGGATTTTTACGATGATTACGTTCATTAATAGTACTCATACTATCTTCTAAATGTTCAATAAAGAAAGCATTAATACTAAGACAGTAATTAATATTATGTAAATTATATTTCTCACCTGTTATAAGATTTTCTTTCACATAATCATTGAAAGTAATAAATTTCTCTGTATCTTCCCAATCAGAAATAGGAATAGCATATTGAGAAATAGTAGTTTTAGCATCACTAAACCAGCGATACGCGTAACCAACAATTACATGAGTTTCGTTACGAGAACGTTCGCAAGCTATAAACTGATGTTCTTTACTATATTTTTTATCTCCATGTAAGAAGATAAAATCCTGTGCGAGAGCTTCTTTAAGATTACTCATATTTGCTTAATATTGATTATGAATCATTGTATCAATTTTACAAGTATCTTCAAGATAATCAAGATATTTATGATATGAACTTTCACTTGTAAAACGATAAGAATATTGATTATGGTCTGTTTTAATATCAACAAGATGTCCATTATCATCTAAATAAATAGACTCAATAGAATACTTATTAATATAAACATCCCCCAAGCATACAAAACCATCTTGAATATCATCATTAATAGCCTTATTAACTGCTCTATCTTTGGCCTTATTATAGGTATAAGTAATAGCGGAAATAATAAAGCAAATGATGATACAAATACAAGGAAGAAAAAACATACTGTTCGACATAATTGAATTATTGTTAAAATTTATAATGTAAAATGTGCTATAACTTGACCAATCAGTAAGAATAATAGTACGAGAGATACTATTTTAATATTTTTATTTACTGATTTGAATGTTGATAGTTCTCGTTGAAGTTTATCGATATAAGATGTTTGTCTTTCAAGTCGGTCATTTAATTCTTCATTACGAGATATGAGAGCTTGTACTTTTTCTGATATTTCACAAGTTTGTACTGTTGCTTCTTCAATAGTTTTAGATTTTCGTAAACTAAGAAGTCTTACTTCTGCATATTGAAGAATAAATTCTCGTGATGTTGTACCTAATGCAGATGTTTCTATCGAATTAAGTATATCATAAATATCTTCGATAGTTAATGTAGGAAATTTCTTATGTAATGCCATCATATCAGGCATTGTAATACTACCCATACCTGCAACGATTGTACGTTCTAATGCAGATATTTTTCGTTTAGGAGATTCTGTTGTGTTCATAGTTGATTAAACTAATGAAATAAGATATTTTGCAAGTAATACAATCCAATATCCTACGAATAAAAATATCAGAAATGATGCTTGTAGTTTTTCTGTTAGTGTAAACGCTGATTTACTATTTATGTCTGCTAATTTAACAAATAAAAAGGAAATAATAAATCCAATGATAGCACAAGTCATGATAGTTATGATATTAAAACTATTGTAATTAATAATGAAAATAAATAATATAAAAGTAAAGAATAAATAATTACAATTAATATTACAAATTCTATTACAATTACAATGGCAATTAATAATGAAAATCGAGATGATAAAATGAATGAAAAAGATAAAGAGATAATTTAGGTAAATAATATTACAAATATAGATAGTATAAAACTTTTGTAGTTGTTATTATAAATCATATTGAAAATGTTAAATTTAATAAATAATAAAAGAATGTAGATATTAAAGTAATTTCTATTACAATTATTATAATGATTTTGATAATAACAATGATTGGAATACTATTTGCCTAAAATTATGGTAAAGGTGATAAAGAAATTATTTGTAAATTTCATATAAATTTTATAGTTAAACATAATATTAAAAAGAATGAAAGAAATAGAGAAATAATTATTATAATTATTATTGAAGATGAAAATGAAAATATTAATATCGAAATTATTATAAATGATAATGAAAAATGATTAATAACAATTATAAAGAGATTATTTGCCTAAAATTGGAGATTCTGATAGTGAAAATAATAAAGATAAAAGTGGAGATAATACCTCCGCAACTAATTACGCTTTTCTTATTAAATTTTGTCTTACAATTTCATTTACTTTTTCTATATAATTTCTTACATCATTTTCTATCAAACTTTCTAATTTAATTATTCGTGTTTCAGATGTTCCTACTACTTCTTTAATTTCTCTTAATTCTCGTATTAAAATTCCAAATTCTTTTTCTCTTTCGTTTTGTAGATTTACAAAATGCGCAATAATAAATCCCGTAATTGTGATAATTAATAGCGCAGCACAAACCAAAATTAATATCGCTTGTGGAATAGTAAATCCTATTTGTTCTAATGGTAAACCAAATGCAATTAATGATTCAATTAGAACTAATGCTATAAATCCTAACCATTTCATAGTTTTAATAGTGTTGGTCGTAATATAAATCAAAGTGTTGGTCGTAATGAAACTGATAATTTATGAAAAGAATGACGAACATCATTACGACGTTCGTCATCCTTAACGCTACTTGTTTAGTGTGCTACCGGAAGAGAAAGCAAGGTATTTCTATCTTCCTCGTTAGCCATATTCGGAACACGTCCGAACATCAGACGGAAAGTTTCAACACGATATGCCATATCACCGGCAGCGTTTGCGGCTCCGTTGATACGATTAATCGCGGCACTCTTGAAATCCGTATCTTTGTACTCTTTGCCGATAGCTTCGACAATCATTGTGCCAGTAGTACGATAGGGAACAAGTGCTCCCGCCTTGTACTCTTTGCCGTCCACCGTCACGGCCTTCTTGGTCTTGTAACCCCACTCGCCCGGCTCGCCTTTCGGTACTACTCGAAGTGTCATTTCGTAGTACTTGGGCGGATTTGCCAGCGTATTCAGTTCCTCGACCATGTTTCCGGCGTTATCGCGTTCGGCTGTTTCCTCGCTAATACACAAGCACGAAAAACCGAACATTTTTGCCCTACTTTCTGTAATACTTAGCGGTGTATCAAGTTTCGCACCGCTTTCGGCATCAAATGCGCGGAGAAATACGACGTTATCGGTATTCTCTTTACCATTAATTGCCAGCGGTTTAGTTTTACCACTAATGCGAACAACTTTAACAATTGTTTCAGTTGCTTCTTTGATTTGATTTGCCATAGTTGAATAATGTTTAATTAGACTATTCAGGAAACGTTTATTTTTTTCTTTCCTGCAATCTCAAGCGGGGGGCTTCGCAAACCCTTGAATGGACGGGGCAGTTTCATTAGGTACTTCCACGATATAAATACTTATATTATTTCTGATACCTACAAAAAGACTCACAGTAATATTACCAAAATTATCCTTAAAATTTATTCTTTTATCTTTACAAAAACTATGAAAATCTTTAACATTCTCATCTTTATTTTTATTATTTTTAACACTAACAAAAATACTTTTATAATCATTAATATTTTTATTATTTTTATCTTGAAAATAATCATTAAAATCATTTTGAAATTTATAACAAATACTTATATTATTTTCTATACCTTTATAAACACTTTCATAATTATTAAAATCTTCTTTATATGCTTCAATGGCATTGTTCAGAAGATT
>OLNO01002190.1_pt1 | contig 13692 bp, 9 predicted proteins | sample 1672861 | NCBI WGS metagenome assembly OLNO01 (sample SAMEA3136731, study PRJEB25190) | human gut metagenome | reverse complement strand
GTAATCGAGTATTGAAGTGCCATTGGTAATGATACAAACATTAGCTCTTTGACAAGTAATGGATCATATTTAAAGTGTTCTTTTTTCAATGCCAAAATGTCAAATTTCTTTAACATGTAGAGATAGCATAAAAAGCCGGATAGTCCTTGTGAGACAACAGTCGCAATGGCAGCTCCAGCTACTCCCATCTTAAAATTAATAATTAAGATAAGGTCTAAAACAATATTGGTAATTGATGCTAAGATTAAAAAATAAAGCGGCGTTTTACTATCTCCAAATGCACGTAATAATGAAGCTAGTAAGTTATAAACAATCGTCGCTACTAATCCCCCAAAGAAAATGATGACATATAACGAGGCCTCGTCCATAATATCGGCTGGCGTATTCATCAACTGTAAAATAGACTTAGCCCCAAGTACACAAATAATCGTTAAAACAACAGTTGCAATAGCCGATAAATAAATCGACGTTGCTGTTGCTTTTTTTATTCCTTCTTCATCATTCGCTCCATATCGTTGAGAAACAATCACTGAGAATCCATGGGTTAATCCATTAACAAATCCTTGTACTAAAAAAATTAACCCGCCTGTTGATCCAACAGCTGCTAAAGCCTGCACCCCCACAAACTGCCCAACAATCGCTGTATCAACCATACTATAAAGTTGTTGAAATAAGTTCCCAATTAAAATAGGAACCGTAAAAGCAAGAATTAACTTTGTTGCATTTCCTTTAGTCATATCCGTCATCATGACATTTATCTCTCCTTTTTAGCGTTAAAATGATTAAACTTTACACTTCAAAATTCCTTATCATCTTATCAGTCCAAGGGATGAGTGTCAATGTGATTTTGTCTTATTTTAAAACTGTCATTTTGACTCAAAAAAAGCGGATACTTTATCCGCTTTTTTATGGTTTTATGGCTTGTTCAAAGTGAAAAATCCCTTCAGGATCATACTTTCTTTTAACTGCTTTTAAAGCTTCTAAATTATCTCCATAATAGTTCTTTTCATAATCACCCGGTTGCACAATCGGGAAGTTAATGAATGATCCTCGTGTATAGGTTGCTAATACATTAAAACGTTCTAATACCCATTCATTATTAATAGCTCGGTACTTTGGATCTTCCCATACCGATTGGAAACCAAGAATAAAGGAAGCATCACGATAATAAAAAGCTGTCTCATCTTTTTCTATATCAGCAATGGCACCACCTAATCCATAGAACGTAATTGCTGTATATAATGAACCTTGTGCACGTTCATCAATTAAATCTAACATGGTTAATAATTCATCGGCACTATAATCACGATGAATAAAACGTCCACCTGAACGGTACATTTCAAACTCTGGATGGCTATCTTGAATCTCACGATTCGCTTGTAAAACAGTCATATAGTAAAAATCAAAATCAGTAGCATCTTGGAATAAGGATAGCAAGTCTTGAGCTTCTTCTTTTGAACCATAGAAAAGTCCTGTTAACTTTACGCCTTTTCCTTTCGTTTCAGAATTATACATCGCCATCTTTAAATTCAAACGACGATCTAAATTTTTAAAGAATCGTTGATAACGAAGCGCGACATCAACCACTTTGGCAAATCCAACGTGTTCATAATCAATATTGATTAATGTTGCCATTTCTATTTTTTCTGGTAAGCGATACGTTAATGACGTCACCACTCCAAAGTTTCCGCCACCGCTACCGCGAAGCGCCCAAAATAAATCTTCATGTTGATTAGCATTTGCCACGATTAATTGCCCTTCTGCAGTAATAACCTCAGCTTCAATTAATTGGTCACAGCCTAATCCAAATAATCGGCTAGAATATCCCCAGCCTCCACCAAGTGTATAGCCAGCAACTCCTACCGTTGGACACCCACCACCTGGAAAAGGATAACCCGCTCCACAAACAGCCTCATACAATTCACGATTACGAACGCCACCTTGAACTTTAACGGTTGTTTCATTTAACTCAATGCGGTTCATACAACTAACATCAATGACTAATAATTGATCCCCTGTTGAATAACCTTCATAATGATGAGTTCCTGAACGAATTCGAAATGGAACTCCGTATTGCTTTGCCCACTTGATTGCCTGAATAACATCTTGATTCTCTTGGCAGTACACAATAACTAATGGGTGTTTCTCAATCGCACGATTCCAAGATAAACAACATTCTTCATAATTAGGACTTTCCTTAGTGACAACGACTCCACTCAATGCATTAAAATCCATATTTAATACCTCTCTTTAACTATGTTATAAGATTCTAATAATCATTACTCTAATTAACGTAATTAAACTTAAAATCTATATACAAACAAAAATAAAATCTACTTTTACTACGGCAACCTAAATATTTGATAGTTATGCCGTGGGTCACCTAGCGATTTCTGAAAGAAATCTATTCCTCCACTGCTAGGGGGTTAACTTTTTGCAATGTAAAAAACTTAGATGAACTTATATATCTTTGTTAAGCATATCATAATCATATTTTTTTCTCCAATTTTATTGTTATTTTTTATCTATTTACCATCTTTTACGCTATAATCTTAGTAAAGATGTCTTAGTAATTATGAGGGGATTGTATGTCACTAAGTTATTCATTTTTAAAATTTAAGGATCAAACATTTGAAGATTTCTATTTATTATATTGTGGACATCAAGAGTGTCCATCTTCTTATTCTTTTGGACCGGCAGTTCGACCTAATTATCTCATTCATTATGTATTGAAAGGAAAAGGCTATTACTATGTGAATGAGCGTAAGTATACGATTGAGGCAAATCAAGGATTTTTAATTCGACCAAAGGAGTTAACATTTTATCAAGCGGATGAAGAGGAGCCATGGACTTATTTATGGATTGGATTTGATGGTAGTAAAGCTGAAACGTATCTAAAATATAGTGGATTGGACGAAAAGACTTATACTTTCTCTTGCAATGATTCTGATTTGTTAAAGTCTTATCTCGATCAAATGATGAGGCACGATACATTGAGCCACTATAATGAATTTTCCTTACAAGGATTATTATTTTTATTCTTTGCTGCTCTTGCCAAATCAGCTGAAATTCCATACGAAGAAGATGTAGAAATTGATAATCTCTATATTAGTAAAGCCATTGAATACATTCAAAAAAATTATCAGAACCCTATTTTAGTTGCAGATATCGCAAATTATGTTTCACTTAGTCGAACCTATTTAACAACCATTTTTCAACAAACGATGCATCTGTCACCTCAACAATTTCTACTTAAATTTCGTATTACGAAAGCTTCCGAATTATTAATGAATACGACTCTTTCAATTAATACTATTGCTCATTCTTGTGGATACACAGACCCACTTGCTTTTTCAAAAACTTTCAAAAAAGTGACTGGCTTAACGCCAACTCAATATCGGAAATCTAATACCGAAAACTATTATAAACGAGATACAGATCCTCACCAAAAAGAAAAGATGTAGAAAGTAAATCCTTCTACATCTTTTTATTATTCCGCTGTTAAAACGTAGATACGTGATTGGTAGTCTCCATTTGTCCCATCGTATGGATTTTTATTTTCACCACATGAACCATCTGATGTAATTAAACCAGCATTCATTAACTCATCACCGTAGTGAGTTGTCTCATTAATTGAAACATGGTATTTAAAGTCAGGATTTAATCCTTGTAATTTCACACGACGGAATCCAACATTCACTTCATTTAGTGGACGATAATATCCAACTAATGCTGTTTTTTGGTCTGGTGAAACCATCATCCAGCATGTTTCATTACCTTCAAACGGACTTACTAAGCGATAGAATGTTCCATTGAAGATTGTTTCCCGGTATTCTTTAAAGAATTTAATTTGTTCTTTTACTTCTTCTTTTTCTACATCTGTTAACTTATTTAAGTCTAACTCATATCCGAATGTTCCAAAGTAAGCGACATTTGCACGCGTCGATAATGGTGCATGACGATATAATTGGTGGTTCGGAATAGCTGACACGTGTGATCCCATACTGCTGATTGGGTATACCATTGATGTTCCGTATTGGATTTTTAAACGTTCAATCGCATCTGTGTCATCACTTGTCCAAGTTTGTGGTGCATAGTATAACATACCTGGATCAAAACGTGACCCTCCGCTTGCACATGATTCAAATAAAATTTCAGGGAATTTTGTCGTTAAACGATCATATAAATCATATACTCCTAAAATATATTTGTGGAATACTTTCCCTTGATCGGCAGCATTAGCTACTGCTGAGAAACATTCTGTAATGTTACGGTTCATATCCCATTTTACATACGAAATTGGAGCTTCCCCTAATACCTTTGCCATGGCTTCATAGATATAGTCTACAACTTCTTGACGTGAAAAATCTAAAACGTATTGGTTACGTCCATGACAGGCACGACGGTTTGGTGTTGTTAAAATCCAATCTGGATGGGCACGATATAAGTCACTATCTTTATTTACCATTTCTGGCTCAAACCATAATCCGAATTTGATCCCTAATTCAGTGACACGATTTGCAAGTCCCGTGATTCCGTTAGGTAACTTTTCAAAATTTTTAACGTACCAGTCACCTAATCCTACTGTATCATCTTCACGGTTACCAAACCATCCATCATCTAAGACGAATAATTCAATCCCTAAATCTTTTGCATCTTTGGCAATTGACACAATTTTATCTTCATTGAAATCGAAATATGTGGCTTCCCAGTTATTCACTAGAATTGGACGCACACAATCTCGCCAATATCCACGGCATAAACGTGTACGATATAACTCATGATAAGTTTGACTCATTCCATTTAAACCATTTTCACTATATACCATGACAACTTCTGGTGTTTGAAACTCTTCACCTTGACTTAGTACCCAGTTAAAACGATTTGGATGTAATCCCATCATTACACGAGTTGTGCCATATGTATGAACTTCTGCTTGTGCTAAGAAGTTTCCACTATAAACTAAGCTAAACCCATAAACTTCTCCATCAAATTCAGTTGTATGTGGACGTTTTAAGGCTAGAAATGGATTATAGTTTGAACTACTAGCTCCACGCATACTATACACAGCTTGGATTCCATGTTCTAATTTACGATTTTTAACATAACGCTCTCTTGACCATGCCCCTGTTAATTCAATCATTTCATAATCATAGTCTGGTAAATCAACAGATGCGCTCATCGCACTTGTTAATGTGATTTGCTCTTCTCCTAAATGTTTGAAGCGGGCATTACGAGTAATAACCGGACGTGTTTCGTAAATAGTATAAGTTAATACTAATTTAGTTTGAATTAGTTCATCTTTTAATGTAACTTCTACTGTTGTTGCTTCTTCATCAACTTCAACATATGTTGCAGGTAATTTATCTGAAAGTCTTGGTTTTCCATTATAAATACAGTGTGAAACATATTCAAAGTTTGTAATGTCACTTCCGTTTTGTTGTAAGATTTCATAGGCAGGATATTTGAAATCACCTGTTCCATAGCAAGGATACTCTTGTTTAATATGCTCCATTGAGAAGCTCATATTTCCTTCGAACGCACAGGCTGATAATGGACGTGGACGTTCTTCTAATAAATGTGCAAATGAGTCATTATGACGAATTTTTTTACCGTAGTATAATTGCCCTAATTGGTGATTTGGTAAGATATTCATGATATAGCTTACTTCATCATTGTATAAATGAAACTCTTTCGTTTGCTCGTTAAATAAAATCGGCATGGTTCCCTCTCCTTATTCTTCATTCATCTAATCTTTCAGATTGTCCTGAACATGCCTTCATTATAAACGAGGAACCGTTTTCTTACCATGTTTAGATGTTATAGATATATGGTTAAATGTATGGTCTTTTATAGTAAAATTTACTTTTTTACACAATTCCAAGCCAATATCTTTAAGAACAAAAAAAGATCCAGTTACAAAAGGTAACCGGATCAAGTTTTTGAGGTTATTAATAATTATTTGAGGGGGTAATTATTAAATACTCTTGAGGGGATAAATTACTGTTTAAAAAAAGTCTTGGCAAGGACTTTATTGTATTGTTTTACAGTTGTCTCTCTGAGACATTTTCATTATCTCACACGACTTTTTTTTAGACAAATAATATGCTTTTTATTTTTTTAAAAAATGTTCTATTGTCGTAATCACTCCAAATTCATCATTGGATGGGGCATTGAAATTACAAATAGCTTTTAAATCTTCATGGGCATTTTCCATAGCATAACTATAATAACAAGTTTGCATCATCTCATAATCATTTAAGTAATCTCCAAAAGCCATTGTCTCATCATAAGAGATATTATATTTCTTTTGGATTAGACGCATGGCTTCACCTTTATTAACCGTCGGATTCATAATATCTACCCATTGATGTCCTGATAGCGAAACTTTAAAGCTATCATTCAAATGTTTAACATGCATGTAAGTATTTATTTGCGCATCCTCTGTATCAAAAATAGCTATTTTACAAATTCTATCTCTCTTTGCAGCTTCAAGTAAATCATCCACACGTTCACAACGAGCATAATACATATCTGCATTTTCATTAAATTCTTCATGAGTATCCTCAATATAAGCTGATTCTACTCCACATAGAATTGGATAAGCATTTTTGATTTGACGAATCATTTCAATCAATTTCACAATATCTTCATATGCCATTGCATCACAGAAAATATTTTCTCCTTTATCAAAGACAAGCGCTCCATTCTCACAAATAAATGTTACTTCATCTTTTACAGACTCGAAATCTTTTAATAACGTATAGTATTGACGTCCACTAGCTACCGCAAATTTAATCTCACGTTCATGTAACTGATCAATTATATTAAACATATGTGGAGGAAACTTCTTTTCACTTGTTAATAATGTTCCATCCATGTCTGTCGCAATTAATTTAATCATTCTTATTCTCTCCTTTTTTATGAATCCTTCTCAATCAAACTGTATATCCTTTCTCTTTATACCATTTTTTTATAACGAATTGTCAATATAAATGCGACAGTTTTTACGATATTTATACATGAAATTAAAGTCTCATGCTATTTTAGAGGGAAAAACACCACAATTTAATCGTGAAATCAAAAAACCTTAGAAATGAATTTCACTTCATCTCTAAGGTTTTAATCTTATTTTTCGTCATCCATTTTTGCTTTCAATAAGATAGATAGTACAGCTTGTTTGACTTCTTCATGAATTGGCATAGCTAGTGTACGTATCATTCGTTCATTGATCGTCAAGTTCTCATCTAAAATTCCGTAGAAATATGGTTCAAACTTTTGTTTATCCGTCATTGGGATCGTTGAATCTTGAACTAGCTCAATAATTGCTTCATTCACATCATGATGATAACCATATAAATCTTCACTTGTGATGAAAACTTCAACTACATCCGTATACGAATAATTTGGTAACTCTACACTTAGTGTTGAAGTGACTTTATCGTAAGAGGCTTCTGCCTTGATGATTTCATCATTGATCTTAACGACAATATCTGCCTCTTGACTCACACCTCTAAATTTTAAACAATATTCACGCTGTGTTGGTAAAACGGATACGTCTCCCGCTACCGGTAAGATGTTAAATGTTAAATCATTTCCTTTTGCATCCACAGCAAACGTTGTAATTGCATAAGCCCCTTGTTCGTATTGACGACTTTCTCCATCATCTTCATATAAGTTAAATGAATTTTGAATTTTTCCAAAAATTAAGATATCCATCTTAGCTGGATTTTCAATGGAATTATCATCATGTTTTGCTAAAGGAATAATCGCTCCTGCTTTCGCAAATACAGGCATCTCCTCTAATTTCCCATACATCGGATAAACATTATTTCCTTTATAAGGCTCTCCTGTAAAGAAGTTAAAGTAATCTCCACTTGGTAACCAAACTTCTGTATAACTACGATTTGTCACATTTGAGCGTTTTGTTAAGTGTGGAGCCACTAATAATTCACTACCAAAGTAATACTCATTTTTATAATCATATGCTTTTTGTTCATGTGGGTGATCGTAATAAAGTGGTGTAACTAATGGAAGACCTTCCTGTTCATTTCGCCAAGCCATTGAATAAAGATACGGCACTAATTGATGACGTAGATTTAAATACTGTTTAGCCGTCTTGAATGCTTCATGAGAATGTTTCCATGGTTCACGGCGATTGAAAATCCCACTTGACGTATGCAGGCGATTAATTGGACTAAAGACTCCATATTGAACCCAACGCGCATAAAGTTCAGAATCATCTAACCCTTGCATATGTCCACCAATATCATGACTCCACCAACCGTAACCTACATTAGCAGCGGTTGCTGTAAAGTATGGCTGATATTGAAGAGATTCCCATGTTACAATCGTATCGCCTGAAAATCCAATGGGATAACGGTGTCCACCAAGACCTGGCCAACGTGAAAAAGTAAAGCCACGTTTAGATTGGTCACGTCCTAAGTCAAGATAATGTAAATGATTTAAAAAGAACAGTGGATCTAACCCTTTCATACTTGAATTTTGACCTTGTTGCCAATCTATCCACCAAAAATCTACCCCATCAGCTTCCATTGGTTGATGAACTTTATCAAAGTAAGCTTTCATAAACTTTGGACTTGAAATATCAAACTGAACGGCTTGTTCTTCCTCAACATTCACGCCCATAAATTCAGCCACATCTTTATAACAATCTTCATGGCCTCGAATTCCATCAGCTGGATGTAAATTAAGAGACGTTTTTAACTTTTTATCATGTAATTGTTTTAAAAATTGCGTTGGGTTTTTAAATAAGTCACGATTCCATGAATAACCGGTCCAGCCACTTCCGTATTTCGGATCAATGGCAACTTGATGCCAATCCATGTCAATAATACAAACCGACAATGGAATTTCCTCCGTTTCAAAGCGAGTCATTAATTTTAATAACTCTTCATCAGAATAACGCCAATAACGACTCCATCAGTTTCCAAGTGCAAAACGTGGAATTAAAGGCGTTTTTCCTGAAACTTTGGCATAATCTTTTAGACATCCTTTAAAATCTGTTCCGTATCCAAAGAAATAACAATCAACTCCTGATGCGGTGCGTGGCTGTAGCCAACCTGATTCGTTAAAAACAAGTGATTTTGAATCATCAATAATAACATAACCATCTCTTGACATTAACCCTTTTTCAAGTTGTAACATCCCGTTCACTTCATCTAATGTTCGAGCCGTTCCTTTTAAATTTTGACCTTCTTCCGTTCCATAACGCCAAATTTTACATGAATATTTTAACTCAATTGATAAAGTATCCACGCTAAAAGGTTGATTTTTCACATATCGTAAACGTAAATGTTCAGTTGATGCTTCAATGATATCTTCTGTTTCTTTAATCTTTAATGCTGGTACCTCTTGTTCACGATACCAAAACGCTTGACTGGCATGATCTTCAAAACATCCATTCTCCTCATATTCTAATCGAATTAAACGCGAGGTTAAAAAAGAAATTCGATATCGCTCTCCTTCGATGACCGCCCCTGAATTTGCCATCGGTTTAAACGTCACTTTAAACTGCTCACTAATGTACTGTTCCATTTTTACTCTCCATTCTTCATATTCAATCTCTCTCATTTAACGGCTAATACCGCCATCCCTCAAATAAATCGTTGTAGTAATAAGTCGTCACATCATCTATTTTTTATCGTTCATTAACTAATCGAATTGCAATATTTTTCTTCAATATTCCATAAAGATATTTATCAATGATGATGATTATATCAACGACTTAAGATAATAAATCCTTCTTTAAATCTTAATTTATTTATCCCCTCCGATTTCATCCTAATTAAAGTTTAATACTATACCTAATAATACCAGTTAGATCAACTTTTGAAAATAGCGCTTTCCAAAAAAATTTCCACTTAACATCTAACTTATATTATTGAGTTACAGTAGCTTTAAAAGTATTTTCTAACAATAAAAAGACATGGATGCTCGCCCTCATTCATTATCAACTAAATGAAAGGGGGGAACATCCATGTCTTAACCTCATCTTAACTTATGAAAGATAGATACAATTACTCATAAAAAATAAAATAATAATAAACTGCTTTAGGAAACTATCAACTAAAACAACTGTAAAAAGTAACGCGATGAGATGCTTTGAGTTCAATGAGTTCGTTTACAATAAATTAACATATAAAACTAAAGCTTATTTTTCTAGAGAGCTTCTTAAGAAATATAGAACTTTATCATAGTAAACCACCTGTGCAGTAAAAACATCAACAATATCCCAATATTTATTTTCATCGGCATAAGTAATAATATTATTTGTAAATGCTTTTAAATACTCAAGATTCGAAATTGTAATAGTAATCGCTTCTTGGCTAGAATAAGTACGCTTTGAGTCAATGCTATTTAAACGAGTATGGGAAGTAGCCTCTTGTAATGTTCCTTCGGGCAATGCTTCTTGAAAACGGATTTGTTCAGCGGTAATATCAATATACTCAAAAATTTGATTATAAACATCGCCCAAATAAGGATGTAAATAGATAAAACCTTCAGCAATTAAGTTCCAGTGAAGAATATGAACATTTCGCTCTGCCACAGTTAAATCTTGTAACAGTTGATTCAGTGCACGATAAAGATTTTGATCCATTTTAAATCCCTCCATCTAATCAATTAAATAACCCAATTTATCTTATGTTTAAAAGTAAATTTGGTGATTCTCAATACATTTACCCAGTTAAATGAGGGGGTTTTTTATGTGTTACACTTAATATTACAATCTGTCTTATAAAAAAAGCTATTTTGATTGTTATAATCAAAATAGCTTTCTATTTCTACTGAACTTCACGAAGTAGATGTTCGAATGTAATCTCATCAGATTGATATCCCATAACCGCTTTAAAAAAAGCTTCATTATCCTCTAGTACCCAAATTCCGTCTTGTTTATGAAGTGTTAGCTCAATATCTTGGCTGACATATTCTTTTTTAATCGATGGATCATCAATTAAATTAACTAATAAACTAATCTCAAAGTCGTCAATCTGTGCAGTTGACTGTAAATTTTGATCTTGCACAGGTTTCAATGTTTGTTTAACTAAACTAGCTTGATAATCATTAAGCATATGATCCAAATTAATATTACTTATTTGTAGAGAAACGATTGCTGTATCTCCATCAATATGACTCTCTAAAATTTTATAGTTCATGTTTGGTAACACTTTATTTAAAAGAACTGTTTCGACTGATGAATCAGTAGATAATCTAATCGCAACATTTTCTGAATCATAATGTAATGATTTATAATTATCCAATAACTCCATTACATTTCTTTGTGGAAGATAATTTTGATAAGTAGTAGTAAATAAAACAAACAATACTGCTGGTACAATAATAGCACTAATAAGTCGCACTTTTTTTTCCATATAATCTACCTCCTCAAACGGTACCTTATTAGAATTACCAACTTATCTACTTATATTCCAAATACTAAAAATATGTTATGCTTTTCCCCCTAACAAATTCTAAGAAAAATAAAAAAAGACTAGCACCCTTTAAGATAACTATATACAAACAGAAATGTTTTCTACGTTTAATACAGCAACCGAAATATGGGATGATCATGCCGTTCAAGGCAGACTATAGTCCAGCTAAAAGTTTTTACGATGTAAAAAACTTATCTGGACTTATATATCAACGTAGCTTAAGTTCTTAGATAATCTAATCTTGCCAACTCATACTAGACAGCTCATCCGAATGCATTCGTTCGAAATATTGACCAATAATAAACTCATCTTGAATGCGTCTATTAGCCATCACATAATGCTCATAGATTGATTTTAGCTGTTGTTGCTCAGCTTCAGATTCAACAGAATAAAACTCCATACTACATGGACGTTTTAACAAATTAGCTCCAATGTACATCTGTTGATCAATAATATAAACGGTTGGTAAAAATCCAAGGAAGCTATCCGCCATCACCTTAAAATTCGTTCGTCGTTTAATGTCTGAGACAAATAACTTCGTTTTATGTTTAAGTAACTCATATAAACACACACAAAGTGCTATGACGATGATAAACATTAAAACTTTGAGTTCCTGGTTTTGACTAAAACTAATGAATAAAATGGAAACACACACAATCGCTAACAGGCACCAACCTTTTAAGTATTTAATTCGTTTCTCTTCTTTCAAATCGATTTCAACCTGTAAAGATTCATAAAAAACACGATGAAATAACGCTAAAAACTCATCATCTGAAACGGTTAAGACTTCTTTAGACATGATGACATCTGCTTTTGGAAATGTTGGTAATTGTAAATTGACAAAAAGTTCAGGATTAATCTCCGCAGCATAAATTTCTAACTTTTGATTTGCTTGCCTTAATTGATGAAGCACCTCATCGGCTGAGCATGCACGTAAAGACTCATAATTCGATAAGTCCATACCCTACCACCCTTTCCTATTGATTCCATCGTAGTATGGTCGAAAAAGAAGGAAAATATATCTATTAAACATAAAAAAACCAGTTACTTTCCGTAACTGGTTTAATCACTAATCGTGAATAACTGGTTCAACGCCAACTGCTTGAGTTGACTTTTCTTTTGAGCGTTTCATCAATTTCTCAACAAAAATGGCCATAGCTCCATCTCCTGTGACATTTGTCGCTGTTCCGAAACTATCTTGTGCCGCATGTAAGGCAATCATTAATGGGGTTTCAAGTGCTCCAAATCCAAGCATTGACTCTAATAAACCTAAAGCAGCCATGACACCTCCACCTGGTACTCCTGGGGCAGCAATCATAATCACACCAATCATGAAAATAAACGGGATATATTGTGCTAACGTTGGCACTTGACCATTCATAAAGAAGATCGCCATAGATGTGAGCACAAGTGTCATCGTATCACCTGCAATATGAATCGTAGCTGATAATGGAATGACAAACTCACAAATTTCCTCATCTACTTCATTTGATTTTGTACATTCAAGTGTTACAGGAATCGTTGCAGCCGAAGATTGTGTTCCAATAGCGGTCAAATAAGCAGGTAACATTTTCTTTAATAAAGCAAATGGATTTTTACGTTTAATCCCTCCAGCCACACTATATAAAATTAGTAAATAACCAACTTGTAATAAGAATAAAACAACATAAACCATTAAGAATGATTTGATGGTTACAAAAATTTCTCCACTATAACTTAATTCTGAAAAAACGGAACCGATATAAAGTGGTACGATAGGAACAATCACCTTACCGATCACCCCCATCATAATATCACTGAAATCTTGACAAACTTTTAATAACACACTATCTTTGTTAGCACCTAATCCAATCCCTAAAATAAAAGCGAGAACTAAAGCACTCATGACACTCATCAGTACTGGAATATCAATGGTAAAGATAGGTGACACCGAAGAACCCTCACTGGGTAATAAGCCTAGACCACTTGTAAACATGGGTAAAAAAACCTTCCCAATCACAAAAGCAGTTAATCCTGCACAAATCGTTGACACATAGGCTAACCCAGTTGTTAATAATAACCCTTTACCTGACTGACGTCCAAGGGAAGCAATTCCAGGAATAATCAGTCCAAGAATAATTAACGGTATAACAAAAGATAAGAAGGCTCCAAACAAAGTACGAAAGGTTGCCGTCATAGCAATCGGTAGTTCAAACGCCGTGGTGCGACAGATCACCCCCAGACCAATCCCGATTAAAAG
>OLNO01002183.1_pt1 | contig 13724 bp, 9 predicted proteins | sample 1672861 | NCBI WGS metagenome assembly OLNO01 (sample SAMEA3136731, study PRJEB25190) | human gut metagenome | reverse complement strand
TTCTTATAAACCTTATTGTAAGCTGCTTTCTTTGGATTCTTAATCCATCCTGCACTTTTTCTTTCCTACATAACGACAACATCATATTATTCAGAAAACCCAATTATATTTCTAGCAATAACCCCTTAAAATCATCAAACCTTACAATAAAATCTTCAAATGTCTTTTTATTCTCAAGAAATTTATATAACTTCAAAAACTGTCCATTAAAATAATAATGCTTAGGATGCAAAGTTACTTTTTGAACAAACTCATCATACAAAGCTAGGTAACTACCATAGGACCTCACCGTTTTATCCATTAGTTCATGCCTGTCTAGTTTTGGAGATGAAGAATAATAATCTATCAAATCACTAACAATTTCATTCTGAATATTTTTTACATCCAAACCCGCAGGATTGAAATTTATTAAATATCTGTATGTCAAATATGTTGCATGAAATTCAGTCCAAAACAAGAACACAAAATCTTCCTGCAATCTTCTATAATCTAAATCATTTCTATAATTTGATAACTTATTATAATCACATAAATGGACATATTCATGAATCAATGATGAAATAAAATTCACACAATCTTGTTTTCTCACAAGAACAACTATGTTTCCATTTGAATTTTCATATAACAGTCCCATTGCCTGGTCTATAAATTCTTTTCTTTCAAAATAGTACTCAGTATCATCGCTTTTTACATACTCTGAAATATCAGTAACATTTATCTCATAATTATCATATAATTCCAGTTTGCATTTTTCACAAAACCCCTTGATAATCTCTTTCAAATCTACCATTTAATTCACTCTTCTCAAAAATCTATTATGCTTATATGCCGGCGTTTTCTTTTTGCAATAAAAACCTTTGCATGTTGTCTGATTGTGTCCTACCCTTTTTCATTTATGTAATCGATATCTTTCTGCTTCAGATGAAAACTGAAAACTGCTTCGGAACTTGGAATTATCCAGTCGCTAAAGTAACTGGCTGTACCATTATCCTTAGTCATTAAAACTTCACTACTTCTTTAAAAAAATTCCTCCTGCAATAAATCATCGACATCAATATCCGTATCTGTTGAAACAATCAAATTATCTATATACTCGTCAAACGAATCTGTAACTAAAATATCCCATAATCCATATGCCTTAAGTTTCTCAGCAATTTTACTTACCGGAATTCTTGTAGCAAATGTTTCATTCAATTGTGCTGTCAATGATTGAACCGTCATTTTCCCGCATTTATCTACAATCCATTTACATATTGAACCCAAATTGAGTTCACTACTATCCTTACATAAAATAATTCCACCAGCTACTTGTTGTGAAAATATATATGGTTGTTGTCTAAATATGCATGTACATAACCATTCATTGTGTTGAAGATTTTTATCTAATCCGATATTTTCAAGTTGCTGCCAAACACTATGTGCATTAAAATATTTATTCTCACATTGGAAAATCCACTCTTGTAGTTTATGTACATCTTCTAGTGATAAACCATATATTCGCTCTAACTCATTCAATGTCATGTATACTTTTGGTGCAACTTCTATGTACTCAAGTTCCATTCTCTTTTTATACAATGCTGATTCAAATGATGATAAAACAAGCAACCTACGATCGTATTCATTTAAATCAAGTATTTCTTTTGAAAAAATCTCTTGATCATAATAATTTACAACGGTACCATATTCATCATTATATAAATATCCTATATTCAATGAATATCCTATACGTTTAAATGCAGCTTTGTTTAATGCATCTTGTGATGAATTGGTACATATCTCCTTAAACAATTTTTCAACTTCATCTATAAACCAAAAGTTCTTTTTTGATAATGCTAGTTTTAATTTCTCTGCATCTCCATCATCTATTGCTATAACATCAACAGAATATTCACCATCTAAATAATAATTTGCTAGTGCACCTGTAATCACAGGATTTCCACTTGCGCTTCGTACTCCATAACGTTCCTCATATGCTTCATAATACCCCCAAAAATCAATAGGCGAAATCTCTTTTAGCAAATGTAATGCCTGCTTAGCTTCATCTCCATCCCCCAGTATCATAACAGGCACTCGTCTACAACTTATATCAAAATCTTTATTATCCCAATTATCAAGTGAAGACTTTATAATATAGAAAAGTTCATATCCATCTCTGATATCAAGTTCTTCCATTAACTCAATGTAGTCTCTGTATATTAATTCTGCTGAAATAATCATATCCCTGTATTGGTTAAAATCAACTTTATTCCAAATAATTTGAGGATCTGCTTCACAATATCTCATTCTATTATCTTTATCAAAGACAATATGTGGAGAAAGTCTCAATCGATTTGACACTGTACGAATATTAATTGTCAGTCTGTCTTTAGGATAATTTCTTCGATTTAAGTACTCATTATACTCTTTTTCGAACTCATCCATCGTCATGGAACGATCACTGTTACTCATTAATACTCGATAGACCATTTCTGTTCTAGTTACATGTCTTTTGTCTTGACGCAGTTCCTCTTCCTTAAGGTACTCATACATTCTCTCTTTATAAATACCTGTATAATTTTCTACAGATTTGCTGCTTACTACATCCTTACCTTTTTTATATCTTATTGAAAGATATTCGTATCCAATATCACCACATTCTGGAAAAGCATTACGAAACTCTTCTTTAGAAAATTTAAAATGTTCATATGGAAACCTATAGTAATCTTCAAAAAGAGAAGGCATCTTATTTGCCATTTTCACTAGTATCTGTCTAACTCTTTCTCTCGTTAAATCAAATACATCTCCTATTTCTTGAAGGCTTTCGCCATTCAGTCGTCTTAAAAAAGATTCATATTTTTTAGTTTCAAAATCATCCTTATGATTTTCCAAATATTGTACTACTTTTGGTTTGTTAAGATATATATAATCATTTTTTTGTTTACATATTTCACTGTCCAAAAGACGTTCAATTAATATATTGCCATCGAATTCTAAATTTTCTTCATCTATTCTTTCCCTCAAATTTTGCATTTTGATAATCTCATCTGGCACGAGATTCCTAAAATAACTCTTTAACGGCTGGTCAAATTCATCCAGTTGAATGATGGTCAATATAAACTTGTCATTAATCCGATACATAGAAAAATCATCTTCCAGTTGCATAATATCATTTTCTAAAAACAATTTTCTTAATTGTCTCCAAAACAAATGCTTTATTGGGCATATTATATCCGAAATTTTTTCATAGAATGCTTTCTCAGACTCAGATATTATCTCAGCATTTTCGTCAAAAGCTACGACACATAAATTACTCTCAGTCCACGCTTCTCGCTTATTTAAAATTTCATCACATGTTTTTGCGCCTAGCCCCTTCATCTCTCTTAAATCTTTTTCAGAAATCATTGCAAGTTTAGATAGAGTATCACATCCTATACGCAATAATCCATTTTCTGCTCTTGTCGATAATTCAAGCTCCGTGATATTATGGTGAGACATTTCTTCCAGATCATCTTCTGAAAAGGTTCTTTCAGTTTTTTCGCTTACAGATACTTTCTTGGTTAATGTATCAATTTCTATAGCCCCATCTAAATAGTTTTTACAGAAAGTTTCAATTTCATCTACTGTTTTTGCTCCAATATTTCTACCTTCTTTAATCTCCTCTATAGGAGTATTCAATAATTGTTCAAGAGTGTGTATCTGCATCCTATTTAGAGCATTTGACGCTCTTACAGATAAGCCTAAACTGTTTACTAAAATATCTACCATAACCTCACCATATTCCTTTTAGTACTCTGGACGCAATAACTGATTTACATCCGTCCCAGACTGCCTGCTCTCAATTAAAATGCGTTGATCGAACATTGCTTTATATGCATAATCGACCGTATCATCTATACTCACTGTTGAACTACTCGAAAAACTTTCGTACAACAGTTCAATACCTCCCATTACATATTCATTAAATAAATCTAATGCTTCTTTCATCATTTCAACCTCATGTTCTGAAATTGGGGGAATAGCATTCTCATCCATCTTATCCCTATACTTAAAGCAAATATTAATTCTATCCTCTTCTGACCAGGACTTTGATGTATCGTTCAAAATAACTACTTTGAATAACTCATTACACTTAACATGTTCTGTATTAAATGCATCTGAATAAATTCTAGCACGATCAGTACTACCACCTTGTTTTGCACGTTTATCATTTAGTACACCTAGTGCTGCCCCCGCCATATAAACATCTATATATCTATCAAACGCTTTAACTTCATTTACTAAATATTTTATATAGGTTGCATGTGTACCATTTATTGTATAATCGCCTTCAAACATGATGCTTCCTCCTATTCTTCAATTTCAGTATGTGATTCTGAAAATTTCTTTAATTTACAGTATTTTCCTACACGAGAGCTCATAACAGATTCTGCATATTGCCAATCCTTTTCCATTACAAACATAATTACTTGATTTGCAACTTCTGGAAGTACAGCAGAGATATTCTTTATATGTGTTTCATCTGCATTAGAGAATGGTGCATCCATAACAAGTGGATATGCTTCGTTATCCCATGTAACAGCATCACTATTCTTGCCAAGAGACGCCTTTTCTTTTGCAAGATCTACTAATCCGGCGATAAACGCAAAATTTTTTACTCTCTTCAATCCCTCAGACTCTCCAGTAACAACCTCTTTTCCATTCAAAACTGCAAATAAAGTCACATGGTACTGATTATCAATCTGAACTCTTCTTTCGCCATGATACATTCTAGAAAAAATACTATTAACTTTTTCCTGTAATTTGATTCTCATTTCCTGCTCTTTTTCAGCATATGTTTCGTCTATCCAATCACATATTTTTTCAGCATATGCTAAATATCTAATTAAGCGTTTGTTTCGATCAGAAGCAGACACTAAACCATCATATACCTTTTGTGCTTGCTCAATAGCACTCTGACTAGCTCCTATATCACGATTTGCACGCTCAATTTTTTCAGCCATTCTCTTAATACTTTCTTTTATATGATTCATATCAGACTCATAGCTGCTCATATTCTCTTTTCCGAAAATACTTTCTTCAATTCTTGCAATATCATCTTCTAGCTTCGCAATGGTATCTCTATGCTTTTGAATCGTTCTATACAACTGTTCAAATGTTGGATAAAACTGTGCTAAATTTCTTTCATTTGATGCTAATAATTCTTTAAAACTCATAATTGCAGTTCCCAAATGGGCGGGAAGTACATAGTTTAACTCATCCATTATATGCTGATATGCTTCATTCCCTAAACTTCCATTTTCCGGTTTTATAATTTCTGCACCACATATACATCTTCCTCTATTAACTATGTCTCTTATAGAAGCCTCTGTCATATCACGTATGCCTTTGTCATCTACGTTTGCATTAGCTAAAAATTCTTTTGCCTGTTCTGTTAATGGAAGTTCATAATAAGATACTGCATTTGCACTAAACAACTTTAAGAATTGTTTATTTGCATCTGCTAATTCCATTTTTTCCTGTTCCAACTGTCTTTCCAAGTTCTGCTGTTGCCTCTGCAATTCGGCAGTATTTTGATTGTCACGAAGTATATCTGCAATTTTTTCCTTATTGCTATTAAGCTTATCCAATTCTTTATTAGCATTGTCAATCTCTTCTCTAAGTGCATCTATTCTATCTGACTCTCTAGAGATAGTTTCCTCTGCTTCTCTTGCTCGTTCATCCCCGCTTGAATCTAACGCCCCATTCCACTGACCGATAGCTGTTGCCTTTAATGTTCGAGCCCCCAAATGTTTTCTAGCATTTCCTACAGCAGCTAAGCCTAATAATCCTTTTACAGCCTCAGACAAGTCTTTTCTTGTACTTATATCTGAAACTCGCTCTGTATCAAAAAAGAAATACCCTGACAGCGATTGAGGTAAAATGCCATTAATGATATTTCTTTCTTCTCCCTCTCTTACCTGTTTCGTAATTCCATTCTCTTTGTATGAAACTGTAAGCTGGCTATTAAGAGAGCTCCAATTTCCGTATGCACGATCAACATATGCTTGTTTCCTAATAACTACATATTCTGTATTTTTATGTTCTAATACTAATTCCACATATACTTCGCATTTTTTCTCTATACCCGCCTGCTCATTTGCGACTTCCAAATTTAACAAGAAATCCGGATTACTGTCTTTTGGAAAATCTGCCAGCCCATACAAACACCAGTTAAATGCCTGTAAGATAGTCGTTTTTCCAAAAGTATTATCTCCCAACAATACTGTTACATTTTTATCAGTATCTGTAGAAAATTCTAATATTTGTTTTCCCTTAAACTGTCTAAAGTTATTTAACGTTATACTTTTGATCAACATTTACTATGTACCTCCTACTCAGCATTCTTTTCAATAATTTTCCTTACATTTTTTACCATATCTTGAGTTGTAAATTCGCCTGTTTTGATATTTTCTCTTTCAGCAGAAATAATCAATTTTTTCATTTGATTCAGTTTTTGCTCATTAATATCAACTTTTTTAATCTCATCAGATAACATTTTCATTTACCTCCTCATTCTTTAATTCTTCTTCAGTTACACCAAAACCATGTTTTAAATTATAAATTAAATCATATGTTTCAGACGGATTTTCGGCAATCTCAGCAAAATCCAACATACGAATAATCTCTCGCCTAACTAGTCCCTTAGTAGAATTTATTATCTCCTGACTTTGAAATCCAATTTCATCCATTGGAAATGGAAGAGTAATAAAGTCAAATATTACTGCATAATCTTTACCAGGAAATTTCCTCAATACTCTTCCTCTTCTTTGAATGTATTCCTTTGGATTTGTACTACTTGCCAAAATAAATGCTGTCTTAATGCTTGGTATATTCACACCTTCGTCAAGACATTTAATTGCTACTAATGCTTGAAGCATATTACCTTCTGCAAATGCTGCTCTTATTTGAGCACGTTCTTGTGAAGACTCTTGCGAAGTAAATCTTCCTACTCTCATTCCCATATCATTGCCCAACATATTCGTAACTAAATCAATTTGTCTGGCACCAAAATCCATTTCATCTGCATCAACTTCCTTTATTGTAGTAGCTCCACAATATATCAGCAAATGTTTATCATCTTTATAAGGTTCTATTATCTTTTTTAATTCTGGCAACTTTCCTCTTGTTCCTGCAATTACACGTGCCCTTTTTATCAAAAGTTGTTTGGCATATTCCGACAAGACTGTCTTTCCAGCTTTTTTTGAAATTGCAGTTGCTAACTGATGTGTCAAATTAATGTATTCTTCCAATTCATCCGCATCTAAATATGTAAGCACCGGATAATAAAAATATCTGGTAAGCATCTTATTATCAATTGCTTCTCTTAAAGAATACTCTATACATTTTTCACCAAAATAATCTGTAAGTGCTGTCGTACCCGTCTCATCATTATGTCTATCGATTGTTGCTGATAGAGCTAATCTATATTCAAATGCTGTTGGTAAATATCTTCTATAATTTGCTGCTCCCATATTATGTGCTTCATCTACAACAAATAAAGAATCCTTACCAAGTAATAGTATCTGCTCTTGTACTTTCTTTGTCACAAATGACGCATTCGTTGTTACGAAACAGAACATATCTGTAACCTTCAAATTAAACGAACGTACTGCTTGTTCTAAATTCTTTTTCCAATTTTTCTGAGATGATGCTGAATATCCAATTATTGGTTGTATTCCAAATCGGACAATATCCTCTACCCATTGCTCTACCAAATGCTGGTATGGACAAACAATAATTATTGCTAATCGCTCTCTATTTTTTCTATAAAGATACTCTATGCTAGCTAATGCTGTTAATGTTTTACCTGTTCCTGTTGCCATATCATATATTCCACGGAATCCCTTTTCCTCCCATATATGTATTGCACTATTCTGATACTCTCGTATCTTAAAATCATCTGGTAAAAATATTGCTTTTTTCTCTCTTAAATCAAGTTCATTACCTTTCTGTTCATTACTTTTATTATTTTTTGATGACAAATCCGAATTATATTCATAAAGCCTATTCTTAACAGCTTCAGGAAAATCTATTGTTTCTACTCCTGGCTCATAATCTTCCCATATTGCTTTAAAAGCCATTTGTTTCTGAAAAACTCTTTCTGAATCATTCGTCCAAGAACAAAATGCGTCAAAGGATTCATAATTATCTTTAAACGCATTCTCACTTTCATTCATTGAGCCTGAAAAAGCAACTGTATTTCCATCTGAATCCGTAATTAGTCCCATTTTCTCATGATACATAGCTATTTCATTTTTTGTAGTTAAAAAGGCTATTTTCACATCTAATATTCCATCAGCAACCAATCTCGCGATATATGACAGTTTTTCAATATCTTCTTGATCTTCAATATTACTTATTTCTCTTATTAAAGATTTTTCTATAATTTTTCTAACTTCATATCCCTTTCTGATTTCTTCAATATCCGATGTCGATAATCTTGGTGATGCTATTATTTGAATTTTCCCTTCATTTTGAACTAGTCCATCAATTCCTTTTGCAATCATCGTTAGTGCAGAAGATGAAAAGAACCCAACCGCTCGTTGATACAAAACAGCATTTCCCAACAAAGGCACATAAAAATCTTTGACGACATCATCAATCAAAGATCTATATTCATTTTTTATCGGAATATCTCTAAGTCCCATTCTCTTCTCCTTAAATATTATCTTCAATATAATCTAATGATTGTTTTAGTTCCTCAAAATCCTGCTTACTTGTGAATCCATTAACGCTAAATCTAATTGTACCCGCAGGAAAAGTCCCTAAAAATTGGTGTGCATAAGGTGCACACTGCAATCCTGTTCTTACTGCAATTCTCTGTTCATTAAAAATAACACCTGCACTATCACTGCTAATTCCTTCTATCACGCATGAAACAATACCTACATATTTACGTTCCTCGAATACTCCAACAAGTTTTATAAACTCATATTTACTCAGAAGTTCAATTAGCGTATTTCTTTTTTCTATTTCTATATTATATAATTCATTAATTGTACGTTCTTGAATCCATCCTAATGATGCATACAATCCTGCCACCCCTGCAATATTTAAGGTTCCCATTTCAAATCTTTCAGGTAAACTTTGGGGCATATTCTGATTTGCCGATTCATAACCGGTACCACCAAATATCACTGGTAATAAATCAATCTCTGGCTTCATTACAAAACCCGAAATACCTGTTGGTCCCAGCAAAGTTTTATGTCCTGCAAACACCGCAAAATCTATTATATCAGCTCCTACATTACAATCAACAAGACCCGCTGTTTGTGCCATATCTAGCAAAGTATATGCCCCATACCTTTTTGCTAAAGAAAAAATCTTCTCTACTGGAGCAACAAGACCAATTACATTACTTGCATGACTGACAATAACCAAATCTGGTTTTTTATCATCAAATTGATATCTGATTTTTTCAATATCATATGTCAAATCATTCTGCACAGCCAATGTACTAACTGTAATAAGTTTTTCTTTGCTAAAGTTGTATAACGTTCTAGTTACTGCATTATGTTCAAATGGACTAATATATATACTTTTAACCCCTGACTTTATCAATCCTTGCACTATAATATTAATCGATATTGTTGCCGTCGGCTCAAATACTACCTGTTTTGCTGGACAATGCAACAATTCTTGTATCCTTTTTCTGGTATCAGAAATTAAGTTCCCTGCAGTTTGTGCCAAACCATAATTACCTCTGCCTGCATTTCCCCCATTATGACGATAAAATTCATCCATATAAGAATATACACATTCCGGCTTTGGATAGGTGGTTGCTGCATTGTCAAAATAAGCCATTTGTATCCTCCATTTATTAACACATAGTTTTTAAGATTTCCATTAGAATCTGTCTTTTCTCTTGAGTCGAAATAGACCTTCCCATAGAATCCAATGCTGCTGTTACCTGATTATGTAGCAATTTGCCTTTTCCGGTATTTTCTACATGTTCAAATCTCTTTGTTACCATTTCACCTCTATCATCAGTAAAGGAAATCTGATATGCACTTGCCTCTACACCCTCAGTATTTTCATTTTGAATTCCATGATGCCCCTCTGCTGTTTGCTTGTACATTCTAACATTCTGCAAAAACAAGTCTCGTATTTTATCATCCCAATCTTCTAATCGAAGATCCGTAGATAACTTTGCCAAACGAGAAATGGTTGCATCATCATCATTTGAAATGTTTTTGAATAATCCCAAGCACCTATCTGTTCCATCCGCAAACAATTGTTCAAAAGCACTCTGATCTATACTTTCACACCAATCTTTTATCACAGACGATAATGACATTCTACGTACCTGAGGTGCCAAATCTTGTATTACAAAAATGTTCTTTATTTCATCTCTCAAAGCTTTCTTCACTTTTGAAAGATAACTGTCATAATACTCTTTTGCTGAGGTAATATTATCTGCTAGAGATTCATGAAATTCATTTAATCCAAATGCCTTTGGAAGTTTCTCAAAAAGCAACTCATTTCCATTAACATTCTGCTTAAAAAGTTTCATCATTTCTTGATAGTCTTTTCTCAGTTTACCACCATCTGGAGCTTTCTTGCTATCCTTAGCATACTTAGGTAATGACATATACCAACGGTGCATAGCTGTCACAACATAATCATATGAGTTTATGCTTTTTTCAGCTTCTACAACATAATCATCAAACGCTTCTGCAAGAATATTTATAAAGTTCTCTTTTTCCGGGCTCCAGTCAAGGTATGATATATAAAACTGCTCTGGCTTTGAATTTAACTGTAATAATGTATCTGCATTAAGTGGCAGCTGTCCTGTCATATCAGAAACTACTACTTCTCGCTTATACTCATGTAATACTACAGCAATATAAATCGGTATAAGTCCCCTTCGCAAACCTATATGGTACTCTGGCGAAAGTAATCGGTTATATAACTCTCCAAACGAAAGTCTTCCTGCCCGTCTTGTTTCTATAACAAACCCTTCAATAGTTGCAAGCAAAACATCTATATTTGGAACAACATCTGGTCTGAGATTTAATTGTGGAATGCCATTTCTATCTTCCCAAATACCAGTTCTTATTAATGTGCTTCTCATAATAGAAACTTCTTGTCCAGAACCAGTGAACCCAAGATTTGTTTCTAACTCATTTCGTAGTAATGCAGCTATTATCTTTGTTCTACTATTATTTGCAATTGAAGTAATCTCATTTCTATTCATTGCTTCATTATTAATTACAGGCGTTAACGCAAATACCTCATCACATATTCTAGACATTAATTCTGTTAATTCTGCTTTTCTTTTTATATTCAACATATTACCACAGAAGATATATTCTGACTTATACTCTTCTGGTCTTGTATATCCTCTCATAAAAAGACTGATTACTTCACGTAAATCCTCGTATATCACTTCATATTCTTCAAACAAAATCTTATCATCATTTGCCTCATCTCTTAATCGAGAAACTGCGTTAAATTCCCTAACAATATTTTCAATTTCTTTATAATGTTTTGGTATAACAAATATCTGCTGTCTGCATTCTTTACTTGTATTTAGCACTACCTTTTTTATTTGTTCAATTGCCTCTTCGCTATGTGGGATGATTCCATAAATCACTCCATCAGCTTCAACAGATTCACTTTTTTTATTCCAATCGATATCCTCTGTTATCTCCTCTTCATCAATAAACTCAAAAGAAAAATATCTTGTCATATCTCTATCATTGTTATATCTAGATGGATACATATAATTATCAAAATTAGAATTATTCAACGTCTCTTTGATAGTAACTCTGTTTTTCTGTAACTCAATCAAATCATTGATTTTTCTTCGCACATCAACGCCAGATGTCTGCTTTAACCTCAAAAAATTATTGCTTCTTTTCAGGTAAATAACATATTCCTGCTCTATCAAATCATCTATTGCTCTATTAATCTCAACAACTTCATATCTGGCTGAATAAATACTAATCAGCTCATCTTTCGATGGTTGTAATTTTTCAAATTGTTCTAAAATATAAATTAATGATAATGTTTTTACAATTTTACTTTCCAAAGAAGATGGATCAAGTCTCTCCAGTATTACCTCTGTCAAACGATAGTTTTCATGAATGCTTCCACTATATGCTTCCTTTTTAAAAAGCGGTTCAAAATAATCATATATTACATCTGGTGTAATAAGATCAAATCTATCATCATTGTATTTATCAAGAAATGCCGGCAATGTTGATGTCCCTGGCGAAGAAATAAATGTAAATAATGTTCTCTCATTCTGTGCTATGCGTTCAGAGAGCCTTGGCAAAATGAAAGTAGACACAGGATGTAAAGGATAACAACCATAAATAATTCTTTCTATTAATTCATCCTTCAATTCACTAAATATATTATGCTTTTGATATCGTATAATAATTCCATCAAAACTTGACCTATACTCTTCACAAAACTTTTCCCATAAATTTTTCTTCTTGTGAATTGCAGATTCTACAATTTCATATGTCTGAGTAAAATTATTGTTCAAGTGTATATGTTTAAATCTTTCAGAAACACCACGCCACCCATCTACTTTTTGTTTTGGAAGCTTATCAATATAGTTTGCTATTTCTTTGTGTGATATCAACATCAAATGAAGCTGAAGTTCTCCACTTCTATTACATTTTTCAGCAAAATCTTGAAGCATCTTTGTATCGCTAACAGATGCATCCGTAATATTTGCCTCCAAATACTTGCTAAACTCATCATAAATAACATATATTCCTGTGTATCCTTGTGACTTTAACCCTTTTACCGCCTCCTCATACAAGTCAATAACATCAAATCCAATAAACGGATTAAAATAACTTCCAGCCGTCAATTTAGGATAAATCTTTTCAAATTTCTCATACGCTTCAATACTATAATTCTGCAATTGTTCAACAAATAAATTAATAGGACAATCTATTTCTTTCTTTAATTTTTCATAAGTATCCGGAAACTCTTTTTCCCATCGTTCAATCACATTTACCGCAGCTTTATAATTTGTCTCTGGCATTGCATTCAACAATCCATTCATTGATAAAGTCCTATGTAAAGCCAAGAGAAATGCCTGTGTCAAACTCGTATTGCTTCCAGTTATAATCACTGGCAAGATTTTATTATTTGACTCATAATAGTTTTGTACACACTGATAAAGCCCTGGATTCTCTTTTATCCTTGGCATAGCTTTCTTAAATAATTCCAAATCTCTCTTCATGAGCAGAGCTAAAATACTCAATACAATATGAGATTTTCCTTTTCCATATGCACCTACTAATACACGTGCTCTTTCATTCGAAGCAGGATTTGTACTTAAAAGAACCTCTTCCATGAGTTCTAGTGCAGATCTAGTAGGTATAAAATTTTTCAACTTATCATCATTGTTTAAATCGTACCCTATATTAACAGAATACTGGAAACCTGATGCTACTGATATCATTTTGCTCATGACTCACTTATTCTCCTTCGGTTATTGACTGGTAATATTTTTCTACACACTCGATAAATGTTAACTGCTGATTGAGATGAATTACATCTAATCCGGCTGTTCTTATTATCTTAATCATCCCCATGTTTTCTATGTCATGAAGAATATCTAACATAGTTATTGCATCTAAATTAAAAACTTTTCCAATATTGCATTGACACATAAGAAGTTCATTTAATCCTATTTCCATTCTTCCCTGTGATTGTTCTTGAATAACCGACAATACAAC
>OLNO01002175.1_pt1 | contig 13795 bp, 6 predicted proteins | sample 1672861 | NCBI WGS metagenome assembly OLNO01 (sample SAMEA3136731, study PRJEB25190) | human gut metagenome | reverse complement strand
GGAGAACTACTCGACCTATTTCATGAAGATCGACGGCGTGAAGTTCAAGCGCAAGGTCGTCCCCGGTGACACGCTCCAGTTCGAAATCCACCTCATGGAGCCGATCCGCCGCGGCGTGGCCGTCGTGGAGGCAAAGGCCTTTGTAGGCGAAACCCTCGCCTGCGAAGCCGTACTGATGGCCCAGGTCGTTAAAAACAAAAACAACAAGTAAGCGATGATCAGCAATCTGGCATACATCCATCCCGACGCCAAAATCGGGAACAATGTCACGGTGGAACCTTTCGCCTATATCGCCGGCGACGTCGTGATCGGCGACGACTGCTGGATCGGCCCCGGGGCCGTCATCAACGACGGTGCGCGCATCGGCAAGGGGTGCAAGATCCATACGGGAGCCTCGATCGCCTGCCTGCCGCAGGATTTGAAGTTCAAGGGAGAGTATTCGACCGCCGAGATCGGCGATTACAACGACATCCGCGAGTGCGTGACCATCGCCCGCGGGACGGCGTCGCGCGGCAAGACGGTGGTGGGCAGCCACAACCTGCTGATGGCCTATGTCCACATCGCTCACGACGACGTGGTGGGCAGCCACTGCGTGATCGCCAACCGCGTTTCGCTCGCGGGCGAGGTCGAGGTGGGCGACTGGGCCGTTATCGGCGGTCATGCAGCCGTGCACCAGTGGGTACGCATCGGCGAGCATACGATGATTCAGGGCGGCGCCCTGGTCGGGCAGGACGTGCCGCCCTTCATCACCGTGACCAACGAGAATCAGTTCGCGGGAATCAACCGGATCGGCATGAGCCGCCGCGGATTTACGCCGGAGCAGATCGATATCATCCACAACGCGGCGCGCATCCTTTTCCAGAGCGGCCTGAATTTCATGAACGGCTGCGAAGAGGTGGAGCGCAAAGTCTTGCAGTCGCCCGAACGCGACCGTCTGGTGAAGTTCATCCGCGAATCGAAACGCGGCGTGAGCAAACAGTACGGCGTGAAATAGCAGGGCGTTCGGCCGCGGTGCCGGCCGTGCGATTGGCGAGGCGGATTCGGACGGTTTGTCCGATCCGCCTTGACGTTTTGTCGATTCCGAGCTCCTCCTGCGGCGTCCGGAGTGCCGAGAAAAAGGCGGACGGTTCTTTTTTGTCCGGTGCGTCGGCGGATTCCGAGTCTCAGGGCGGGGCTTTTCCCGAGGCGGAGCGGCCGGGTCGGGGGGATGCGGTTTGACGGTTTTGCACTGCGCTGCGAAACTTGTACGGCAGGATTCCGGCGCTACCGGCTGGCCTTGCAGCGTCCTGCATCCGTCGGCGGAGGCGTCTCTCCGGATCGCACCGTGCCGCGATGGCGGTTGCGGGCGGCCCGGAGCCGGCGTTCGACGCTGTGCGGTGGAGTCGGAACGTCCGATCGAGGGGGAGCGGGTCGTTGCCGGCATTCGGGGGGCATTGAACCCGTTCGGATGCGGCGGGATTTTCCGACCGCGATTCTTCGCAAAGGACGAATTCGTTCGCCGTCCGATTCTTTTTTTCGATTTATTTTCATAACTTGGCTGTTGTTATTATTTTTGTCTCTGGCAATGTTTCGCCATCTCAACCGTGCGACCAATGGACAGAAAATCGGATGAATTGATTTTGCAGGGGCTCCGACAGGGCGATTGCAAGGCATTCGACGAACTGTACATGAGATATGCCCCGCGTGTGGAGGCGTTCGCCTGCTGCATGTTGAAGAGCCGGAGCGAAGCCGAGGATCTCGCGCACGATATTTTTCTGAAAATTTGGGAGAACCGCCGATCGATCGGACACATCCGTTCGTTGGGAAATTACCTGTTCCGAATGACCAAGAACGCCGTTTTCGACCGGTTCGAGCACAAGTCGGTGCAGGTACGCTACGAACGGCAGTGCCTTGCTGCCGGCGATTTCCTGTCGGACGACGTCGCTGCGAAAATCGCCTCCGAGGATCTGTTGATGATCGTCGAACTGGCCGTGGAGCGAATGCCCGAACAGCGGCAGCGGGTCTTCCGTCTGAGCCGTTACGAACGGCTGTCTCATCAGGAGATCGCCCGGGAACTGGGGATCACTACCAAAACGGTGGAATACCACATCCGCACGGCGCTCGCCGAACTGCGGAAGATCATCGCCGCGATCATCGTATTCTTCTGACATTCCGATCTTTTATGCGGCCGATCCGGAGCAGCGATGGCGATCGTTGCTTTTTTTTTTGCGAAAAACGGTCCCGAACGGACTGGGGATGCCGCTCGTTTTCCCGTCTTATATATAAACGTTATCGAAGAAATGGACATCGTAAGAAAAATCATACGCGCCTATCTGTACAACCCGATGCCCGAGAAGGTGCAGCGGCAGTTCCGGTCGTGGTGCCTGAGAGAGGAGGGTTCGCACGAGAAGACCGAAGCCCTGAGGGAGGAGTGGGAGCGGCTCGATCCCGCTGCCGTGCTTCCGACGGATGAAGAGGCGTATCGCGGCAAGCTCGCCCGTCTGCACGGGGAGATGCGTCCGCCGCTGAGACTCCGCACGATCCCGCTCTCGCGTCGCGCCGCTGCGGTCGCCGCCGCGGTCGTCGTGCTGGCGATGTCCGTCGAATTTTTCGTCGTGCGGCATCTGACGGCGGACAGCACCACGGTGCTCGTGACGGCCGAGAACAGCAAGGGACGGTTCACGCTGCCCGACGGATCGGTCGTATGGCTCAATGCGGATTCGCGTCTGGCCTATTCGAACCGCTTCGTCGATTCGGAAAAGCGCGAGGTACGGCTCGAGGGCGAGGCCTTCTTCGACGTCAGACGGGATACGCTGCGCCCCTTCGAGGTGACGATGGGCGATTTGGAGGTGCGTGTGCTGGGGACGCGGTTCAATGCCAGCCATATTCCCGATCTCGGAATCGAGGAGGTCACGCTGCTGTCGGGCAGCGTCGAGGTCGGACACGACGGTTCCCGCGAGACGGTGCGGCTCCTCCCCGACCAGAGCTGCGCCTACGACACGGTGTCGGGGCGGCTGGCCGTCCGAAACGTCAGGGCCAGCAACTACGGCAGCTGGACGGGCGATTCGATCGTCTTCGACAACATGACGCTGGAGGACATCGCCGTCAATCTGGAACATTGGTACAACATCCGTATCCGCATCGATGACGGCGTCGACGCGTCGACGCGCATCTCCTTCACCCTGCGTCCCGAAACGCTGGACGAGACGCTGCGTATCATCGAGAACCTGACGCACTTCGCCTGCGAAAGGACGGACAGGCAGCATATAACCATTCGCAAACGATGAACGAAACCGATCCGAACCATGTGAAAAACCGATGAACGATTCCCGCACGGAAGCGGGCGGAAGACCCGCTTCCCCGAAAGCATTCAACATCCAATCTAAACCAAACCAGTGTATTATGAAAAATGAAGGACCAAACGTCTTCGGGCGAATGCCCGCTGTCCCGAAATTTCTCGCGTCCCTGCTGCTGATGCTCGCCCTATCGGTTACGGCGGCGGCGCAGAACCGCAAAATTTCGATCGACATGCAGAACGTCACGGTGAAGGAGTTCTTCGCCGAAATCGAGAAACGGAGCGATTACACGTTCGCTTACAACAATTCGGAGATCGATCTCGCGGCGCGTGTGAGCGTCCGGGCGGTGGACGAGGAGATCGTCGCCGTCGTCGACCGCACGCTCGCGCCTCAGCGGCTGAGGGCGCGTATCGAGGGTAACCGCGTGGTGCTCTCGCCCGGCAGGGCCGCGGTACCCCCCCCCTCCTCCGCGAAGCCCGTGAAGGCCGAAAAGACGATCAGCGGTCGCGTTACCGCCGTTTCGGGCGAGCCGATCGTCGGGGCCAGCGTGATCGTCAAGGGGACGAGCATCGGCAACGTGACCGGCATCTCGGGTGAATACACGATTTCGGCCGAACCCGAGCAGACCCTCTCGTTCGCCTTCCTCGGTTACGATACGAAGGAGGTGAAGGTCGGCAGCCGCACGACCATCGACGTCACGTTGACGGAGCAGAACAAACAGATCTCCGAGGTGGTCGTCGTGGGTTACGCACCGATGCGCAAGAGCGATTTCACGGGTTCGATCGCCAGCGTGAAATCCAGCGAACTCTCGGTGACGGCGCCGACGGTGGGACAGTCGCTCGCGGGCAAGGTAGCCGGCGTGGAGGTGCACCAGACCAGCGGCGCCCCGGGCGACGGCGTCACGATCCGCGTGCGCGGCGTGAACTCGCTGTCGGCCAGCAGCGACCCGCTTTACGTGATCGACGGCTATCCGGCATCGGAAGACGTTTTCATCAACCCGAACGACATCGAGTCGATCGACATCCTGAAAGATGCCGCCTCGGCCGCCATCTACGGTTCGCGCGGCGCCTCGGGCGTCGTGCTCATCACCACCAAGCGCGGCAAGGAGGGCGAAGCGGCCAAGGTGAGTTACGATTTCTCCTACGGAATCCAGCAGCTCGACCACAAGGTGGATCTGCTGAACGCCGTCCAGTTCCGCGATCTGCTGATCGACGCCCGCAACAACTCCTACCGTCTGCGCGCTACGGCCGCCGGAGTGTCGTGGAGTCCCTACGACGACAATACGGTGCGTGCGGCCAAAGGCTTCTCGCTGGCCGAAGTGGGTATTCCGTCGATGTTCTACGATTTCACGACCCGCACGCCCGTGACGCCGCAGTACGATACCGACTGGCAGGACGAACTGTTCTCCAATGCCGGCATCATGCGTCACAACGTCTCGGTGACGGGCGGTTCGAAGGCTATCAAGTACATGGCCAGTCTCGGTTACATGGATCAGGACGGTATCATCTCGCCGTCGAACCACAATCGCATCAACGCCCGCCTGAATCTCGACGCGCAGATCACCAAGCGGCTGTCGGTGAGTCTCAGCTATTCGATGTACGATGCCAAGAACCGCGTGGTGCAGGCCGAGGGCCGCATGATCAACGACGGCGTGATCCAGAGCGCCCTGATGTATCTGCCGAACCTTCCGGCCTACGAGGAGAACGGTGACTACGCCCGCAGCGCCATGATTAAGATGAAGACCGAATGGGGAATGAATTTCCCCGAGAACCCGCTGGCGATCGCCCACGAGCTGGACATTCAGGAGAAGATGTCGCGCCACAACCTCAATGTCAACATGGTCTACGAGTTCATTCCCGATCTGAAACTCTCGGCGCGTCTCGGCCAGCAGTGGTACAACTACCGCTATTTCTACTATCGCCCGATGAGCATCGGACGCGATGCCGCCGTCGCTTACAGCGATGCGCTGAAACCCTACAACATCGCCCGCACCACCTCGACCTACGACGTCGACCGGCTGGGCGAGTTCATGCTCAGTTATAAGAAGGAGTTCGGCCGTCACCATTTCGACGCTCTGGCCGGCTACACGCTCCAGAAGAAGACCTACGACCGGCTGGGCGTCGAGGCTACCGGATTCGCCGACGACCGCATCCATGAGGTGACGGCCCACGGTTCGGAGGCCACGGACGTCCAGCTCTACGACACGCGCAAGGCCGGTTGGGCGATGATGTCGTTCCTGACGCGCGTGAACTACGCCTTTGACGATCGCTACACGCTTACCGCATCGTTCCGCGCCGACGGTTCTTCGCGTTTCGGCGTGGACAGCCGCTGGGGCTATTTCCCTTCGGTGTCGGCCGGTTGGACGCTCTCTAACGAACCCTTCTTGAAGGATGCGCTGGAACGCGTCGCTTCGATCCGTCTGCGGGCGAGCTGAGGCAAGAGCGGTAACAACGACATCGGCAACTACGCCTCGATCGCCTCGATCTCGACGGGCAGCTACGCCTTCGGCAACACCCCCGTCTCGACGACCTACGAAGGTTCGTTCGCCGATGCTGCGCTCGGTTGGGAGACCACCACGCAGACCAACATCGGTATCGACCTCGGATTTCTCGGCGGCCGCCTGAACGTGATCGGCAACTATTACAATTCGATCTCGTCGGACATCCTCTACGACTATCCGATCTCCTCGATCTCGGGCGCCACTGCAACCAAGACCAATCTGGGGACGGCGAAGATCCGCAACCGCGGTTTCGATTTTCAGGTCGATGCCCGCGTGCTGACCGGCAAGGTCAACTGGAACGTCAGCGCCAACGTCTCGGTCAACCGCAACAAGGTGGTGAGCATGGGCGGTCTGGACGACATCATCTCCACCACGGAGCGCTCCGTGGGTTCGCACATCACCAAAGAGGGGTATCCCATCGGTTCGTTCTACGGTTACAACGCCATCGGTATCATGTCGAAGGCCGACTACGCCAATGCGCTTCTCGACCGCGAGGTCTATCTGAAAAACGGCAACAAGTTCCCCGAAGGTTATGAACTGAAAGGGCCGGCGGTCTCCTCCTATTCGCTCGACGCGCTCTCCTACGGCAACGCGATCTGGGAGGACGTCAACGGCGACGGACTCATCACCACCGACGACAAGACGATCATCGGCGACGCCTATCCCGATTTCACGGGCGGTTTCTCGACGAACCTTTCGTGGAAGGGACTCGATTTCAGCGCCAGCTTCGTCTACTCCTACGGCGGCGAGGTGATCAATTTCCAGGACTACTACCTCTACAACATGGAAGGTTCGGGCAACCAGTACGCCATCGTGGCCGACCGCTATATCTCCGACGAGCAGCCGGGACGCAACAACGTGCCCATCGCTTCGCGCATCTCGACACCCAACACGTCGCTCAAACTCTCGTCGTATTACGTCGAGGACGCCTCCTTCTTCCGCTGCGCGAACATCACGCTGGGCTACACGCTTCCCAAGCGTTGGATGAGCAAGCTCCACGTTTCGTCGTGCCGCGTCTATTTCAGCGGCGACAACCTCTTCACGATCACGCCCTATCGCGGTTACAACCCCGAAGTGTCGTACAAAAGCAGCAACCTGATGCCGGGATTCGATTGGGGGTGTTACCCGCTCGCCCGCATCTACTCGCTCGGTCTTAATCTCACCTTCTAATTTCGGACGATCATGAAAATCAAACAGATATTCGCAGTTCTGGCCGTCTCGGCCTCGTTGATGTCCTGCAATTTCCTCGACGAGTTCGATCCCAACGCCACGACGGCCGGAAATTTCTACACCTCGGAGGCCGACATCGAAACCTCGCTCAACGGGGTTTATCAGTCGCTCGCGCAGAGCTACTACTACCAGTACAACTACTATTTCACCGACGTGCGGGCACACGTGACCGTCGTGACCGACAGCGGAGCCAGCAGCGGCATTCCCTATCAGTTCTACAACTATACGCTCACCGAGGAGAACCAGTACGTCTACAACCGCTATACGCAGCTGTTCAAAAGCATTTCGCGAGTCAATACGCTGCTTTCCCACCTCGACGACGTGACCTATTCCGCCTCCGAGGCGCGCGACACCTACGAGGCCGAAGCGCGTTTCGTCCGTGCGCTGACCTATTTCCATCTGGTCACGGAGTGGGGGGACGTGCCGCTGGTGCTGGAACGTCTGGATTCGAAGGACGAGGTGGCGGCCAACAACTACCGTCGCCCCAAAGCGCAGATCTACAAGGCGATCTTCGATGATCTCGATTTCGTGCTGGACAGCCCGCTGGCCGATTTCCAGCCCGCTTCGGAGTGCGGCCGGGCCAGCAAGGCCGCTGCGCTGGCGCTTTACGGCAAGGCGGCTCTGCAATGCGCCTGCGACGAGGATTTCGCCTCCGAAAAGAGCTCCTACCTGACCACGGCCATCGAGAAGCTCACCTCGGTGTGGGGGATGCGTCCTTTCGGCGAGCTGTCGGAAATTCCCTACAACCAGATCTGGGACCTCTCCACGCAGAAGTCCTGCCCCGAGAACATCTTCCAGATCAACTACGTGCAGGGAAATGCCGATCTCGGTTCGATCTGGAACTACCAGTTCGGCCCCAGCACGACGGGCGTCACCTCCTATAAAATCGGCCAGATGCACAACATGACCACCGGAGAGGTCTACGAATCGTTCGATCCGGGCGACGTGCGGCGCAACTACCTGCGCGCGACGACCGTGGCCGGCGTGACCTACTATCATACGATGAAGTACGCCGATCTGGAATGCGGCGCCAACGGTTACGGCGGCAACAACTGGATCGTGCTGCGTTACGCCGACGTGGCGTTGATGCTGGCCGAAGCCTATTACTGGCAAGGCGTTTCGCCGACGGCCGAGACCTACCTGAACATGGTGCGCCGGCGCGCCGGTCTGGCCGACTGGTCGGGCAGCGATCTGCGTCAGGGCATCTACGACGAGCGTCTCTTCGAGTTCATTCAGGAGGGGCTGCGCTGGCAGGATGTGCTGCGCATGTACTCGAACGAGGAGATGATCGAGCATTACAACGCCATCAATTCCAATTTCTCGGTGAAGGATCTGCTGCTGCCCATTCCCTACAACGAGCGGATTCTCAACCCCGAGGGACTTTACCAGAATCCCGGATACGGGGTGGAATGATTCGGAGACGATGATACGCCTGAAAAACATGCCGCATATGCTGTGGATCGCGGGGCTCGCCCTGATTGCCGCCTGTTCGGACGGCGGCGGGGAGGAGCGGCCCGGGCCGCAGCAGACCGCCCTTTCGATCGTCTGGACGCCCGAAGCGCCCGCGGCCGGGCAGTCCGTGCGCTTCTCGCTCGGCGGCGACGTGTCGAACGTCCGCAGTGTGCTGTGGATGTTCGGCGACGGCAAGACCTCTTCGGCGGCAGCCGGCGGAGAGGTCGACCATGCCTATGCCGCTGCCGGAGACTACACGGTGAAAGCCGCCGTCACACCGGTCGCGGGTTCGATGAGCGAACTGTCGCGATCGATCTCGGTGAGTGATACCGAAGCCGCCATGGTCGTGAGCAACGATTTTCCTGCGTGTCGGGAGGAGGTCGTCTTTTCGCTCAACCGGATGACCGGCGTCACGGGCGTGAGCTGGGATTTCGGCGACGGCAGCGAACGCCGGCAGACCGCTTCGGCTTCGGAGACGCTCACGCACAGCTATGCCGAGGAGGGCCGTTACACGGTTCGGGCGGAGGTCGCCTATGCCGACGGCGGTACCGAAACGCTGATGCGCCAGATCGAGGCGGCGGGACTTTCGCTGAGCTGGGCGTGCCGCAATTTCGATCCCTCGAAGATGTGGATCATGGCCCATCGCGGCAACACGAAGAACGGCTACGAACTGCCGCCCAACTCGATGGCGGCGTTCCGCCGCTGTGTGGAGCTGGGATGCGTGGAGTTCATCGAGACCGACGTGCAGATTACCAAGGACGGCGAAGTCATCTGTCTGCACGACAATTATCTGAGCCGTTTCACCGATTACAACGACTACGCTTCGGGCAAGGGCCTGGTCGCCGATTTCACGTTGGAGGAGCTGGGGCGCTTCCGTCTCAAAACCACCGACGGCAAGGTTTCCGACCAGAAGATCCCGACGCTGGAAGAGGTGCTCATGGAGTTCCGGGGCAAGGTGTGGTTCAATCTGGACAAGTGCATGGAGAGCGACGTGAGCATCGAGAAGGTCTACGACGTGGTCGAACGCTGCGGCTGTCTCGACCGCGTGCAGTTCTACATCTCCGACGACACCGACCGCGCCGACTGGCTTTCGCGGCAGAAACCGCAGGGGATCATCGCGCCCCATGCCAACAAGGAGGAGGTGTTGACCCGGATGGCGGCCTACTCGCCGGTCTACATGATCCAGACCTCGACGCAATACGCGGGTGCCTCGTGGATCTCGTCCATCAACGCGCGGGCGCTCTCGGTCACCAATCTGCTCGACGACGAAGGGCAGGCGTTCTACAACGGCAACACGACCGTGATGGACGGTTTCGTCTCCGCGGGCGTGCGTATGATCCAATGCGACTATCCCGTTGAAATGGACGAATACCTCCGGGGCAGGGGGAAACGCTAAACCTTAAAACGATAAAATACATCACAATGAAACGAATCCTTTCAATTCTGAGCGTCGCGACGCTCTTCGTGCTGATCGGATGCACGGACAGCAACGACGATATGGAGATCGTATACGACTCGATCATCGAACCCGATTTTACCGTCGCGGCCGCCGAAATCGTGGCGGGCGTGACTCCCGTAACCTTCACCAACACCACCTCCGTGGAGGGTACGACCGTCGCGGAGTATTTCTGGCACTTCGGCTTCTCGGGCGAAGGCAACTGGTCGGAAGAGGCCGAACCCGATCCGATCGTCTACAATCAGGCGGGCGAATACACGGTGACGCTCACGGCGTGGGGCGCCGACGGCAACCGCGCGACCGTGAAAAAGGTCGTCACCGTGCTGGCCGACAACGTCGTGCCGACGGCCGATTTCAGCTATTCGCCGATGATGGTCAATGTCGGCGACGAGGTGACCTTCACCGACAAGTCGACCGATTCCGACGGCGAGATCGTCTCGCGCGAATGGGTGTTCCCCGACGGTTCGACCTCGACGGAGACGAATCCCTCCTACACTTTCACGCAGAAGGGCATGTTCCAGGTCAAGCTGACCGTCGCCGACGACCGCGGCGGTGAAAGCAGCGCGACCAAGTCAATCAACGTCCGCGACGGCGACGTGTCGGATTTCACGCTGCTGTGGTCGACCGAGGTCGCTTCGGCCGATGCGCTTTGCGATGCCAACGTCGTGACGGTGAGCGATCTGGGTTATGTTTATGCCGTGACCGGCGATGGCAAACTGGTGGCGCTTGACGCCGAGGGTGCCGTGGCGTGGGAATACGATGCCGCCGCGCAGGACAAGGTCAATCTCAGAAAGGAGATCGCCTACCCGTCGGTAGATGCCGACGGTACGGTCTACTGGGTGGCGCACGCCTACGGCGACGATTCGGCCGTCCCGACCGTCTATGCGTTCGAGGGTTCGACGGGCTCCGTGCTCTGGAAGAACCAGACGGCCTACGCCGCAGGCGCCCGCATCGCCTTCTCGACGCCGAGCGTCGGCCCGAACATGGTCGTCGTCGGCAGCCGGGGCACGAACGGCGCGATCCGCGGATTCGAGAAATCGTCGGGACGCAATACGGCCCAGGCCACTCCGGCCAACGGCGGCGGTACGTCGGGCACGATCGTCCTCAAAAACGGCGTGGTGATCTTCACCAATACGGGCGAATACGGCTACGGCATCATGGTTCCCGACGATCAGTTCGTTTGGAGCCCCGTTCCGACGGCCGATACGTTCGCACCCGGCAAGACGCTCTCGGCCGGCCGCTGCCAGCCCTGCGTCGGCGCCGACAACTGCGTCTACCTTCCGGGCAAGATCAAGGAGGGCAGCGGCGGTTCGTGGAACATCGCCTGCTTCGACTGCACGAATCTGACGGCCTCCTCGACCAAAACGCCCAAATGGAGCGTCGCCGTGCCCGACGGATTCGTTCAGGGCGGCGCCTCGCTGAGCGCCGACGGGCAGACGCTCTACATCGTGGCCGATGCGGCGACGCCTTCGACCGTCTACGCGCTCAGCACCTCGAACGGTTCCACCGTCTGGTCGTATCCGCTCGATGCGCACTGCAACAGTGTTCCGGCGGTGGATAACCTCGGACAGGTGCATGTCGCCACCGAGACCGGACACTACGTCGTGCTGTCGCCCGACGGCAAGCCGGTCTACGACGAACAGATCGCCGACATGTTCGAGGGTTCGGTCTCGATCTCCGAGTGGGGCTACTCCTACGTGCTGGGCAAAGACGCTTCGGCGGGCAAGCTCAAGGTCTACGCGGTGGCGCTGCCGGGCGTAAACTCCGCCGCGGTGTCGGCTTGGTCGCAGTACGGCCGTAACGCACGCCATATCAACTATCAGCAATGAACAACCGAAAAATAACCGACTGAAATGAAAAAGTATCTGTTGTTTCCGTTGTGCGCGGCACTCTGTCTGCTGGCGGGATGCGCCGACGATTTTCCGACGGAACTGAACCACAATTATTATCAGGACGACCCCCCGCCCGCCGAGCCCGATATCACGGAGCAGACGGTCAAGCTCGGCACCTACAACCTCTGGATCTCGAACAAGGGTACGGGCGACTATGTCTGGACGCATCGCCGCGACATCCTCGCGCAGTCGATCGTCAACAACGACTGGGACATCTTCGGATTCCAGGAGGCCAACAGTACGATCCAGAGCGAACTGCCGACGCTGGTGGCGGGCAAGGGCGGCAACTACGAATGGTGGTTCGTCGGCCGCGATTCGCAGGACGGCAAGAACGGCGAGGCGCTGGGCATCGCCTACGATCCCGATCGGTTCGAACTGAGCGACCGGCACTATTTCTGGCTCTCGCCGACGCCCGACGAGATGAGCTACGGCTGGGACGAGGTGAGCTACCACCGCATCGCCTGCTGCGCCGTGGTGACGGACAAGGCTTACGGCAAGCAGTTTTTCATGATGGTGACGCACATGCCGCTGGCCGACATGGCGCGTTCGGAGGCCGCGAAGGTCATCATCGAGCGCGAGCAGATGTACAACACGCTGGGGATGCCCTCGGTGCTGGTCGGCGACATGAATGCCACGCAGGACGACGCCGCTTCGGCGACGTTCCGCACCCATTGGGAGGACGCCTATCAGGCGACGGATCCGGCGTTCGTCGACGGTCCCGTCGGCACGTTCAACGGGCACAAGACCTCGACCGACCTTTCGGTCTCGACGGCCCGCATCGACTACATCTACACGCGCGGTCAGCTGTCGCTGAAAACCTATAAGGTGGACAACTCGATCTACGAGGGCATCTATCCCTCCGACCACTGTCCGGTGACGATTCAGGTCGATTTCGACTACGATGCGCCCGAAGCGCCCGAAATCGAGGGCAGCGGCACCGCCTCCGATCCGTGGAAGATCAGCTCCCCGGCCGACTGGAACGCCGTGGCCGAGTCGATCAACTCCGGTGCGGCCGACGCCGTATACCTCTCGACAGCCTGCTACGAATTGAGCGCCGACATCGATTTCGAGGGTCAGAGCGCCGTGCCCGTCTCGTTCGAGACCGGAAGTCTGGTCTATTTCGGCGGCGTGTTCGACGGCAAGGGCCACACGATCCGAAACGTGAAGACGACCGCGTCGGGCGAGTCCTTCGGACTGTTCGGCGGCAACGAGGGGACGATCAAAGATCTCGCGGTGGAGAACCTCGCGCTCTCGACGGCCTTCAAGACCGCCGGAGGCGTCGTCGGAACGAACCGCGGCGTGATCGACGGCGTCACCTTCCGGGGCGAGATCATCGGTTCGGGCAAGGCGGCCGTGCTGGGCGGTATCGCGGGCCAGAATCAAGGCGTCATCATCAATTGCGGCAACCGCGGCGGCAAAATCGAAGCCGTCGAGCTGGACAAAGGCGTGAAAGGCGAGAACCTCGGCGGCATCGCCGGCCAGATCTCCAAGGGCAGCGACGGCAAGGGCAATTATATCGTCAACTGTTACAGCTGGATCGAGCGGGTCGCTTCGAACAACAACAACATCGGCGGTATCGTCGGCATCGTCAGCGACGACAGTTTCGTCGTCAACTGCTATTCGACGCTGGCCGACGTCTCCCAGAACGATTCGTTCGCCTCGTCGGTGGGCTACAACAAAAAGGGCAACGTACAGAACGTCTACGGTAACGAAGCCTGCCCCTCGGGCAAGAAGAATCCCGACTGGATCGTCGGCAACGACTCGAAGCAGGACGGTTCGGTATGGGCGGAGAGCCTCGGGCTGCTGCTTTCGCTCGACGAAATGAAATCGGGTGCCGTCACGGTGCCTTCGTCCGGACAGGAATGCGCTTCTTTCACGGAGGCGCTGAACGCCGGAGCCGAAATCTATGCGTCGACGCCGGCCGAGACGCTTCCGGCCGACCCGTCGAAGGCCCGCCGCAATTGGAAAGCCAGCCAAGAAGTATTAGCTA
>OLNO01002171.1_pt1 | contig 13821 bp, 8 predicted proteins | sample 1672861 | NCBI WGS metagenome assembly OLNO01 (sample SAMEA3136731, study PRJEB25190) | human gut metagenome | reverse complement strand
AGAGCACCATAATCCTTTGTTCCCGGGCCTACCTGCATACGGTCAGCGACTTCTTTCTGCACCATAACTGTAATAGAGTCCAGTGGTACTTCACTCTCAAATAACCCCATAATAATTGGTGTTGTAATATAGTAAGGCAGGTTCGCAACGACTTTAATTGGTTTTCCACCATTCTTTTCTTCTGCAATCTTGCGAATATCTACCTTTAAAATATCTTCGTTCAATACTGTAACGTTATCATATTCCTTTAAAGTATCCTCCAGAATTGGAATCAGCTTTGTATCAATCTCTACCGCAACAACTTCCCTTGCCGCCTCCGCAAGATACTGCGTCATCGTTCCAATTCCCGGTCCGATTTCTAAAACAAAATCATCCCTTCCAATCTCTGCTGCACCAATAATTTTATCGAGTACATGCGTATCAATCAAAAAGTTCTGTCCATATTTTTTCTGAAAATTAAATCCATACCGCTGTAAAACTGCAATCGTTTCCTGCGGGTTTCCTAAATTCGCCATAAGACCTCCTTGGGCTGTCATAAGATTTTGAAAGCAATTTTATATTTGGGGAATCAATGTTGAAGTCTTCCCCTTAAATTTTTACTTAGTTTCTCTATAATAAGATAATAATACATGAAATGGATATCTCATTCAAGAGACGAAATCAAGAAAGGGACAATATGTAAAAGAGAAAGAATCCATATCTGTGGCCTGGGAGCAAGTGTTGGATGCGAGCGGCTAAGCGAACATTCAACACGCCGCGACGAAAGTCACAGATATGGATTCTTTCTCTTCCAGAGTTCGTCTGTCCTTCTGTTCTCCTAATGAATTAACCCATACAATCTCTGAGCATTTTCATAGGTTACATTTTCTACTTCTTCCGCTGTAATTTCCTTAAGTCTTGCGATTTCTTCAATCACCAGCGGCAGATATGCAGAGCTATTTCGCTTTCCTCTGTGTGGTGCTGGTGCAAGGTAAGGGCAGTCGGTTTCTACTACAATACACTCTAATGGAATTGCCTTTACAACTTCCTTCAGCACACGGGAATTTTTAAAGGTAACGACACCTCCTACACCAATGTAATAACCCATTTTTACATATTCTTTTGCCATTTCAGCAGAACCGGAAAAGCAATGAATTACACCGCCTGTCGTTCCGGCGTGTTCCTTTTTCATAATGTCAAATGTATCCTGCGATGCGTCTCTGCTATGTATAATTACAGGAAGTTTTTCCTCTGTTGCAAGATGAAGCTGTCTGATAAGCCACTCCTGCTGTACTTCTTTTGGCTCTACATTCCAGTGATAATCAAGACCAATCTCTCCGACTGCCACGATTTTATCCCTGTGACAATATTCCCGAAGCTGCTCCATCCGTTCCTCATTAAGTTCACCAACATGGTCTGGATGAATTCCGGCTGCACCGTACATAAAAGGTACTTTCGAAATAAGTTCTAAGGTATCCATCAGGTCTTTCCAGCTTGCACTGACATTGACAACCTGTGTCACGCCAGCATCTTTTAGCGATTCGAGAACGACCGCTCTATCTGCATCAAACTGTTTATCATTATAATGAGAATGTGTATCAAAAATCATAGTATACCTCTTTAATCCCTGGTTTGCCACAGGGAAAATAGACGCTCCCGAAGAGAGAAGATACCCTATAGCTGTGACCTTAGACCAAGGGTTGGATGCGAGCGTTTAAGCGAACATTCAACCTGCAGCGACGAAAGTCACAGATAGGGATTATTTTATTCTCAGGGGTCGTCTGTCCTGTATCCTAATTAAAGATTTTCAGAATCCATCATCATTGCTGCATCCTCTGACTTCTGATCACGCATTTCTTCTTCCATAGAAGCTGCATCGTAGTCAAATTCGTCTGCTTCTTCGATCTTGTTGACAACTTTTCCTGTATCAAGATGAAGGTTACGATACTTCTTTAATCCTGTTCCGGCTGGAATCAGTTTTCCTAAAAGTACGTTTTCCTTAAGACCAATTAATGGGTCAATCTTTCCTTTGATTGCTGCATCTGTAAGAACCTTTGTTGTTTCCTGGAAGGAAGCAGCAGATAAGAAAGAGCTTGTTGCAAGAGAAGCCTTTGTGATACCGAGAAGTGTCTGCTCTGCTGTTGCAGGCTCTTTTCCTTCTGCAAGAAGTCTTTCATTCTCATCCTCTAATTCAAGGATATCAATGAGTGCTCCTGGTAAGTACTGGCTATCTCCAGCTTCTTCAATACGAACTTTCTTAAGCATCTGGCGAACGATAATCTCGATATGTTTATCGTTGATATCTACACCTTGCAGACGGTATACACGCTGTACTTCACGCATCATGTAATCCTGAACTGCTCCTGCACCTTTGATTCTTAAGATGTCATGAGGATTTACAGAACCTTCTGTCAGTTCATCACCGGCCTCTAAGTAAGTACCGTCAAGAACTTTGATACGGGAACCGTAAGGAATTACATAATTTCTTGTTTCTCCGCTATCCTCATTTACTACAGTGATTTCACGTTTTTCTTTTGTTTCTTTTACATCCGCACGACCAGCAATTTCAGTGATGATGGCAAGACCCTTAGGTTTACGTGCCTCGAAAAGCTCCTCGACACGAGGAAGACCCTGTGTGATATCATCACCGGCTACTCCACCGGCATGGAATGTACGCATAGTAAGCTGTGTACCAGGCTCACCAATGGACTGAGCAGCAATAATTCCGACTGCCTCACCAACCTGTACTGCCTGACCAGTTGCAAGGTTGGCACCGTAACATTTAGAACATGCACCGTTATGGGACTTACATGTTAACATTGTTCTGATCTTAACCTGCTGATATCCTGCGTTTACAATTGCTTTCGCACGCTTTGGAGTAATCATGCAGTTCGCTTCAACAATGATATTACCTTCTTTATCTTTGTAATCTTCTGCTGCATAACGTCCGCTGATACGATCCTCTAATGATTCGATTGTTTCTTTTCCATCCATGATAGCTTCTACATACATGCTTGGAATCTTGTTTGTTCCTTCGCAGCAATCCTGTTCACGAATAATCAGTTCCTGAGATACATCTACAAGACGTCTTGTCAGATAACCGGAATCGGCTGTACGAAGGGCTGTATCGGAAAGTCCCTTTCTGGCACCATGTGCAGAAATGAAGTACTCCAGTACGTCAAGACCTTCACGGAAGTTGGACTTGATAGGAAGTTCGATAGTACGTCCGGATGTATCGGCCATCAGTCCACGCATACCGGCAAGCTGTTTAATCTGCTGGTTAGAACCACGGGCACCGGAGTCAGCCATCATGAAGATGTTGTTGTACTTATCAAGACCACTAATCAGTTTATCTGTAAGTTCGTTATCGGCAGCGAACCATGTCTGTACTACTGCTTTATAACGTTCTTCTTCTGTCATGAAACCACGGCGGTACTGTTTTGTAATGTACTCAACCTGTTTCTGAGCTGCTGCAAGGATTTCTGGTTTTTCTTTTGGTACGGTCATATCGGAAATAGATACACTTAACGCACCAATTGTAGAATACTTATATCCAAGAGCTTTGATATTATCAAGAACCTCGGCAGTCTTAGTTGTACCATGTACGCTGATACAACGGTCAAGGATCTGTTTTAACTGTTTCTTACCACACTGAAAATCAACTTCTAACTTTAAGAAGTTATCTGGATCAGAACGGTCAACAAAACCTAAATCCTGAAGGATGATTTCGTTGAAAAGAAGACGTCCCATTGTACAATCTATAATACGGCTTCCCATTGTTCCGTCTGGTCTCATACCTCTTCTCTTTACTTTGATTCTGGAATGAAGTGTGATTACCTTGTTCTCGTAAGCAAGATATGCTTCATTTTCAGACTTAAAACATTTACCTTCACCCTTAGCTCCTTCTTTTTCCATAGTCAGGTAGTAAATACCAAGGACCATATCCTGAGAAGGAACGGCTACTGGAGCACCATCAGATGGTTTCAGTAAGTTGTTTGGAGAAAGTAAGAGGAAACGGCACTCAGCCTGTGCTTCCTGGGAAAGTGGCAGATGGACAGCCATCTGGTCACCATCAAAGTCGGCATTAAACGCTGTACATACTAATGGATGTAACTTAATCGCTTTACCTTCTACTAATGTTGGCTCGAATGCCTGAATACCAAGACGATGCAAGGTAGGAGCACGGTTTAACATAACCGGATGTTCTTTGATAACATCTTCGAGTACATCCCAAACTTCTGGCTGTAACTTTTCTACCATCTTCTTGGCAGACTTAATATTATGAGCAAGACCGTTTGCTACAAGTTCTTTCATAACAAATGGTTTGAAAAGCTCGATAGCCATCTCTTTTGGAAGACCACACTGATAAATCTTTAAGTCTGGTCCTACTACGATTACAGAACGTCCTGAGTAGTCAACACGCTTACCAAGAAGGTTCTGACGGAAACGTCCCTGTTTACCCTTTAACATATCGGAAAGGGATTTTAATGCTCTGTTTCCAGGACCAGTTACTGGACGTCCACGACGGCCATTATCGATTAACGCATCAACAGCTTCCTGAAGCATACGCTTTTCGTTACGGATAATAATGTCTGGCGCACCAAGCTCTAACAGTCTCTTAAGACGGTTATTACGGTTGATGATTCTTCTATATAAATCATTTAAATCGGAGGTTGCAAAACGTCCACCATCTAACTGAACCATTGGACGGATATCCGGAGGGATAACCGGAACAGCGTCAAGAACCATCCATTCTGGACGGTTTCCTGACAGACGGAAAGCTTCTACAACTTCTAATCGTTTAATATTTCTTGCTTTCTTCTGACCGCTGGCATTCTTAAGACTCTTCTTAAGTTCTTCTGCTTCAGCCTCTAAGTCGATCTCTGCAAGAAGTTCTTTGATTGCCTCAGCACCCATTCCTACGCGGAAGCTTCCAAGACCTTCTTCAGAATCTCTGTACTCCTCTGTAACACGACGGTACTCTGCATCAGAGATAACATCCTTCTTGCTTAAGTTTGTTGTTCCTGGGTCAAGAACTACAAAGGAAGCAAAGTATAATACTTTTTCCAGTGCTTTTGGAGACATATCAAGGATTAATCCCATACGGCTAGGGATTCCCTTGAAGTACCAGATATGGGATACTGGAGCTGCGAGTTCGATGTGTCCCATTCTTTCTCTTCTTACACTTGCCTTTGTAACTTCAACACCACATTTATCACAGACAACGCCTTTATAGCGAATCTTTTTATATTTACCACAGTGACATTCCCAGTCCTTGCTTGGTCCGAAAATTCTTTCACAGAACAGACCATCTTTTTCCGGCTTTAAAGTACGGTAGTTAATGGTTTCCGGCTTTTTTACCTCACCATGAGACCACTGACGAATCAGTTCCGGAGACGCAAGTCCGATTTTAATGGCGTCAAAATTAACCGGCTGTTCAACTGTTTGGTTATTCATATCAGACATAGGTTACTCCTTCCAAACTATCTTACAAATCAGAATCGCCAAAAGGCATTTCTGTAAACTCTGGCTGTGCATCAGCCTGTCCAGCTTCTTCTTCCAGAGTACTTTCTTTGTAGCCATACTCTCCAAGATTGCTCTCGTCCTTATAATTGTTATCATCCGGACTGCTCTCAATCACTGAAGTAAGGGATTCATTAATTGTTTCGCTGCCTTCCTGAAGCTCAATTTCTGTCATATCTTCTTTTAAGACACGAACATCAAGAGCGAGGGACTGGAATTCCTTAAGAAGTACCTTGAAGGATTCCGGAATACCTGGTTCAGGAATATTCTCTCCTTTGATGATTGCTTCGTATGTCTTCACACGACCAACCACATCATCGGATTTAACTGTCAGGATTTCCTGCAGAGTATAAGATGCACCGTAAGCTTCCAGTGCCCAAACCTCCATCTCTCCGAAACGCTGTCCACCGAACTGTGCTTTACCACCCAGTGGCTGCTGTGTTACCAGTGAGTAAGGACCGGTTGAACGTGCATGGATCTTATCATCAACCAGGTGATGCAGTTTCAGATAATGCATGTGTCCGATTGTTACCGGGCTGTCGAAATATTCTCCGGTACGACCGTCTCTCAGTCTTACTTTACCGTCTCTTGAAAGCGGAACGCCTTTCCACAGTGCTCTGTGGTCTCTGTTCTCATACAGATAATCCATAACTTCCGGAAGAAGTTCTTCTTTATGTCTTGCTTCAAATTCTTCCCAGGACAGGTTAACATAATCGTTCGCCAGATCCAGGGTATCCATAATATCAACCTCGTTTGCACCATCGAATACTGGTGTTGCAATGTTGAATCCAAGTGCTTTGGCAGCCAGAGAAAGGTGGATCTCCAGTACCTGTCCGATGTTCATACGTGATGGTACACCCAGTGGGTTCAGCACGATGTCAAGCGGACGTCCGTTCGGAAGGAACGGCATATCTTCTACTGGAAGTACACGGGAAACAACACCCTTGTTACCATGACGTCCGGCCATCTTATCACCTACAGAGATCTTTCTCTTCTGTGCGATGTAGATACGGACTGCCTGGTTAACTCCCGGTGAAAGTTCATCTCCATTTTCTCTTGTAAATACTTTTGCATCTACAACGATACCGTATTCACCATGAGGTACTTTCAGAGAAGTATCTCTTACTTCACGAGCTTTTTCTCCAAAGATTGCACGAAGAAGTCTTTCCTCTGCTGTCAGTTCTGTCTCTCCCTTCGGAGTAACTTTGCCGACAAGAATATCTCCTGCACGAACCTCAGCACCGATACGGATAATACCTCTCTCATCCAGATCTTTCAGTGCATCATCACCTACGCCTGGAATATCACGTGTAATTTCTTCTGGTCCGAGCTTTGTATCACGGGCTTCTGCTTCATATTCTTCGATATGAACAGATGTGTAAACATCATTCTGTACAAGACGTTCACTAAGAAGTACAGCATCCTCGTAGTTGTAACCTTCCCAGGTCATGAATCCGATCAACGGGTTCTTACCAAGAGCCATCTCACCATTGGATGTAGAAGGTCCGTCTGCGATCACCTGTCCCTTTTCCACTCTTTCACCTTTGACAACGATCGGTCTCTGGTTGTAGCAGTTGCTCTGGTTGCTTCGCAGGAATTTGGTCAGCTTATAAGTCTTTTTTGTCTTGTCATCCTGTTTAATTGTGATTTCGGTAGATGTTGATCTTTCAACAATACCACCTTCTTCTGCAACGACACATACACCTGAGTCGACAGCAGATTTTACTTCCATACCTGTTCCGACTACCGGAGCTTCTGTAGTAAGAAGCGGTACGGCCTGACGCTGCATGTTGGATCCCATCAGCGCACGGTTCGCATCATCGTTCTGCAGGAACGGAATCAGTGCTGTAGCAACAGAGAATACCATCTTCGGAGATACGTCCATGTAATCAAACATTCTTTTCTCGTATTCCTGAGTCTCATCACGGTAACGACCAGATACATTCTTATGAATGAAATGTCCTTCCTCATCCAGAGGCTCATTCGCCTGTGCTACATGATAATTATCTTCTTCATCCGCAGTCATATATACTACCTCTTCGGTTACAACCGGATTCTGCGGATCTGTTTTGTCAATCTTACGGTACGGTGCTTCTATAAATCCGTACTCATTGATTCTTGCATAACATGCGAGAGAGTTGATCAGACCGATGTTCGGTCCTTCAGGTGTCTCGATCGGACACATTCTTCCGTAATGTGAGTAGTGAACGTCACGAACCTCGAATCCGGCACGGTCACGGGAAAGTCCACCAGGACCAAGTGCGGAAAGACGTCTCTTGTGAGTCAGCTCACCAAGCGGGTTATTCTGATCCATGAACTGTGACAGCTGTGATGATCCAAAGAACTCTTTAACAGCAGCAGTTACAGGCTTGATATTGATCAGTGACTGCGGAGAAATGCCCTCCAGATCCTGTGTTGTCATTCTTTCACGAACAACTCTTTCCAGTCTTGAAAGACCGATTCTGTACTGATTCTGGAGAAGTTCTCCAACCGCACGGATACGTCTGTTACCCAAGTGGTCAATATCATCATCTTTACCGATTCCATATTCAAGATGCATATTGTAATTGATAGACGCCATAATGTCTTCTTTTGTAATATGCTTCGGAATCAGTTCATGAATATTCTTATGAATTGCTTCTTTCAGCTCATCGATATCTCCGGCTGTCTCTTCCAGGAGTTCAGCAAGTACCGGATAGTATACCAGTTCAGTTACGCCAACTTCTTCCGGATCGATTCCACATACAGCTTTGAGATCTACCATCATATTAGAAAGTACTTTGATATTACGGTCACTTTCTTCTCTTGCGATCCACACATATGGAACAGCTGCATTCTGGATGGCATCTGCAAGTTCTCTGTCAACGACAGCTCCTGCTTCTGCAATTACTTCACCTGTCATCGGGCTTACTACGTCTTCAGCCAGCGTATGTCCTGTGATACGGTTCTTGAGCATAAGCTTCTTATTAAATTTATAACGTCCAACCTTTGCAAGGTCATAACGTCTCGGGTCAAAGAACATGCTGGTGATCAGACTTTCTGCACTGTCTACAGCAAGCGGTTCACCCGGACGGATCTTCTTATATAATTCGAGAAGACCTTCCTGATAGTTCTCTGAAGTATCCTTTGTGAAACTTGCGAGAATCTTTGGCTCTTCACCAAAAAGATCGATAATCTCAGCATTCGTTCCAATACCAAGTGCACGGATCAGGACTGTGATCGGCACCTTACGGGTTCTGTCCACACGGACATAGAAAACGTCATTGGAGTCCGTCTCATATTCAAGCCATGCACCCCTGTTCGGGATAACGGTGCAAGAGTATAATTCTTTACCAAGTTTATCATGCGCAATTCCATAATAAATACCAGGTGAACGCACCAGCTGGCTGACAATAACACGTTCCGCACCATTGATTACAAAGGTACCGGTTCTTGTCATAATCGGTAAATCACCCATAAAGATCTCATGTTCATTGATCTCATCTGTCTCTTTGTTGTGAAGTCTTACCTTCACTTTAAGCGGTGCAGCATAAGTAGCATCGCGTTCTTTACATTCCTCGATTGTGTACTTGGTTTCATCTGTGCACAATGTAAAGTCGACAAATTCCAGGCTCAGATGTCCGCTGTAATCGGTAATCGGAGAAATATCATCAAATACTTCTTTTAATCCTTCATCCAGGAACCATTTGTAAGAGTCGGTCTGAACTTCGATCAAATTAGGCATTTGGAGTACTTCTTTTTGCCGGGAATAGCTCATGCGCATACTTTTTCCGTTTGTGATGGGACGAATTCTGTTTTTCTCCATTTGACGTTTCACTCCTTATATGATAAATTTTCGGGTTATTTCCGCCTTATTCAGGGCGCACTTATGGCATACGTTTCCACAATAGCGCATTTTTTACTTTACCACAGGTTTTTCCCGATTGTCAAGTCTAACTTTTCAAAGAATTGTATTTTTATTGTATTTTATAATGTAAGTGACAAAATTTACTTTCGGTCCCTTTGATACCAGATTGCTACGTGCTTTGCACTCTCGCAATCCTCATCATCATTGTATGCATACCGCAGAAAAGTACAAAAAATCAAAAGAGCGTATCACTGCAGGAAATCCTGCGCGATACGCTCTTGTCATTCACAGTGCGATAACCAAAATTACTTAAGGTTAACTTCTGCTCCTTCAGCTTCAAGTTTTGTTTTGATTTCTTCAGCTTCAGCTTTAGAAACGCCTTCTTTAACTACCTTCGGTGCTCCGTCAACTAATTCTTTAGCTTCTTTAAGTCCAAGTCCTGTGATTTCACGAACAACTTTGATAACTTTAACTTTAGATGCTCCAGCAGAAACGAGTTCTACGTCGAACTCATCTTTTTCTTCTGCTGCTGCTCCACCTTCTGCAGCTGCTGCTACTACAACACCTGCTGCTGCGGATACACCAAATTCTTCTTCACATGCTTTAACTAAGTCATTTAATTCAAGTACAGATAATTCTTTGATAGCTTCAATAAATTCTGCTGTTGTTAATTTTGCCATTTTATTTTCCTCCATTTGATTTTAATGATTGGCTCTTTCGCCTCTTACTGTTCCCACACTCGGATGGGATTCCGGTACAGCTTACTCTGCTGCCGGTGCTTCTGCTTCAGCTTCTGCCGGAGCATCACCCTGTTCTGCGATCTGATTAAGAACACGAGCAAGGTTTGTAATAGGTGACTGTAAGCTTCCAAGTAATTTGGACAGCAGTACTTCTCTTGACGGAATCTTAGAAAGTTCCTGAATACCAGCTGCGTCATATACTGTGCCTTCAACTACACCTGCTTTTACTTCAAGAGCTTCTGCTTTCTTAGCGAAATCGCAGATGATTCTTGCCGGTGCTGTTGCATCTTCTTTAGAAATTGCAATAGCGTTCGGTCCTTCCAGATATTCGTCAAGCTGTGCGAAATCTGTTCCTTCAAAAGCTCTCTTCATCATTGTGTTCTTGCAAACTTTGTAGACAACACCTGCTTCTCTCAGCTGTTTACGAAGTTCCGTATCCTGAGCTACTGTAAGTCCACAGTAGTTAACGATAACTGCTGACTGAGCATCTGTGAGATCTTCAACGATTGCCTGTACGATAGGTTGTTTTAATTCAACTTTTGCCACGAATGGTGCACCTCCTTGTAGTATTTTCAACTGCCAGAAAGTCTCGGTCCCAGCGGGGACTTTCATATCACGCAATCATGCGCTAAAAAACCTCCGCGCCAAAGCACAGAGGTTTACAAATTCAAATCTAATGAATCTTGTCTTCCTCGGTAGGCGTTTTGACCCTTATGCCTTACGGCACCTACTGTCTTCGGCAGTTACTTCGTAAATATAGCATACGTTTACCAGAAAGTCAAGTGTATTTTTTCATTTTTTCAATTTCATCCAGTTTCTTCTATTATAAATCCAAACCATCCAGAACTTCCTTCAATTCTTTTGCAGATGAAAGCAATTTTTCTTTTTCTTCATCGCTCAGTGGAATCTCAAGAACTTTTTCTGCACCTTTCTGCGAAACTATGGTCGGAACACTGATACAGAGTCCTTCCAGTCCGTATTCTCCCTCCATCAGACTCGTGACAGGAAGAACCGCATTTTCATTCATAACAATGCTTTCTGCAATTCTCGCAACCGCCATTGCCACACCATAATAGGTTGCACCCTTTTTCTGGATAATATCATAAGCACTGTCCCGCACAGTCTTATAAATTCTTTCCATAGATTCCTGATGCTGATAATGTCCGCGAAGTTCACAGAAATCATTGATTGGAATTCCCGCTACATTTGCCCCGCTCCATACAGCAAGCTCACTGTCTCCATGCTCTCCGATGATATTGGCATGTACGCTCCGGCTCGCAACCTGAAGATGTTCACTTAACAGATAGCGGAATCTTGCAGTATCCAGAACGGTTCCGCTTCCGAATACTCTTTCCTTCGGATATCCGGAAATCTTAAGTGCCGCATAAGTCAGAATATCCACCGGATTTGCTACAACAAGCAGGATTCCTTCAAATCCGCGTTTTGTGATTTCCGGAATAATCGATTTGAAAATTGCTACATTTTTGTGTACCAGATCCAGTCTTGTCTCTCCCGGTTTTTGATTTGCTCCAGCTGTCATGATGATTAGTGAACAATCACTGATATCATCATAAGATCCCGCATATATTTTCATCGGGTGCGCATATGGTCTACCGTGGCTTATGTCCATTGCCTCCCCTTCTGCTTTTTCTTTATTCGCATCGATCAATACCAGTTCGGAAAAGATCCCTTTCTGAAGTAAACTGAACGCAGAGGACGCTCCTACAAACCCACATCCGATAATTGCTGCCTTTTGAATATTAACCATGACAAAGTGCCTCCTTTTAATTGCTTGATATTTTTTTCACAGGCATAGGTTATCATTATTTTCCCCGATTTTCAATGTTTTCATGCATTGTTCGTCAAAAAATGCACAATGTATACAGAATACTGTTTGTTAGATTTCATGTTGCACAAAAAGACACCGTAACGGATCACTCCGCATACGGTGTCTCTATTATTTACATTTATTCAATACTGATTAAGCAAGCTTCATTGGGTTGATTTTTACACCAGGTCCCATTGTAGAAGTAAGTGTCACACTCTTAAGATACTGACCCTTTACTGCTGCCGGTTTAGCTTTGTTAATCGCATCGATAAGCGTCTGGAAGTTGTCAGCAAGCTGTTCTTCAGTGAAAGAAGCTTTTCCTACCGGTACATGGATGATATTTGTCTTGTCCAATCTGTACTCAATCTTACCAGCTTTGATTTCGTTGATAGCTTTTGTAACGTCCATTGTTACTGTACCAGCCTTCGGGTTTGGCATTAAACCTTTTGGTCCAAGTACACGTCCGAGACGTCCAACAACACCCATCATATCCGGTGTAGCTACAACTACATCGAATTCGAACCAGTTTTCATTCTGGATCTTCGGAATGAGTTCATCTCCACCTACGTAATCTGCTCCGGCAGCTTTAGCTTCTTCAGCTTTAGCGTCCTTAGCAAATACAAGGATACGAACCTTTTTACCAGTTCCGTGTGGAAGAACTACAGCGCCACGGATCTGCTGATCTGCATGACGTCCGTCACATCCTGTTCTGATATGAGCTTCGATTGTTTCATCAAATTTAGCTGTCGCGCTCTTCTTAACAAGTGCGATCGCTTCATCTCTATCATAGAGAGTTGCTCTGTCGATTAACTTTGCAGCTTCTACGTATTTCTTTCCTCTTTTCATTCTAAATACCTCCTAGTGGTGATTACGGGAATTCCCTCCCACGTATTTTTTCAGTTTCCTTACATTCTGCTTATGCAGTCTGAATTAGTCCTCTACTACAGTTACACCCATGCTGCGGCATGTTCCTTCGATCATGCTCATAGCTGTTTCTACGGATGCAGCGTTCAGGTCTGGCATCTTAAGTTCTGCGATTTCCTTTACCTGAGCTTTTGTAATCTTAGCAACTTTTGTCTTGTTCGGAACACCTGAACCAGATTTAATGTTGCAGGCTTTCTTAATAAGAACTGCTGCCGGAGGAGTCTTTGTAACGAAGCTGAAACTTCTGTCACTGTAAACTGTAATTACTACAGGAATGATCAGATCTCCCTGATCAGCTGTCTTTGCGTTGAACTGTTTTGTAAATTCAACGATATTTACACCGTGCTGTCCAAGAGCAGGACCAACCGGTGGAGCCGGAGTAGCCTTTCCAGCTGGAATCTGTAATTTGATATAACCTGAAACTTTTTTTGCCATTTTAAAGTACCTCCTTGTGGTATTTGCGGGGATTTCCCTCCCACGTGTTCATTATGCGCTGCGCATAAAGTTACATTTTTTTGACTTCTGCGAAACTGATTTCTACCGGCGTTTCGCGGCCGAATAAATCAACATTGATCGTCAGGCTCTGCTTAGCCATATTGATAGTCTGAATCATGCCGACTGTTCCTTCCCAGGCTCCGCCTGTTACTGTCACAGTATCTCCTTCTTCAAAATCTACCACGATGTCTTCTTTCTGGATACCAAGTGGTGCCATCTCTTCATCTGTAAGCGGAACCGGTTTGGATCCAGGACCTACAAATCCTGTAACACCTCTTGTGTTTCGTACCACATACCAGGTATCATCGTTCATGATCATGTGGATCAGAACATATCCTGGAAACATCTTTTTCTGAGACGCTTTCTGTACGCCGTTCTTCAATTCGACAACTTCCTGCATCGGAACACGGACCTCAAGGATCTCATCTTCCAGGTGCCTGTTTTCAATTGTCTTCTCAATGTTGGCCTTTACCTTGTTCTCATAA